>ERZ1740052.496-NODE-496-length-13488-cov-17.680712_pt1 | contig 13488 bp, 9 predicted proteins | sample MGYA00581750_ERZ1740052 | MGnify/ENA primary metagenome ERZ1740052 (study PRJEB43018, sample SAMN04849743) | marine metagenome | isolation source: floating plastic debris | place: Pacific Ocean | collected 2008-08-30 | study: EMG produced TPA metagenomics assembly... | reverse complement strand
TAGATTTAGATTTTATTTTACCTGCGGAAGCGGTTAATGTAGCTCGTAAAATAGCGAAATATCATCAAGCTGGTTTTGTTTTACTCGACGAACAAAGACAAATCGCTCGGGTGGTGTTTCCCGATGCTACCGTTGATATTGCTCAACAAGAGGGTGATTCTTTAGAAGCTGATTTACATCGGCGAGATTTTACAATTAATGCCATAGCTTACGATATTCATACCCAAGAAATCATCGACCCGTTACAAGGTGGTGCAGATTTAGAAGCGGGTATTTTACGTATGATATCACCAGCGAATCTCGAAGATGACCCTTTAAGGTTGATGCGGGGATATCGTCAAGCTGCACAATTAGGTTTTAGTATAGAATCAGAAACCCATTCTACGATTCGCGGTTTAGCTTCTCATTTAGAAAAAGTAGCTGCCGAAAGAATCAGAGTAGAATTAGGTTATATGTTGGCTAGTACTCAAGGAACGCTCTGGTTAATTAAAGCTGTTGAAGATGGATTGCTAAAATCTTCCTTTGAATACGCTACATCTCAAAGTTGTGCTTTGATTGCAGAAGTTGACAAAGTAGCTTTGCAGCTTACAGAAGAATTTCCAAAATTGAAGGGAATTCTAGCACAAAATATTAGAGATACTGTAAAAACTACATGGTTAGGTATCGCAAAACTAGCTTGTTTAGTAAATTCCAAGCCAGAAATAGCAGAAGCAGAATTAGAAAAACTTACTTATAGTAGAGCGGAAATTCAAAGCGTAACCACAGCCTTGAGAACATTTCCCAAGCTTGATACAGAATTATCTTTGAGAGAGCAATACTTCTTATTTCGAGAAGCGGGTAGCGTATTCCCGACTACAGCCATTTTAGCAACAGCTTATGGTAATGTAGTCAGGAAAGTGTCCGAAAACAAGCCACTAATAACATACGCATCTTTACTATCCCGCTACTTAACCCCTGATGATCCGGTTGCACATCCCACTCAGTTAGTAAGTGGGACACATATTATATCATCATTGAACATACCTTCGTCACCACTTATCGGCAAATTACTGACAGAAATTGCAGTGGCACAAGTTGAAGGCAAGATTTCGACATCTTATGAAGCGATAGAATTTGCCAAGAAGATGGTAGTAGGTAATGGGTAATTGGGGAATAGGGCATAGGGCATTGGGCATTGGGTATGATAAAAAACAAGGGAGCTGTTTGGCTCCCACTAAAAATATTTCTTAATTATTAACTCCTAACTCCTAACTCCTAACTCTATTAACCTCTTTCTACCAATTTCTTAAAGTATAAATACGCTTCTTCAGGTGTTAGTGCTTCGGATTTGTCATCATGAGCAATAAAGTATTCTCTGCTATCAGCATAGAAACGCACGGTAAAGCTTGGTATTAAACCTAGTTTTAAAGCTTGTTTACCTAGTTCATCGGTTGTGTCTGCTAAAGAATTTCCGTCGTGAAATTTGGCAGTAGACATTTTTACCCCTGTTTATTTATTATTTATTAATCAATCTATTTATTAATAGTTTTTGATGCCAAAATTAAGACATCAAAAACTAGGAAAATTACATTTCTTGCTGATATTTTTCTAAGATATCCATTAAACTGACTTGGCACTGTGATGGAACCAACTCTAATAAAGGTATTTCACGTTTACCACCACCAACTTTGATGGGTATAGATTGTAAAACATGAATGACATCATCTTCATTCACAGGTTTACTAGTACTTATTAAAGGATAAACTTGTTCGGCGACAACGGTATGCAGCTTAGCATCGGACAAATAAAGGTGCCATTTAGCAATATCTATATAGACATTCTCGCCAATTTCAGCGGCTAGGGATTCCATGAATTCTGCGTTGTTAGTCATAGCCTTAAGGTATTAACTTTACAAATTACTTCAGAATTATGCTGAAATTCTCAAATTAACTCTACCACCACAAGTCACAATAGCCTTTATTTTAATAGTCCATCTTCAGGTAGATTTTGTGGGAGTATCTGAATAATCTGCAATGACAGAAATATAAATCAGATGTGAGACCAATATCCCCAGCCAGCTTAAAGTAAGAATGGGCAACCATTCCCAGTCAGTTAACAAAAAATTGTGAAAAAACCACAAACCGGAATTGAATAAAGCGAATATCGCTACGTGAACGGCGAAATTCATTCTATCCTCTAGTTTACGGAAAGCTGGGTCGTTTTTACGGTCTGGTTCGCGGGGCCAACGTGGAGGCATAAATTAATTACAAAATAAACAATCGGTTGTTTCTATAATTTTAATGTTATCCGCGTCACAAATCTAATTTACTTAGAATAGAAGCAATAATCTAAAATCTGTCTTGGAATACAAAGGCTTTATGAAAGCCGTTTTAACCAGCCTAATAACCATAAGGGTTCAGGAGACCGAAAAATCATGAGAAATAACTTAAGAATCATGAAACCCTGATGGATATTGGACTTGTACGTTGGTAAATAGATCCCATCCGGGGTTCTACAAGGAGAGGAGTTGGAGGTGAGTTTTTGAGATATAACTCAATAGACTGGGAAACGCTATGGGTAATTGTTAATTGAGAACTGATAATTCCCCAAAAAATAAGAGTGGGAGGATGCATATCACAAGCAATCACTTCCCACTCTTACGTTTACTGCTGAAGCGTTTCGGAATACGTACAAACATTGCCTTGATTTTGGGGGCTGTTTTTGGGTCAACGCAATATTTGCACGCGGTTGGTATTCCTAATGCAGCAAACGAAACTTAAGCTTTTAAATTTTGTTGATTGACAATTATCTAGTTATTCTGCTAGGATGATTATCCCTTAAAGAAAATAATTCTTAAAGAAAAATATCTTCTAGAAAACAACTAACTTACCGGTAGAAAGTGTATCACCTGTTTCTTTATTAAAGTGATACACCCTGATAACAACACCCTTGAAGTCGTTTATCTTGATTAAAGATAACTGAGTAAATTGTTAGTTGGTTGCCATTTTGGCAGGTTTTATAATTTGTTTTGAAATTCAAGCGATAAGTCAGTTATTTACCTGATTTATCGCGCTTTTTTGATGGTCTTTCCATTTCTTTATAAAGATGCGCCTAATTTAGCCTACGCAGATAGGCTTTGTTTGACTAGGCTCACCATAGCCAGAGTGAGGGTTATTAAGCACAGCCTCTGTAAGTTCTTCTAGATTTCCAATTTCACATAAAAAACACGCATCCCGATAATAATTTCTCGAAAGCGTGGATTTACAAAGCTTTATTTTTCAACCCTTAACACTTAGTTATTAAACTATTAGTTTAACTGAACTAAAACTGCCTCTACACAATTTTTTATTTATCAATACTACATTGTCCCACTCTCACCTGTTCTTCTTCTATGGAACATCGAGTTTGTATAAAAAATATTATTGCCCACTAATTACTATTTGCGTAACATTGAAGACAATGATGTCTGCTTGCGTATATCCATGATATCAGCCAAGGAATCTTGATTTTTTTGATTTGGCTTGAAGTTTTGTTCTGGTGGTAAAACTGTTACAACAGGCTTTGGCTTTGCTTTTTGTGGTGGCATAGCCATTATAGGGGTTCTACGCGATTGGGGTGTGCGAGCAGGTGTTTTTCTTCTAGGTAAATGTGCTTCTATTGCTTGATAGCGTCGCTGTGCTAAACGTATTTCATCACGATTAACAACCTGTCTCTTAACCTTCTTCTTTTGCTTTGGACGATTGAGAACTTTGAGAATTACTATGCATCCGCTAGCACAACTTAGAGCTATGGTAGCTACCATCCACAAAGGTATGGGATTACTTTTAGCGTCTGCACTTTCAACTGGTGCTTTCGGTACAGCTTCAGGTTGAGGTAGGTCTAAGTCCTTGCTCTTTATTTTGTCATCAACATAACTCAAGCTATATATCGATAACGCACCTCCTCCCAAGAACATTAGCAGCAAACCAGCCAAAAATAGCCAGGGATAATGCATGAATAGATATATCACTACATTTTTAAAGCTATATTTTTTGCTTTTCGGTTCGCTACTGTCTGCAATAGGTGCGGACTCTTTGACTTCAGACGACTCCTGCTGTACACTCTGATTGTTTTCCATGACTTTTTTCAGATTTGTACTTCTCAAGATATAGATTGTACTTGAGTACCGAGGTTTCACGTATCCGTAATCATTTTTTTGATTTCAGTAGTATTTATTAGAGATTTAAACTACTAAGTCCGCCGTTTTTCAAATCAATTAGGTGCTTAAAGCTACTTGGTTTGTCTCGGGTTCTGAATTCATCTCTACTGCTAGACGAACGAGTTTATCAACTAATTCCGGAAAGGAAACCCCACTGCTTGCCCAGAGTTGTGGATACATGCTTGTTGCTGTAAAGCCAGGTAAAGTATTGATTTCGTTAATTAAAACTTCCCCTGTTGCTTCTACGTAAAAGAAGTCTACTCGTGCTAAACCAGCGCAATCAAGAGTAGTAAATGCCTGTATCGCTGAAGATTGAATCTGACTAATTACAGCATCTGGCAATGGCGCGGGAATCAGTAAATCTGCTTTACCGCTAGTATATTTTGTTTCGTAGTCGTAAAAGTCACTTTCGTAAGTGATTTCACCGACGGTTGAAGCTTTCGGGTTCTCATTCCCTAAAACAGCGCATTCAACTTCTCTTGCTGTTACTCCTGCTTCTACAATAATTCTTTTGTCGTAACTCGCTGCACTATCTAAAGCAGCTTCCAATTCCGAACGCGATCGCACTTTTGCAATACCGACGGAAGAACCTAAATTAGCAGGTTTAACGAAACAAGGATATCCTAAATTTTGCTCGATGTCATCACAAAGTTTGGGGAAAATACATGGATTTGACCAAATTTGCTCTCTGGTTAAAGCCATATAGTTAACTTGTGGCAATCCTGCTTGAGCAAATATAGATTTCATCCCAATTTTATCCATACCAGCAGCGGAACCCAGCACCCCAGAACCAACAAATGGGACTTGCATCAAGCTCAGCAATCCTTGAATAGTACCATCTTCACCATTTGGTCCGTGAAGAATGGGGAACCAGACATCAACAGTTTCCGCTGCTGCTGGAAATTGCCAAAGTGTTGGTTGAGAATTTTCGCAAGATAACGCTTCTCCGGAAGATAAAACCTGACTTGCAACATCAGGACCTTGCCAAGAACCATCTTTTTTAATATAAAAAGGCAATAATTCGTACTTATTGGCGTTTTCTTCAACAGTTAGAGCTTCTGAAATTGCTTTTGCTGAAACGATAGAAACTTCATGTTCGCCAGAACGACCGCCAAAAAGTAAACCTACCTTTAATTTTGTCATGTTGAATACTTAAATATAATGGCTAATTGCAGATAGGTTATCACAACCCATTAGAATTACTAAATTTTTTTTATTACATAACCATTAAGTAATCTTTATGCATCAAATTAAACGACAAAAACCCAGCCATAAAGACCAGGTTTTTGAAGGTTTCATATAAGGATAGGGGCCATAGTTCCCCCGGTTAAATATAGCTAACAAGCAATAACTCGCTCATCTAAGATAGGATACTGATATTAAGATGTCAATTCCGGAAAGTTTAAAAGTTTTTTGATTTTTTTTAGAATCAACTTTTGAAAGCAGTATTTTTATGTTATTTTTAGATTTATTGTAGGTTTGAATACATTTTAATATCTAAATTTCTTGTCGAATATTTCTTCAAACCGTTCTAATAGTTAATCGCGTTAATCCCAGATACTAACAGTCGTGACTTTGGATTCAATCCTTAACATAAGATTAAAATTAGAAACAAAAATCTTTGTTTTAGGGAGACGCAGCACTGCTGCGTCTCTACATCATGAATTAAACACCAACCGCTTCCCGCACTTCCACAACTTCCCCAGTCAAACTAAAGGGACGAACTACGTTGATTTTCACTTTAACTATCTTCCCTTTAAGCTCGTTGATATCACCTGTAAAGAATGTCAGACGATTTCCCCTCGTCCGTCCCATCACCTGATTTTTATCTTTGGGATTTTCATCTTCTACTAGTACCTCTTCAATCCTTCCCATATATCTTTGCGAACGTTCTGCTGCTTTAGTTCCTACAAGATGATTCAACCTTTGTAATCTATCGCTTTTGACTTCTTCACTCAGTTGTTCTTCCCATTCTGCTGCGGGTGTATTGGGACGTGGGGAATATGCAGCGGTGTTTAACAAATCAAAAGCAATATCGTCTGTTAATTTCATGGTGTTTTGAAACTGTTCTTCAGTTTCCCCAGGAAAAGCCACAATTGCATCTGCACTAATGGAAGCATCTGGCATATATTCGCGGACTTTATCAATTATTCTCCGATATTTTTCATGAGTATAACCGCGAGCCATGCGCTTTAAAACTTCGTTATCACCTGATTGGAAAGGGATATGAAAATGCTCGCAAACTTTGGGTAATTCGGCACAAGCTTTAATTAATCGTTCTGTAAAATAACGTGGGTGAGAAGTTGCGAATCTAATTCTTTCAATTCCCGGTACGTCGTGGACGTAGTACAGTAAATCGGTCAAAGTATTCTGACGACGACCTTCCGGTGTAATTCCCGGTAAATCTCTACCGTAAGCGTCAATATTCTGACCGAGTAAAGTAACTTCTTTGTAGCCCTGTCTCGCTAATTCTTCCATTTCAGCGCGAATCGCTTCCGGTGTCCGCGACTGCTCCACACCCCGCACCCCAGGAACCACGCAATAAGTACAGCGTTCGTTACAACCGTAAATTACATTCACCCAAGCTGTAACTTTACTGTCTCGGCGCGGCTTGGTGATATCTTCCATAATATGCACCGGCTCGGTAGCTACAACTTGAGAACCACCGTAGACTTCGTGTAGCAAATCTTTTAAACGGTTAGCGTGTTGGGGTCCCATCACTAGGTCTAATTCCGGTACCCTTCTTAATAAAGTTTCTCCTTCTTGCTGAGCCACACAACCGGCTATCACCAGAGTTATATCGGGATTTTTGCGTTTGCGCTTTGCTTGTCTGCCCAGATAAGAATATACCTTCTGCTCTGCATTATCCCGGATAGAACAAGTATTACAAACAACTATATCTGCATCATACTGGTCTTCTGACCACTCAAAGCCCATGTCTTCTAAGATGCCAGCCATGCGTTCTGAGTCCGCTTTATTCATCTGGCAACCGTAGGTAATAATGTGGTATTGGCGTTTGGTGGTCATTGGTAATTTTTGGTTGGGTAATGTAGTATTTACTGATTTCATTATCAATTTTACATAAAATGTTTATGCTAAATATTGCTGTAATATTGATATAAATTAAAATACTCTGAACAAATAATTTTATTTAAGTCATATCTAAACTGAAAAATGCATAACACTATTTTCTGTATTTTGTTTATATTAGTGGGTCTGCTTTCTGTCGCAGCTAGTTATTTTAATTGGGATTGGTATTTCAACAATTATCGCGCTCGCTTCCTGGTCAAAATAATTGGTCGTCGAGGCGCACGAATATTTTACACGGTTTTAGGGTTGTTTCTGGTTGGTTTGGGAACTGCTATTTTACTTGGCCGTTGATAACTTTCTAATTTATTCATACTACAGTATACTACGTTATATATTTGTAGCAAGCGATTTATCGTTCAAATCATGGATTGGAAATATATTGCTTATGAAAAGATACCGGAAAATCCCAATCAATGGAATTTAACGTTGGAGGATTATCGAAATTTCAAAAAGACTGATTGGGTGGTGACAGAAAAGATTCATGGTGCTAATTTTGGAGTTGTCACGGATGGTAAGACAGTTAGATTTGCTAAAAGAAAGGAATTTTTAGATTCTGATGAAGATTTTTTTGGCTATCAGATATTAAAAGCAGAATTAGTTTTCAAAGTTAAAGAAATATTTAACATTTTACAACTTCAAAAAAGAAACTTAGATAAAGTATTTATTTATGGTGAGTTATTTGGAGGAGAATATCCCCATCTGGAAGTAAAACCAGTTTCTGGAGTTCAAGCAATACAAACTGGGGTGTATTATTCTCCAGACATAGAATATTGTGCTTTTGATATTGCTGTTATAGAAAACGGGAATGATAATAATAAGAATAATCATAAAAACTATCTAGATTATTCTATCGCGCTGCATTTATTTGAAAAAGTAGGAATGATGGCTGCAAAGCCTTTATTTATTGGTAAATACGAACAAGCGGCGGCATATAATATTGAATTTGAATCTACAATTCCAGGGATTTTAAATTTACCACAGCTAGAGCAAACGAATAAAGCAGAAGGAATTGTAATTAAACCGGATAAATCTTTTTATATAGAAACTCGTAAAGGTCTAATTCGTCCGATTATTAAACATAAAATCCCAGAATTTGCAGAAGATAAGCGCTATCATCAAGCACAAAAGTGGAACTATCAAAATACATTGGTTAAAAAGCAAAGTTCAAAACCGATATTGAGCTTAGAAGATGAATTATGCCAATAAATGCTTAATTTAGTTACTATTACAAGATTAGTAAACGTAATTTCTAAGTTCGGTAGAGTTAAAAATCAAGACAGAGATAAGATTCAGCAGCTAGTTGATTTACTAGGACAAGATGTAATAGAAAGCTTCAACGAAGAATATGAAAGTATTTTTAATGCTTTATCGTTAGAAACTCGTAATCATATGATGGTAAACTTATATCAAGCATCAACAAAATTGGTGGATAACTATTTTAAATAACCTTGGTTAGATGCGATTTTATAGGTGTTTTTTATCTTTACTAAGTTTGCTAATCACATGAGTAAATTAGTTGTCATTAATTTGGGAAATGGTGACTTAGAAAGAGGATTTAAGCAAGTAACGGCTCTATTATGGGAAGTAGATAACCCTCTTCCAGAAAAAATCACTGGTTCATTACCTCCAGCGCCAGAACTAATTGAACTGTATAGAAATAGACAACTTATTTATCGAGACTTATCTAATAATTTTGGTTCTCTTCGGGACGATGACGATTACTTAGAAATTGAACTCACTGGTGTAAACCATATTTCCAGCACAACCTTTGATAAATTAAGTCAAGAACTACAACAATATTTTAATCATTGGCTTCAATCCAAACATTTTCTCAAGATTGACCAGAGACTACGAGCGGCATTAAATTTAGAAGAAGAAATAAGAGTAGTTATTGAAACTAATCATATATTATTGCGACGATTGCCTTGGCATTGCTGGGATTTTTTTGATAACTATCCGAAGGCTGCAATGGCTCTTTCTCAACTTGAATATCAACGCATTCCCGTTTCAAAGCAGAGCAAATTCCCCAGAGAAAAAGTCCAGATTTTGGCAGTTTTAGGTAACAGCAAAAATATCCATTTGGGTACAGAAGCCAACCAAATAACCAACTTGCAAAATTCAGAAGTCAAGTTTCTTGACAAGCCTTTACGGAAAGAATTAAATGACTATCTCTGGGATTCTAAGGGTTGGGATATTCTATTTTTTGCAGGTCATAGTAGAACCGAAAAACAAACGGGTCGAATTTATATTAATGAAAATAATCTAGATAATAGCTTAACTATTCAGGAGTTAAAAGAAGCTCTCAAGCAAGCAATTGCCAAAGGTTTAAAATTGGCAATCTTTAATTCCTGTGATGGGCTGGGATTAGCTGATGAATTGCAAAAACTGAATATTCCTGCGGTAATTGTGATGCGGGAACCAGTACCAAATCTGGTTGCTCAAGAATTTTTTCAATACTTTTTACACTATTTTGCGGTTGAGCAGTTTTCTTTATATTTATCAGTAGAACAAGCACGTAAAAAACTGCAAGGATTAGAAAATAAATGTCCTGGTGCTTCTTGGCTACCGGTACTGTGTCTAAATCCAGGAATAACTGCACCAAACTGGTCTGACTTGGGTCGTCCAACTCAGATTACTCCCTATCGCGGTTTATTTGCTTTCCGAGAAGAGCATTCACGGTTCTTTTTTGGAAGAGAAACTTTTACTAAAATGTTGGTGAATGCGGTCACAAATCCACATCAAAATTTTATAGCGGTAGTTGGTTCTAGCGGTAGTGGCAAGTCTAGCGTAGTTTTTGCTGGTTTAGTAAAGCAACTCCGCGATACTGAGGAATGGTTGATTCTCGACTTTCGTCCGGGTTCAAGACCTTTATTTAATCTTGCAACTGCTCTTATTTCTCAGCAGAAAGACAACCTCAGTCGTTACGAACGGTCGCGGGATATCAGAAATTTTACTATCGACCTCCAAAATTCTGAAAATGTTTTGCGGGACATGATAGATAGTATCCTTTCGGAACAACCCAATCAGCGTTTTTTATTGGTAGTAGACCAATTTGAAGAACTTTATACTCTTTGCAAAGATTTGCAAGAGCGCAAAACTTTTTTAGATAGATTATTAGAAGTCGTTAAGCATAATCCTAGATTTACTTTAGTTATTACTCTCAGAGCAGATTTTTTAGGTGAAGCACTGTCTTACCGTCCCTTCGCTGATGTATTGCAGCATGCAGATTTAAAACTTGGCCCGATGACCTACTCCGAACTGCAAGCGACCATAGAAAAGCCTGCGGAGTTATTAGGAGTAACAATTGAGGAAAATTTGGCCGAACGCATTCTATCAGAGCTAAGTCCGGAAAATTTACCTTTATTAGAGTTTGCTTTATCTCAGTTATGGGAAAAACAGCAAGATGCTGAGTTAACCCATGATGCTTACACTCAAATTGGAGGAGTAGAAGCAGCACTAGCTAATTATGCTGGCAAAATATATAACCAGCTTAACTTTGAACAACGAGAAAGAGCGGAGCGAATTTTTATCCAACTAGTGCATCCCAGTTTGGCAACGGAAGACACTCGTCGTATAGCTACCCGAAAGGAAATTGGTACAGAAAATTGGGATTTAGTGACCCGTTTGGCTGATGCTCGATTGGTCGTTACGGGATACGATGAAAAAACTAATTTGGAAACCGTAGAAATAGTCCATGAAGCGCTAATTCTCAACTGGGAAGAATTACGAAAGTGGATGTATCAAGGCAGGGAATTTCGTTATTGGCAAGAACAGTTACGAGTCGCAATAATTACTTGGAATCGCAGTAATTTTGATGAAGGAGCTTTGCTGCGAGGAAAGCCATTAAGGGATGCAGAAGATTGGCAGAGCAAACGTAGTATTCAATTGGGTGAGCAGGAAAGGAGTTTTATTGGGCTGAGCGTGGAATTACGCGAGCGTGAAAACAATAATCAAAAGCGCAGAAGACGATTTACTATCTTTGCACTTTCTCTTGCTTTAGTCATAGCCTTGAGTTTAGCAGGGTTGGCTTGGTGGCAATCCCAAAAATCTTTAAAAAGCGAGATTCAAGCTCTCAGCTCGTCTTCAGAAGCACTTTTAACCTCAAATCAACAGTTGGAGGGACTGACAGCAGCGGTTAAAGCAGCGCGAGAATGGAAAAAATTGAACAAGTTCTCCTGGGTAAAAGCAGATACTCAAATTACAGTTGTTAATGCGCTACAAAATGTACTTTATAAGATTAAAGAGAATAACCGTTTATCGGGTGATAATAAAGTAGTTACCACAGTTTCTTTTAGTCCCAACGGTAAGATTATTGTCACTGGAGATGGGGAAGGGAAGGTAAAACTATGGCAGCAGAATGGAGAATTGCTGAAAACGATTGATGCAGATAAAGATAAGATTTATGCAGTTGCAATCAGCCTTGATGGTAAGATAATTGCCTCGGTTGGCAATGATAAAACTGTCAAACTTTGGAGCCACGATGGTAAGCCGATAAAAACTTTATATGGTCATATTGGTGAGGTGCATGGAGTTGCTTTCAGCCCGAATGATGAAATGATTGCTTCAGTCAGTTGGGGTAATGCTGAGGATAGTAATAATATCAAGCTGTGGAAAAAAGATGGTACTTTATTCAAAAGCATAACCCCTGATGGCATCACCTCAGACGGAATATATCGCCAACAGAGTACGGTTGCTTTTAATCCCAATAGCGGAATGATTGCTACAGGAGGTTGGGATGGAAAAATGAGACTCTGGGATAAAGACGGTAATTTACGAGAAACTATAAAGGTATTAGAAGATAGCGGTGAGATTTACAGTATTGTTTTCAATCCTCAAGGAAACATGATTGCGACTGCTGATGACGACAAAACCGTTAAACTCTGGAGAACCGATAGTAAATTACCAAAGACAAAGACCTTCGTTGCTCATAACGCTGCGGTTAAAGGAGTTGCTTTTAGTCCCGACAGTAAGATTATTGCTTCTGTGAGCGATGACACAACGGTCAAACTGTGGAAAACCAACGACGGTATACTCTTAAATACCTTCTTAGGACATACTGCTGCTGTTAATGCAGTTGCTTTCAGCCCTGATTCTCAAAAAATTGCTACAGCTTCTGAAGATGGGACAGTCAAAATTTGGAACCCCAGCGGTACACCTCTAAAAGCTTTGAGGAGATATGATAGTTCAGTTTATGCAGTTGCTTTAAGTAGTGACGGTAAGATGATAGCCACAGGTGATAGGGACAAAAATGTAAAGCTGTGGAATAAAGATGGCACTCTGCGTAAAATATCAGGTAGCGAGAATACCGATAAAAAGCATTATGATTGGGTTTATGCAGTTGCAATCAGCCCCGATAACCAAATAATTGCTTCAGGAGGAGGGGAAGGTACCGTCAAACTTTGGAACCGAGACGGAATTTGGCTGAAAGACCTTAAAGAGGAAAAGAATCACGAGGTAATTCGTGCAGTTTCCTTCAGCCCCGATGGTAAAATAATTGCCTCAGCGAGTGACGACAGAACTATAAAACTCTGGAGAACTAGCGACGGTAAGCTACTCAAAACACTGCGAGGACACGAGGCTAAGGTCAATGCAGTTGTTTTTAGCTCGAATGGTGAGAAAATTGCTTCTGCTTCTGACGACAGAACCATAAAACTCTGGAGAACCAGCGACGGTAAACAGCTAAGAACAATTGAAGGACATCAAAATACGGTCAATGCAGTTTCTTTCAGTCCTAGTGGTGAAATAATTGCTTCTGGTTCTGATGATAAAACCATAAAACTATGGAGAATCAGCGACGGTAAACCACTAAGAAAAATTAATGCACATAGCGATACGATTAATGCAGTAATTTTCAGCCCTGACGGTAAAATAATTGCTTCTGCTTCTGACGATGAAACCGTTAAACTCTGGGAAGCCAGCGACGGTAAACTGAAAGCAACGCTTGAAGCACATAATGCTAAGATTTGGGGACTCAGCTTCAGCCCCGACGGTCAAACCTTAGCCTCAGCTTCTGACGACAAGTCTGTAATTTTATGGAATTGGAAAGAAGCTAACGACTTAGATAAGTTACTCAAATATGCTTGTGATTGGGGACGCGAATATCTCAACACTAATCCCAGTCTGACTCCAAGTGACAGAAATTTGTGCGATAAAATTTAGTTAATCACGTCTAAGTAGGTCGGCTTTGAAAATTGTAGTTAAGACCAGGAAGTAGCAAGTAG
>ERZ1740052.495-NODE-495-length-13500-cov-21.517665_pt1 | contig 13500 bp, 11 predicted proteins | sample MGYA00581750_ERZ1740052 | MGnify/ENA primary metagenome ERZ1740052 (study PRJEB43018, sample SAMN04849743) | marine metagenome | isolation source: floating plastic debris | place: Pacific Ocean | collected 2008-08-30 | study: EMG produced TPA metagenomics... | reverse complement strand
TCGGATTAGCAGCAGGGAGCAACGTAGAATTGTTAGCATCCCAGATTCGACAGTTCCGACCGAGCATAGTCGCAATTAGCAACGAAAGTAAATTACCAGAATTAAAATCAGCAATCAAAGACGTAGAACCTCAACCAACTTTACTATCAGGAGAAGCTGGTGTTATCGAAGTTGCTCGTTATGGAGAAGCTGAAACTGTAGTCACCGGTATTGTCGGTTGTGCTGGATTATTACCTACTATCGCAGCTATCGAAGCAGGTAAAGATATTGCTTTAGCTAATAAAGAAACTTTAATTGCTGGGGCACCAGTAGTTTTACCTTTAATTAAAAAACATAACGTAAAATTATTACCCGCAGATTCCGAGCATTCTGCTATTTTTCAATGTCTGCAAGGTATCCCAGAAGGCGGTTTACGCAAAATTATACTTACAGCCTCTGGTGGTGCTTTCCGCGATTGGGATGTAGAAAAGTTAGCTGAGGTTACTGTTGCTGATGCTCTCAAACATCCTAATTGGTCTATGGGACGAAAAATTACGGTGGATTCTGCAACTTTGATGAATAAAGGTTTGGAAGTAATTGAAGCTCACTTCCTGTTTGGATTGGATTATGACGATATTGAAATAGTCATCCATCCCCAAAGCATCATTCACTCATTAATAGAACTACAGGATACCTCAGTTTTAGCTCAGTTGGGTTGGGCCGATATGCGTTTACCTTTGCTCTATGCTTTGTCTTTCCCAGAACGTATTTACACCGACTGGGAACGTTTAGATTTAGTCAAAGCAGGTTCCTTAACATTCCGCGAACCCGACCATCAAAAGTATCCCTGTATGAATTTAGCTTACAATGTTGGAAAAGCCGGTGGCTCAATGCCAGCAGTTCTAAACGCAGCCAACGAACAAGCTGTAGCCATATTTTTAGAAGAGAAAATCCACTTTTTAGATATCCCTCGCTGCATTGAAACAGTTTGCGATCGCCATTCCCAACAAAACAATTCAAACCCGAATTTAGACGACATATTAGCTGCTGATAAATGGGCTAGACAAGAAGTAATCGAAGCTGCTAAGAATTTGCAAAGCGCTCCGAAAGTTGTTTCCATGCGTTAATTGATATTGGAACAAGGGGACAAGGGAACAGGGAGACAGGGAGAAGAAGGAAAAAATAGTTTGTAATTTAGAATCAATTATTCCTGACCCCTAACTCCTAACCCTTAATCCAAAATCCAAAATCCAAAATTGAATAACCCCTAACCCCTAACACCTAACTCCTAATGCTTAATCCAAAATCTAAAATCTAAAATCTAAAATTGAATAACCCCTAACTATTTTACTGATGCAGTAAGTCTTGCTAAAACTTCTTTCATCCTAGGAGGTAGTTGACGCATTATTTTACCTTTTTCCATGTCTTTTGCTACCAAGGTTACTTTGGCACTGACGTATAAATTTTGTCCATCTGTTGACTGAATCGCATAATTCCAATTGATGCGAACACCCGTAACTTCTTCCATACGAGTTTTAACAACAGCTTTCATACCTAACTGAAGTGCTTGGTGGTAGCGTACCGACATTTCTACTACCGGTAAATCGCAACCCAAAGAGACTAAATCGGAAAACTCAATCCCAATGGAACGCAAGCACTCTACTCTCGCTTCTTCCATCCAAGCAATGTATCTACCATGCCAAACAACACCGGCATAATCGGTATGATGAGGTTGAACCCTAACGGGATATTCAAACCAGCTTTCAGATGCATGTAAATATTGATTATCTATAGCCCCAGTCGGTGGTAGTTGTGGTTGCTGTGATTTTTCTTCGGACATCTTAATTCTTCGCAGATGCGCGTGTTTACAAGTGATTAAACAACAGTATCAAGTCTACATAATCACTCATGTTCTATTATCACAGTATTTAGTAATTGACAACACACCACTAGAACTGTCTGTTCTTCTCTTCGAGCTAAAAATTAAAAATATAAAAAATATAAATTATTCCCTTACTATTTATGACTTATTTCCTGCTCCCAGTTGAGGAAAAAAGTAAATAGAGAAAAACAATCTGAATATTTTGCTCGAAATATTTGAATTAAAAGGTATTTTAGAATACAATATAGTTGAGTAAATACAATTACGTTACGAGCGAGCATTAACACGGTTTACTTCATATGACCAGTTTTTTCCGTAATTATTCGTATACAAGCACGAGGAATCCTATCACGACTCAAGCGCTGTTATGATTTCATTTATTCTGCCTTCTCTGCATTTCCTTAGAAAATATATTTCCCCTTTGGAAAGAAAATATATTCTCCGTTAGAGTCTAGGAAGCAATATGCTATTTAGATAGATAAGAAATAAGTAAATATGCAACATACATTCTTCTACTTACAAACTCATAGTTAGCAATTATACTTTTTGATTTAGAAGAACATGATTCAAGTACCTAGTGAATCAGTTATTCCCATTCTTTCCCCATATTTTAGATTTACCAGTATTAAAGCTGCAAACTTTGTTTTGGTTCAAGAAATGGCGATACTAGCTTTCGTTATAACGAATAAGTCGAAAGCGATGTTCAGTTCTACGTAACTTTATACTGCTCTGACTGCAAAAATAAAAGCCTTAATATGCTGGAAGCCCAGATACAACCATAGATTCAGCAATTAATGAAAATTGCGTAGATTAATTTAATATCTGACAATCTCTAATACGGATTAAAAGAAATGGCTGGCTAATAGTTGGTCTGATGATAATCACGAACTCATAATACTCTTGAGTTCCCTTGATACTATCCCAAATCAGTCAAAGCATTACCCAAACTAAGAGCGGCTACTACCTTGCTTAAAATAATCTTTTACTAGCGTTTTACTAGGGTTTTACTAGTGTTACAAGCTTCAATAGGTGGATGCTTTACTATATTCGCGAGTTCCTGTAGTTGATTTACTGCTTCTGCACCTTCCAACTTCATTAATTCGCGGTCGTCACGCATCTCAGTCCAAGTGATGCCATAATCGGATACTAAGAAGCGAATCAGATGATTTTCTCCCAAGCTAACCATGAACGAAGCACTATTCATCTGGTCACCGCAGGTGTAACAAGACGCAGGGTAACCACGTCTCTCTAGAACTATCGCTAAGGCTTGTAAATTCATTACTAAGTCTTGAACGAACTGCCGGTGTTGTTGCGCTAATCTAAGAAACACTTTTATCCTCCAAACACCAAAATCATTTTAGTCTCTTTTATATTTTTTTTAGATTTTCTCATCAAATGGTATTGTAAACTAATCATTACAATTGTCCATAGTTTAAAAATCTGAAAATTACTACCTTGGAAATGGTAGTTCAATTAAGTACTTCGTGCCGTATCATAATATTCACTTTACGATCTAAAAATTTCGGGCACGATAGATTAAATTTTACTTCTTATTTATATTGCCGAGGTCAGGGTAGATACTGACAATATAAATCCGCTATCACATTAACTCATATTTAGTAGAAGTCAACTAGCAGAATTTGACAAATTCTATCTTCATCGGTTAATCACCGCGATAAAAGCAGGTTTTTATTGGTTGATGGAAATTTTACTCCGTTTTACTGCTGTAACCGTTATGGGAAATAGTTGTATTTTTAACCCCTACAGATGGTTTTCCCTTGCAGTAAAAGCAAATCAGTCAAGTTAGTTATTATTTTCAAAGCATTATACAAAACCTCTCATCGCTTATAGTCACTAACGAATATTCATACATTTAGTCGAAGATTAAATCGAAAGTTATGTTTCAACTAAAACTTGAGGATAACTAAATAATTCAAGTCCTTGCTGCCAATTCGCCAAAATTCTCATTAAGTCTTTGTAAAAATGTCTCTTTAGCTACCATTTTCATAAAGAATCAGTACAAGTAAGCCAGCTTGAAAAACTGCAACTCCTCTGAGGTCATAAGCATTAATAGCAAGGCTTTCAAGCTAATATTAGCTCTCTAATATAGTTAAATTTATTTCTTCTAACTTATTTATCGGTAGCTTGTAGAAAATTTATAAAGAAATAATACGGATAAATAAAAATCTAAAAGTTACTTTATATTCATTAGATAATTAAATAGTTAAATTAGAAATTATTATCAGTTGAATTGTAAAAATTAATTTAGAAAATTGTTTTGCAGAGTCATGAATAATTCAAAATCGTATCGCTAATACTTGCGATACGATTTTTATAATTTCTACGATGACAATGGAATATTAATGCGTTTATACTACCTGCCACCAACCAAAAGCCGGCCCGATAAAACGAACCGTTATCCAAATGGCAATCATTAGAAAAATGCCAATCCATGCACCCCGAGTAGTCCAATCGACAAACTGTTCTGCTTGTCTTTTGGTTATCGGAACCCAGGGTAAAATACGAGGGGATTGCCCGTAATCGTTTCCTAGTGAAGTTTTACGCCGCTTTGCTTCGCCCATAATTGAGATTGAAATATCGATGCTTTCAATACTTGCTATCGCCAATCATAGTCCTTATATAGCTATATTGAGCTACATATTTCGTGAATAAATGTTGAGCCATTTGGCAAATAAAACTGCCTAAAGTACTTGTATAGCTGCGATACACAGGGAAAGTTATCACTGCATTCGTCAAACTCTTATTTTTTAAACAGAGGATAAGAATCAATTATGCTAACTTAATATTTATTTATATTTATTAACAGCTTTTGTTTACAATTGTTAATAGACTAAACCATTCTATTGCTTAGGTTAGTTGTTATCAACAAGATTATTTACGTAATATTTCTATAGTTTAAAGTTAGCTTTATCCATCTTGAGACCAGAGAGGAAAGGTTTGATGAATCACTCAAAGTCTTTACATGTGAAAGAAACAGGAATAAACCAAGAAGGAAAGCTGTTGCAGCAATTTTTACAACTGATTCCCGATTTATGGTGTGTCGTTACGAAAGATGGCTGCTATCAACAGCTAAACGGTTATTGCTGGAAGACTCTCCTGGGTTGGGATGAATCAGAATTAATAGCAAAACCAATGCTAGCGTTTGTTCACACGGAAGATATAGAGGTTACTTCCAAAGCTTTATCTGAATTGAAAAAAAATCAAATAGTTGAAATAAATTTACGTCATCAACACTCTGATGGAAGCTATCGCTGGATTTCTTGGAGAATAAATAAAAACGCAGATGAATTAATTTGCGGTATTGGTAAAGAAATTATACTTAATAAATTGCAAGATGAACTAGAATATCAATCATATTTAGATTCGGATAAAAGTACATATCAATTGATAGATTCTGTTTCCCAAAAAGTTGAATTAATTAAAAAGAAGCTACAGCAAACTCAGCAAAAAATTGATTCTATCAAAAGCGAATACAAGCAAAATTCAAATACAGTAATTAATCAAAACTCTAATAGTTCTTATATAGTAGATTTTTACGAATTAGAGAAGCAAATTGAAGATGCCCATAGCTATGAAAAATTATTGCAGTCGCTTTTCATCGCTCAGGAAGAAAATAATTTAGATAAAATTATAGCGAATATGCCACAAGGAATATTGCTGCTCGATAGCGAATGTAAAATTATTTTAGCAAATCAAAATGGTAGAGATAATTTAAAATTAATTGCAGAAATAGACAGTAATAATATAGTTACTAAACTCGGTGGGGAAGCAATAGAAAAATTAGTTAATAGTGGTGAAGAAAAAATTATTCGGAAACTTATTCCCCATGATTTTCCCGAGCAAACATTTGAAGTGGTTATCCAATTACTGATTCCCGAATTAAATCAGAATCAATGGTTAGTGACAATTCACAATATTAGTAGCTTTGTGCAAAATGAACTAGAAGTCCACAAAGCCTTACAAAAAGAGAAGGAACTGAATATCCTCAAATCTAGCGTTGTCAATACAGTTTCTCACGAATATAGAACTCCTTTGACAAATATACTTTTAGGAGTGCAATTGCTCAAAAAATATCATGGCAAATTAGATAGTGAGCGTCAGATGCGCTGCTTTGAACATATTGAACAGTCTACTAAACATTTGGTGCAACTAGTAGATAACATGTTGCTCATTAATCAAGCTGAATCAGACAAATTTGAATTGCAACGTACTTCCTTAAACTTAGTTTTATTCACCGAGCAACTAGTAGAAGATTTAAAACTAATTAGAGGCAGCTATCATACTATTAAATTTAGCTATAAATGTAGTTGTGATGAAGCTTATCTAGACTCTACTTTACTACAACAAATACTTAGTAACTTACTTTGCAATGCGATGAAATATTCTCCTGACGGTGGAGAAATAAATTTAGATTTATTCTGCGATAATAATGCTGCTTTATTTAAGGTAAAAGACCAGGGAATAGGAATCCCCGAACAAGATAGACAGAAGCTTTTTGAAAGTTTTCAGCGCGGTAGTAATGCTGGAAAAATTAGAGGTAGCGGTTTAGGGCTTGTCATTGTAAAAAGATGTGTAGAATTACACGGTGGAGAGATATGGTTTGATTCAGTTGTGGGAAATGGCACAACTTTTTATGTCAAACTGCCTTTTTAATTAAACATTGAATTAGATTGTTGATTTAAATGTTGGTTTAATTTTTGATTGAACCCATTATTATTAAAACTTATTCGCTTACTATCAGTTGCTTGTCAATCATTATTAATAAGTACTTTGAGTACTTGTGCAAAATTTATTTAATATTTCGTTTAGGCAGAGAATAGAGAACAGGAAACAGCGATATAGCTGAGTGATAAATGTATAAATAATTTTGCTTTACTACTTATTGATCTACTTAACATTAAGTAACAAGAAAAACCTTGATAAAAATTTGAGTCTAAAGAATACTAGTGGCAAAAGTATTGAAAAGTATTTGTACTTAAAATTTTAATCTAATACCGAAAAAAATATTTTGATAGGTATTGGAACTATGCTGATTATATGCTGTCCATCAGGTATAGTTTTGCATGGGTTAAAAGCCACTAGGCTAACCTCGGCACCTACATCATACGCACAAATTAAAGATGAAATATAAGGGCTTTCCCATTTCTTTACGCAATAATTTCTCTACTAACTTTAAATTACCTTTGTCTATTGCTGCTTTGCTTGTAGTTTCTAGCAGCTCGATGCTGCTACCAGCAGAAGAATCAAAAGCAAACTCTACGAAGCAAAGTAATGCTCAAACTCAAATAGCGCAAAATCCCGTTGCTAGCAGCATCATTTATGTAAATCCTCAAACTGGTACAGACCAAAGCGGTGGTGGTACCACCGAAGCAGCTCCATTTAAAACCATCGCTTTCGCTCTTAGACAAGCTCAACCCGGTACAGTTATTCAACTAGCACCCGGTAGCTACAGTGAAGAAACAGGAGAAAGATTTCCACTTAGAGTTAAAGAAGGAGTAACTTTACGTGGAGATGAAGCAGGAAAAGGACAAGCAACATTAATTACAGGAAGTGGTAGATATACCAGCCGTACTTTTGCAAGTCAGAACATTACTATTCTTGGTGGGAAAAACTCTACTATTAGTGGTGTTACCGTCACAAATCCAGCTTCTCGGGGTACTGGAATATGGGTAGAATCAACAAATCCCAAAATTATAAATAGTACTTTTACTAATAACAAAAGAGAAGGTATTTTTGTTACCGGTACTGGTAATCCCACAATCGCAGGTAATATCTTTATTCAGAATACAGGTAATGGGGTTTCCGTGGCGAAGTCTGCTCGGGGAGAGATTCGCGGTAACTTATTTCAAGATACTGGATTCGGTTTAGCTATCGGTGGAACTTCTACACCTTTGATAGCTGAAAACCAAATTTTGCAAAACAGAGACGGACTTTTTATCTCTAATTCAGCCAAACCCATATTGCGTAAAAACGTGATTCAAAACAATACTCGCGATGGTATTGTTGTGATTTCCAAAGCAAATCCTAATTTGGGAACAGCTGAAGAACCTGGTGGTAACTTGATTCGCAATAACGACCGTTACGATGTTCATAATGCTACTACACCTAGCAGTAATATACAGGTTCTGGCGATTGGTAATGATATCGACCAAAGTAAAATTCAAGGTGCAGTGGAATTTGTTGCTGCTAGCGTAAATCCACCCCCAGGAGGTGCAACGGCTTTTGTTGATGTAGCACCAAACTATTGGGCTAAAAGCTATATCGAAGCTTTGGCTTCTAAAGGTGTAATTGCTGGTTTCCCCGATGGTACTTTCAAACCCAACGAACCCGTTACCCGCGCTCAATTTGCTGCCATTATTAACAAAGCTTTTGCTCCACAAGCTTCTCAGCAAGCCACTAATTTCCGCGATGTCAGCACAAGTTTTTGGGCTTATAATGCGATTCAAACAGCTACTAGAAGTCCTTTTCTTGCTGGTTATCCCAACAATACTTTTAGACCGCAACTCGAAATTCCTAGAGTACAGGTTTTAGTTGCTTTAGCTAATGGTTTGGGTTTAACTACAAATAATCCCGGTATTGTTTCAGTTTATAGCGATGCTGTTCAAATTCCTAATTGGGCACAAAATTCAGTTGCAGCAGCAACAGCAAGACAGCTTGTAGTAAATTATCCCACAGCTTCACAACTAAACCCCAGTCGTCAAGCAACCAGAGCAGAAGTTGCTGCTTTTGTTTATCAAGCACTAGTTAATGCAGGACAAGCTCAAGCAATTCCTTCTCCTTATGTAGTAACAGTTCAGCAATAGTTCATTAATTGCTTAACTGAGTCTATTCTTAATAAATAATAGGTAATCTGAAAAATCAATTACCTATTACTTGTACAAATTGAAAGCGCCAAGACTAACAATAGTTAATCTGGCGCTTTGTTCTTATTAGTTTTATAAAATGCGGGGTTTTTAAATTAGATAACCCCTTTGAAAGATGAGATATAAATTCAAGGTCTTTATATAAGATGACCTCGTTTCAACAATATTTAGTTTCTCAGAAATTTTTGCTCCCTGCTAATTTCCTAATATTTTTTTTATTTTTCATCTCAAAATGTATGTTTTTATGGAGTCTTGTAAAGTTATTTAACAAAGATGAATAATTTTGGCAAGACATTTACTGTTTTTCTTCGCGACTATCTTCCAATCGCCAAAGAAAAACCATCAAAGCTACTACTCCTAGTTGAAGTGCTAAAGATGGTAGACCAACCTCAAGAGATGTTTTACGGGCTAATAACTGCAAAACAAAAATAAATGCTCCTATTAAGCCAGAAGCACTAAAAGCTAAATAAACAAACTTCCGCAATCCTCGATAAGGAGATGCTGCTTCTGCTTTTAGACGAGCATAAAGCTCTGGGTCTAACTTAGATTTATTAGTGCTATTTTTAGGATTTGGTTGTACCATGAAGTTCGTGATGATATAATGTGACACTGTTTATGCCGACGTGGCTCAGTGGTAGAGCAATTGATTCGTAATCAATAGGTCGCGGGTTCAAATCCCGCCGTCGGCTTTAATTCAACAGTTTACCTTTTTAAGGACTATCCGATTACGACCTTCTTGTTTAGCCTGATAAAGAGCTTTATCTGCTGAGATAATTAAATCGCTTGGCGAAGATTCAAAATCGGGAATGGTGCTTGCTACTCCTAAACTCAAAGTTACATAATTACTAACCCCAGATTCTGAATGTTCTACCTGTAGCTCTCTGACTCCCGATTGCATTAAAGCTGCAACGTGAACTGCCCCTGGTGCATGGGTATTTGGCATAATAACAGCAAATTCTTCACCACCGTAACGAGCGACCAAATCCTGATTTTTTTGGGCTGCACCATTTAAAACAGCACCAACCTTTTGCAAGCATAAATCTCCTGCTGGGTGACCATATTTATCATTAAACCGTTTAAAAAAGTCGATATCGCATAAAATTAACGACATCGGTTTTTCCGAACCGGCTAGATTCATCCACTGGTTTTGTAGATATTGGTCAAACCGACGACGATTAGCCAACCCGGTTAAACCATCCATATTAGCTAGTTCTTGTAAAGCCTGATTAGCAGCTTCTAACTGTTTATATAGTTGCGCTTGCTGTAATAACCGTTTTACTCTTTGTCTCAATACAGCCCAATGGATGGGCTTAGTCACATAATCACTAGCTCCGGAGCCAAAAGCACGGTCTACTGATACTGGGTCGTCTAAACCCGTAATCATTAATATTGGTGTACGCTCCCACAGTTTTGAAATGACGCTGGTGCTTGCATAGGATTCAGTATCAAAGTTTGCTAAAGCTAAAGCTAATTTATTTCTAGCAATCTGCATTAATTCGTGACAGCAGGTAAAACCATCCATCACTGGCATTAATGCATCTAACAAAACTAAATCGGGTTTTAAACTAATATAGGCATCTAAACACTCCCGACCGTTAGTAACATCTGCTACGCGATATCCTTCGCTATTCATATATTCACATAGAAGAGTCCGTATGGCTTTATCGTCATCAGCCACTAAAATCAACGGAGGTTTAGTAGAAAAAGAAGTTGGGCTTGTCCCTGACATGAGTTGCGTTCTACAGAATACTAAAGTGGTAAAGCTAAAAGTAAATCAATACAGGGTGCCAGATACTAGGACCGCTGTGCGATTAATACTTCTAAGCTTTTCACAGCATTTTTTTACTTACTGCCCTACTGTTGCTTTAATACCATCAATGATGCGTTTTTTTTACTTGACTATCATTGCTTGTTGAAATAGGCAGAGTGCAGGGTGAACGAATATTAAATCGTCCGCAAAATATTTATCTTTAAATTAAAAGCTTTAACAAATAACATTGAATACCTTTAAACAATAATTACTTGTTACTGTCATCTTCAGTGGCAATATGGTATTAAAGCTTTTAGAACAGAAAAAGATATCAAATAAGTCAGTATTTTTGTAGATTTTTCTTAAAAAACCGATATTATATTTCACAATTATCTGCTGAAATTTTGCAGACAATCTTGCTTTTATGAACAAAGCTTCTGGTAGATGGCTAAATTGCATATCTATATAATTTGTTTAGAACCCTATTAACGATATAAGAAGTACGGCTACACCAATGGGTGAAAAGAAATCTTATTATCTATGGTTCCCATATAATCGCCCCTAATTACAATTTTCTTTTAAAATTACGTATAATACCTAGAATCGGCAATAATAAATATATAAATATCAAGCTATTAAACTGTCTCTTCAGGAATATCTCTCAAAACAGTATTTTTTCGACTACTCACTTTTTTCTAAAATCCCATGCCAGACCCATTAATGTATCAACAAGATGATTATGTCGTCTTGGAAACTAACCAACCAGAACAGTTTCTTACTTCCACAGAGTTGTTGGAAAAGCTGAAACAGACTTTACAACAACTCAAGGAAGAAGAATTACCACACGACTTAAAAAAAATTGATTCCGTTCAGGCCCAAGCACAATACTTACTTGACACTAGCTGCGAACTAGATGTCGGGCCTGGAAAATATCTACAGTGGTATGCTGTACGTCTAGAAAAATGAGTATAGGTATGATTCTTAGCCTTCTTCTGTTTCTGAAGTAGTAATTAATGCTAATTCGATTTGCTCATCTTCTTTCTGCTCGATTTTGACATCTACTCCTGGGCCAAAAAAACCAGTCATTTTTTGCTGTTTTTCCTCCCAAACATTTAATGGTACTTGAGGTGAATCGAAATCTAGAATTAAAGCATAGTTTCCGTCGATTTCCATTTCTCGCAACGCTAAAAGCTCGGGTAATTCCTCATCTAACTGACCTATGCCAAGATGACTTAAAGCTTTATCCAAGTGAACATCAATCCCATAACGATACCTAGTGATATCTTGACGTACTTGATTTTGAGTTTCGGTTGCTTTTTGCTCTCGTAGCGATACAACAGATTCTGGTGTTGGAGGCACAAACGGTATTGGTTTGAGTTCGTTGGCTTTGAGTGCAAGCCCTCCTAAAAGCACGGGAATACCGTAAAAAAAGCCAATCAGATTAAGCGTAGCATTATGGACTGCATAAGATATAAAGCCCATAGTGGTCAAAAATCCACCAATAACTAAACCCACCGTTCCCAAAGAAATTTTGCGTAGCATACTCTATTATCGTATTTTAAATTTGACTGTAACGATTTTTTCATTATCGCCGAAAATAGGTAATACTTTGATAAAATTACATCCCCAAATAAAATGCTCAAAATCGTTTCTTTTGGGTTAACTTAAAAGTATCACTCAGCCAAATATAGCCGCGAACGATGGATATACAGAATATAAAAGACAGAATAGCAGTAGTTGAAAGCAAGCGCGAATATCTACTAAGCTTGTTAGAACAACCTAATTTAGGAACTTTGAGAATAGATGTCAATCAGGCTTTAGAAGAAATGGATGAATTGCTTGATGAATACAAACGCACTTTTCCTTAAACTAAATACAGCGGTTTTCACTTAAATAGAATAAAGGTGAACCTCATTCTTTCCCCTTACCCCTCTTCGCTAACTTGGAGAGGGGTAAAATTATATACAAATCTTCTTCTCGCAAACATACAGGAAGGACTTACGCAGCGGCTACGTCTTTAGGTGATTACGAACGAAGTGAAGTAATCGCAAAGGCTTATTCTCCGTTACGAGTGCGTAAGTCCTAACATCATTAAACTTAAAGTAAAAAATAAAAAATAAAAAATAAATAGAGATAAAAAACTTTGCGTCAGCATTTATATTAAAGTTGAGCTTCTACTGGCGCTTTATATATTTTTTTAGGTTCAATTTCAACCTTAACGTTAACCTACTGTTAAGATATATATCCTATAGTTTAAGAATTGGTTTCAGGTTCTCCTAACTGGTTAATTAAACCTACAAGTTCGTTAGTCGGAACGTCTTTCTTACAAAAAGCATCCACCCTAGCCATTGCTTTAGTTTCCTGAAAATATTTTTCTTCCACAGAAGAATAAGCAATAATTTGAGTCTTAGGAGAAATATCTTTAATTTTACGCGAAGCGCTCCAGCCATCCATGACAGGCATTTGCAAATCTAAAACAATTACGTCTGGATAGCAGCTTTTAACCATCTCTACGGCTTCTTTCCCATTACTAGCCAAACCTACTACTTGAATATTTTTTTGAGAAGAAAAAGCTAGTTGAAGAGTTAAACGAGTAAGCTCGTGGTCGTCAACTACTAGAACCCTTAAGGTCGAAGGCTCACAGGACAACATTAACATCTGGTATATACGACATTTGGTTACAGTAACCTTTATAGTTTATGGGATAACGTAAGGCAAGCAACTCTATCCTATGGTTGAATAAGTTGTATGCATTTATGACAATTATGTAGCTATTATGTCAATATTGCGTTTTTACCTTAATTTTGATTATTGTTTTACGGAGAACAGGACTTACGCAAGGCTAGTTTGTTATTGCGAGCGAAACTGGTGTAAGTCCTAAAGAAGTAAGAATTAGCAAGTAACAATTAGCAAGTAGCAAGTAGCAAGTAGCAAGTAGCTTTGAGAGCCAATCGTAGAAAAATTCTACAAGCAATTGTAAAAAGGTCTATCTCCGACTGCCAATT
>ERZ1740052.494-NODE-494-length-13520-cov-13.269216_pt1 | contig 13520 bp, 10 predicted proteins | sample MGYA00581750_ERZ1740052 | MGnify/ENA primary metagenome ERZ1740052 (study PRJEB43018, sample SAMN04849743) | marine metagenome | isolation source: floating plastic debris | place: Pacific Ocean | collected 2008-08-30 | study: EMG produced TPA metagenomics... | reverse complement strand
AGCAAGCAAAAAATGCGATCTTCTCTTGTTGGATTTATCAATTAAAGAAGAAAAGGATTGTGGATAACGTAGATTTGACTCGTAGCAGAAACACTCAAAACGAAAACTAATACTCACAGGACTTTAAATTATGACAATTGATGCACCATCTAGCGCGAGTTATTTAGTATCGACGCTAGAAGATTTCGTAGAAATTGCTGAGACTTTTATCCAAAACTATTATAAAGCAGAAACCGATGCACAAGATATCCAAAGAATAATTACAGCCATCACAAATTTAAAACTTGATATCAATATTGAGGCACTTGAAACAGAATTCCAAATATCCATAACAAAGCGTATCTAATCGTATGAATCAAGTCAATAACTAATATTTACCTGAAGAATTATGTCACTGATTAAAACTGTAAAAGGTATAACTTTCCAATTTGGAGAAAACGAAAGTCAAATATATTGGGAACATGTAGCAGAAAAAAAGACTTACATATTGCTTCAACCAAAAGCATTACCTACATATTGGGCAATTATTCAATTTGATGAAAAAAGAAATTGTAAACCCCTAAATTGCGCGATTATAGATAAAGAAGGAAATGTAATTCAAAAAGACCCTCTTCACTGTTTTGATGAACTAACCGTTGATGGCTGGCTTGATAAGCTTGCAGATTACATAAGAGAACAAGATTATTAAATTTCTGAACAAATGAATCACTCTAACCTTTACACAGGTTAGTTTTTTTTAAATAAAAGATGTTCAATAGATAAAGCTTGCATAGAAAATTATTAAGAAAAAGTTTTGCGGTGCAAAGCATTAATTGAGCATTATATTCAGATTATTGCTATTAAAAATGATTATTTTGTAGCGTTAATAATCGTTTTCAGTATGGGGTGTTTAGGAAAATTTTCAAACAGCTATTGCGTTTATTCATATTAATTTATTAAAACAAAATTCCAACATATTACAAAGTTTAAAACTTATAAATATGTTTATCATTACATTACATTAAATTAAATTAAAGCTCATTTATACTCTATCCATTTCATTATTATCACCAGCTTTTGAGATTGAAATCTCATTTTGAGAAACAATTTTTTTACCAGGTAAGTTATGTTTATTAAATTCTCCAGTTTTTGGAACATAAGCTGCTACAGCTTTACCCTGAAGTGCAGCATAATCAATAATTGCTGACGTTTCCATACTACGAATACCAAGCACAATATCGTCTGGCTGCTTCATCTGTTGAATTGCACTTTTGATTGAAGTTGCGGTTGAGAACTCAACCTTGATATCGTTTTTACGTACTCCTAATTCTTTAATTGTTTCTACTGTAGGCGATGGTGTTGACTTATATGGTGTCGCATCAACAAAATGAACCGTGCCATAACCGTGTTCTATTGCTCGGTCAACCGCACGTAAAACCATATTACACATGATTTGTTCGGTTTTGGCTTTAATTGCTTGGTTCTCAGCCGGTGCTTCAAAAAATACGACAGTGTTAATAGCAGGCTGAACTTCTTGTTTTTCTTTAGAAGATGCTAAAACATTTTCCTGCTGTTTAGATGTTTGAATGTCAGAGTATTTAACGGTAGTTGGGTCAATGATTATATCGGCATAACTAGCAGGAGCATTATTAATAGTACCTGAAAAAGTAAATCCTTGAATTGGTCTGTCAAAAACTGCTAGCTTTTTCTGTAAAAAATTAACTGATTTTTTATTAACAATTCCTAATATTTGGTTGTCAACCTTAGCATAAATAGTTGGTGGTTTGCGCGAGTCTGTTTTATGTGCTTCAAGAGTTATGCTTGTCGGTACATCTGACGAAAGACGATTAGCCACTCGATACTTATCAACGCTATCGATTTGCAACTTATTATCTGGATTTTTCAGGCTAGTAATAATAACGCTTTTTGTAGGAGCGGAAGTAACGGTAGCATAAGCTTCATATCCAGCAGGTAATCCAGGGGATTCAAAGTCGATGGTACCAAACTTTTTGCCTTCTATCGTTACCCAGCGAGCAGTTTTGGTATTATCGCGGGGATGGGAACCATCTTCAAACTGAACGGAAACCTTTTCACCCCTAAAGTTTTTATCTCCATAATCATTGAACTGAGTACCCATTATCCTCATTTCGGTAAACTGCAAATCCTTAAGTTGATTTATTACCTCATCTGGAAAGACTGCAAATGCTACACTAGCTCGACGTTTACCCAAATATTTGTAATTTTCTTGAGTATGACTAATATCATGAATAGCTGCTGCTAGCTTTAATTTTTCTAATGTAGGAGTATTGCTTCTTATGGATTCTACATACTCTTTTGATTGCTGTTTTAAGGTATCTATCATGCTATCGCTAATACCAAAATGAAATTCTACATTTCCCTGCTCTACTACCATTCCTGGTTTTAGTTGATGTTCTTTAATAGAGCGGAAACTAATAGTACCAATTGGAATAATTATGTCGTTACCATCCGAGGTTTTAAACTTAGCTTGAGCAAATAAAGGGTGAGGCATTTTTATAGTAGGTTTTCTTGATGCAATCTCAAAACTCAGTTTATTAAATTTCCAAAAACTAGGATTTTTCGCTATTTCAAAATTAATTAAATTGGTAATTTCTAATTTTTTACCGCTGGTTGGTGAGGTAACAACTAAATAAGGGCCTGGTTCTAATTTTTTTCTTTGTTCTAGTTGAATCCACTGCTTTACCATCGAGTTATACTTAGTTTTTATTTCATAAGCTTGCTTCTTTTGTTCGGAAGTAAATCTAATTCCTGGATAAAAGTTTCTAAACTGTTCAATAGGTAAAGCATTAAGTTGATATTGTTCAAAAATTTGATTTGTTTGCTTAATCATTAAATCTATAGGACTGTAACCATTAGTTTTCATACCCCTATCTATAAAAGCTTCTGGATTCTTCTTATCAGCCAACCATTCAACTTCTTTATAAGCAGTAATGGCTTGACAATATTGAATAATATCTGGGTTAGGTCTTAAAGCACTTTTGGGACCGTCGGCTGCTACTTGAAGTTCGTTACCAAGTCCTGCTACACAATCTTTCAACAGTTGTTCAAATAATTGTAATTTTTGTTCTACCTGATTATCATTTAAAGCTTTATTTGTTTGAGTATTAACAATTTTATTAATTTGATTTAATACGTTCTGTGGTATTTGTAGATTACAATAATATCGTGCTGAAGAAATATAATTTAGATGTCGTAAAATTTTATGAGTATATTCAAGTCTTTCTGATTGAGGAATTGAATCAATTTCACATTGTAATGCCACATTTTTTTGAATCTCATTAGCAATAATACCAATTTGATTTTCCATTGCTGAAACTGCAATTTCTTCAAAGGTACCTTGATAGAGAATTTTAGCTTTTTTAATAATATTAGGATAGCGGTTTTGTGGTAAGTTTTTTGTTTTAACTTCTGTAGCTAGTATAGGAAAGTCTGTAGAAGGAGCAAAGGCTAGTAAATCACCATCAAAATCACATTGCATATTATCCATTGCTGTATCAGGATGTATGTAAACACATCCATCTAGCATTTTTGGCAAATGTTTATTTTTTAGAGTAATAACACCATTTGAATTAATTAATGGTGAACGAGTTACTATAATTTCTTCTCCCTCTTTTATATAAGGTATAGAAATTTCATCTAACTTTAAATCTAAACTAGGTTGAGCCATACCAGACGTAAACTTAATGGAACGTCCGGTAGCAATATCAACCCACTCTTTTTTCACAAAATCTTGGAGTTCGGAAATTATTTTTGGATGTTCAATAAGTTGAGAATAACCTTCCAAGTCAGCTTTTAATAAAGAATATATTATTAAATCTTTTTGTTCATCATTTAATTCTGCACCATACTCAATTTCTTCGCTTTCATTATCAGAAAATAAGCTATCAAATATACACAAATTATCTTCTAATTCGTTGTACGTATAAAGTTCATTCGCTTCAATACTTTCTGCTAAAATATTTTTGCGATATTCGTAATTTTCTACATAACGCAATGCTAACATTCTGGGATTTTTTTGGTCTAAAGCTAGCTTTTGAGCTTGTTGCTTGATGATAGGTGAAATTTCTTGTTTTACAGCACGAGGATAATTAACTAAAATCTGGGTTCCCAAACTATTTTCTCTGTATTTAGCAATTGATTTAACACCTAAACCAATATCAAGTACATATTCCCCAGGTTTAATAGCATCTGCTCCTTTTCTACCTTTAAAAGAAGAAATAGCGAGTACCATATCATAGCCTGTTTTAGTACGCAAAGTTCCTGCTTTTAAATTACCGCTTATTCGTAAAGTTGATTCTACAAGCTTATCTAAATTAGCTGGTGCAAGCGTACCTTTAGCAATTCGCATTACCGGACTTTCTTCTTGCGGTTTCATACCTAGTCTGAATTGAAAAGCACGCGGTTTTATATTGTTAGCTTTTGCAAAATTGCAATCAATTAAACCCTTACAATCACCTACCAACTTTTTTGCATTACTTGGAGCAATAACACCACCAGAATTTCCAGTTACATCGTCAATTACCAAAATTCTAGCATTACGAAACTCGTGGAAAGTTTGACAGGATGTAAACGGTAATGGATAAGCCGCACCATCTGAAGGGTTGGGGTAAAGTAAGGAACGAAGATTGGAATTGTTAGCAAAAAACATCCTTTTACCCGCACTAAACTGTAGAGTCATCCCGTTGTGTTCCGTTAAATCGGATGCAACCGTAGCTTCTGGATAAGCTGTACCAATACTAAATTCAGCACCATCAAATAGATATTCAGCAAGAGTATTTTCAAGTCTCTCCTGGATTCCTGTATTTTGTTTAGTTTTTGTATCGAAGTGGTTGAGTATTAAAGCCATCTTGAAGGAGAATAAAGTCGAAGTAGTTTTAATGGCATATAGAAAAACTAATCATACTAACTCTTGATTTTTTAAGTTATAAATTGGTTTATTTTCCAAGCGTTTATAAAAAATAGATATTAAAAGTTAATAGTTTGTTAAGAACGAGGCTTAAAAAATGTTTTAAAATTAAAACTAGTAATTTATAATTTTGAGGGACTAAAAATGAATAAAAAAGTAACTCCTAGCATTAACCAACTTTCTTATGGAATGACTCCAGAAGAACTTATAAATGAAGGTTATGTAGATATAGATTATTTTGATGGTACAGATTTAGAAGAAATAAAAAAGGATGTTAAGGAAATGGAACGAATAGCTAGAGAATCTGAAAAGTCAAATCATAAGCGTATAATGTTCTAAGAAAGATAATCTCGAACTTTGAAGCTTAAAATAAGGTTAATGGTATTGTATATCTTTAGTTACTTGAACTATTCATTATAATATCCTCTAAAAAGTAATTTATTACTTGTATTCAAATACCTAATTTACATATCGTTAACCTTGATATTTCGTTGACATTTACAAGGAGCGAAAATAAAGTTGTAAACTGTTTGGATGTGAAACTGTTGGTTAATAATAAGCCGTAAACAATAAAGTTTGAAACTGTCACATTAATTATTAGCTCAAAACCAGAAGAGTTTTTACTAAAAAACGATTAATAAATCTCAAAAGTTATATTTCAAGATTCTTTCTCCAAATCAGACCCCGATTCCTATATGTGACAGTTAGTTTATAACTTTACGACCTAATTTACGATTTTACGTCTCAGCTTAGAACTTTATTGTTTGGGTTCAATTAGCAAACTTACGTTCTTGAGGTGGAGTAGCCCAAATGACACAGTGTCCTGACTTCGCTTTACGTCCGTACTGAGATAAAATTACACCTAACCTTTGAGCATCTCTAATGCATTCTCCGTTATCTAAATAGCCGCGATTCCAATCAATTAAATCCCTAGCAAACTTACCTTCCCTTGATATAGCCCATTTCATTGCCTCCAGTTCATCCCAGGTCAAAGTATTTGCCTGTACTCGTGTGTAGCCACCACTTAATGTCCCAGCAATCCAAGGTGGCATTAAAATTCCCATAATCGTTCCGATTCCCAAAGTGAAAAACAATAATAGTCCCGCAGGAATAACAGAAGTTAAAAGTTTTCTGCTTTCTGTAAACTGTGCTTTGCGAATCAGAGCATGAGCAGCTCTATTAATTGCAACTTTTTGACGCTCCACCGCAACTTGCTCGACTATCTCCAAATTGTTGGCTAAGTCGCGATTCCAGGTTTTGAACAGCAGTCGTAAATTTTTAGGTGCATCTTCTAGCATTACTTCTAATTGTCCGGTAGCAATCAGTACTAGAAATAAAGGGTCATCTTGGGATAATCCATAACTCATTGCAAAATCCAGGACTCGCTTTTTAAATTCTTCGCTCTTACCTTTCAAAGCTTCAGTAAGTAATTCTGAAGATTCAGTTTTAGATGTTTTCTTCTCTGAACTATCGGATATATCCGCTTGATTCAATTGACTCATTTTACTAAATTTGTAAGAGCAAGAGCTTCGTGAGCTTTGTTCAGAAATTTTTTAACTCGCTGCTTTGATACTACTTTTATTTCATAATTTGTTAGCGATTCAAAGAAAGTCATTCCGTATCTATCAATAATATTTCGTTCCCAATAGGGAAACTTAGGAAAGTCCATTATGATAAAATCGTGGTCATTTCTGGCTGCGATAAACTCTGGCATATTTTCTATGTAACTCCAGTCATCACATAACCCCATATTCTTAACAAATACATGAGTCATTTGATTTCCTAAATCTTTTAAAGATTGTAAGAAAAAATCGACAGAATCTATACCTCCGGTACAAACAAACCATTTAACAAAACTAATTGAATTTTCTGCTCCCAAATCAATCAAATTATTGCTAACTATCCAGTTAGTTACATTTGAATAAACCTGAGCCGGTAAGTTTACAATTACTGATTTTTCAAATGCTTTCTCAAAAATAAAATCTGCTTTTTGAGCAAGATTTTCATCATCGCTGAAAAATGCCAAATCTACATCTTGATAAATTCTAGCAATATCCTGATTGCTTGTATCTGCATCTATTATCGCCATATTTAATCCAACAAAATTACAATATTCTATCAACGTTCTGCTAAATAATGACTTTCCCGCACCACCTTTTTCACCATCAACTATATGGATAGTGTTGAATGATTTAATTAATTCTTCTCGGTTTACGTATTCATAATTTTCTTTACTTGATATTGGTACTTTATCCGCATCTTGATTATCTTCACTAGAAAAATCATCTTCTAATAAATCTTCTTCATGCTCTAAAATTGCTGAAAAATTATTACGAACATCTTCTTGATATAAAGTTTGGTTTACAATACTTTTACTATCTACTTCATCAGAAACAAAATCATCACTAAGTTCGGTTTCCCAATCTTCAACAAAATTGTTTTTTTCATCAGTTTTTAATTCACTATATAAAGTTGATTCGGCATCTATATTATTTTCTGAGTTGTTAGCAAAAGCATTATTATTACCATCAAGTAAAGATTCACCAGTTTGTGGTTGATTATCTTGTAAACTATCTGTTTTCTTTTTGTTATTACCTTTTTTCTTTTTATATCGTTTAGCAACCATAATTAAAGCTCCTATGAAAAATGTGAGTTTTCAAGAAAATAAATGCTGAGACAATAGATACAGAAATATCCTGATTAGATGATTACAAAAAATTATTCAAACCTGTATCATCGTAATTATTTTCACCAGCTTGAATACGAAGTTCATTCAGGGTAGATGTATTGACTGGAGAATTTACACTTCTCTGTTTAATTTGCTCCTGAGTAACTTCTGTAAATCGCGACTGTACAGAAGAAACATCTTCTAAACCTGCTAACTCTAAAATATCTTTCGCTTGTTTTCTCAAAGCCTGAACTGCATCCATTGCAACAGAACGTAACTGCTGTGGACTACAGTCTATTGATAGGGAATAGGGAAGCCAAAATGACCTAACTGCTAATAGCACCATCTCGGTTTTACCCATAATGCGATTATCTTGAATGTATTTCATCAACTGTACGTCTGACTTATTGCGTGGTTGATACCTCCAGCGGAAATCTATTTGTGAGGACATCAGAAATCACCTCCTCTTATCCCAACAGATTGATACCGTTTCTCAACAACTTGCGAAAAGTACAAGAATAGACTGTAAACGTCCGCCAATCTGCCCAACAAAGAAAATTGGTCTACTTGTTTGGGAATGTTTGCACCCACTCCCCACAAACAAGACTTTCCACGATAGTGTAAATTCAATTCCTTTTTCATATAATCTGCCGTACCTCCACAGAATAATATTTCATCAACTTGACGGGGAATCACCTGAGATAACCAACTTGTAAGGGCAGCGCTATACTCGCTTCTGGCTAGCTTTATCGCTTTTTGAATTTGTTGTAACTCTTGCTGTTTGTTAGCATTTCCCGTGCTTCTTAATAACTGTAGTAAGGGAACGGGTGATAATTCACTTCCTGCTGCTACAATCGCTGGAGCAAGTTGAGAAGGTGTTTGTCCTGATGTTTTGGCTACGACTCGCTCTAAAAGCCGAATCATCCCCAAATCGGAAGTCTTACCATCAGCTGCAACTACACCCCTATCGCTGATTAATACAGAAGCATTTCTGTAACCTATCATCGCCAAAGCAACTACTTTCCTTTTAAGCGCTTCTCCTACTCTTTTTTGGTAGGCCAAATATATTCCTGCTCCTTCCGGCAAACATTTAAACTCTATTAACTTCACCCACATTGGTCCCGTCGGCGTTATGTAGTTAGCAAGTACTGCTTTAAGTTGCTCTCCTAAACTTTCTTTATTTTCCAGTTCACCTGGTGGAAGCAAACAAGCAAGTGACAGTTGAAAGTTACAACCTAACCTGAGCTTTTGTGACGCAACCCAAACAGCGGAAGCAGTTTTAGCTATTGCTCGTTCGTACTTTAATTCTTTCAAGCCAGCGTTCGCATAATATTTTTTTAGGGCTAAATAACCGACTGCAAAAGTTTCGCCATTGATATTTACCCATGCAATATTTTCTGGAGAAGTTGCACCTAAAATTTCTTTTGCAGAAGTAACTGATTCTAAGGGTACTTTTATCACCTCTGGTTCCATAATTAACGATGCTGGTATTTTTTTGTCAAAGGTATAGTAAATTGCTTTTGTAGCACTTCCTCCAAAATCTAAAGCCAATATTAATAGGGGCAAATCTTGAGTGTTTCTGCTCATAAGTATTGAAGAAATTCAATTATATTTTTAGGATTCGTAGCGATAGTTAGTAGCAAATACTAAAGCATATTTGTAATAAACTAAAAATTTTATCAGTCCGATTTATTTATTGATAATAATACTCATCTTCATTATTTTGATTTGTGGAATATTTGAAGGAATTTGAAGGTAAATGAAGGTGAAATATTAGAAAAATTTATTGTATTTTTAGTCCGGTGCGGTCAAAAATTTCCTTCAGAATCCTTCACTAAGTTTCTGACTGTCAAATACATTTATTAATCCTCTAAGAACTTCTATACAAGGGTTTAGGCAAATTCATGGTTCAAAAATCATGCTCTGTTTTTGATTTATCAGATTCAAAGATTTCTCTTTATTACTTGAATTCATACGAAATATTGCAGCCACTAGTTTTAAACCAAATGTGAACTCACTACACAATTTAATAATTTCCGCCATGAAAATAAGATTATTCGGTTCCCGAGATATTGAAAAAATTTGAATTAAATAAATTTTATAATTGTCTATTAATTTTACTTATGGTCTTATCGCACATAACTAATAATAAATTACTCTTCATCATCATTGATATTTCCATAATCAAGGAGTATTTAATTCCTTCAAATTCCTTCTTCATTAATAACGAATAAATATTAAAAGCTGCAATACTACGAAAGAGAGATTCTTAATATAAGGCTATTGATACTAATTTTTTTAGTATTATTAGTTTCTAGTTTTAATCATATACAGAGGAGATGACTAAAAGCCTATAAAGCCTGATAAAACTTGGCTACAGAGATAAAGTTATTTTTTTATATATGTATAATTACATAATAAATATATTTTTAAGAAATTATTAGTACATTAAAATAATAGTCTGTTAAGCAATTACACACAAATACAATTAAAATTAATCACATTAAAATATGAGAAGTGAATAAGTTAAAGAAATAACATTTGGGTAAAAATCTGATAATTAAGTTATGGTATTACTGAAATCCTAAAGATTATAGGTATTAAAAATTTTCAAAACTTACGTAAGAAAACTTTTTGATTTAGTAGTCAAAAATAAAGCAAAACAATATTGGCAATAAATCATGCCACTAGCTATCTGTAGAATCCAAAAAATAAAAAACTGGGGAATGCTAACAGGTAATGAAGCACATACTGCTAGGGAGAGAGAAACGCCAAATGCTAATCCGGAAGTAACTAATATAAGAATCATTGGTGATTCCTCATATCAAGATTTAGCAACCTTGGTAAGGGAAAAAATTGGTTCGCAGAAAATCCGTTCAAATGCTGTGCTTGCAGTAGAAATGTTACTTAGTGCAAGTGCTTCTTACTTCCGTCCAGATGCACCTCATGAAGCAGGAACCTATGATAAACAATGTGTAGATAGATTTGTAGAAACAACAGTTAATTGGTTGCATTCTTCTTGGGGAGATAGAGTAGTCAGAGCAGAATTGCATCTCGACGAAATAACACCTCATATCCACGCTTACATCGTGCCATTAGATGAACGAGGTAAACTTAACTGTCGTTCATTATTTGGTGGAAGAGCTAAGTTGTCCCAATTACAAGATAGTTTTGGAAGTGCAGTTGCACATCTAGGTATCTATAGGGGAATTAAGGGTAGCAAAGCTACTTACACAACGCTCAAAAAATACTATGCTGCTGCAAATCAAGATTCTCAACTTATAAATTTAGAACGCTTTCTTCCTAAAACTCAGGTGCATGAAACAAGCGAAGAATACCGACAGCGAGCTATTGAAATTTTGCTTCCTGAGTTTGAGATAATTAATTATCAACTCAATCAACGCTCTCGTTTACTCAAACAACTTACTGAATTGAAGCAAACAGCAATACAGAGCGAAAAACTGCGGCAGCATTTGGAGTTTGAATTACAAATTTTAAAGAAAACGATTAAACGTCAAGAATTACCTTTGGGATTAGTTGCTTATGAGTTGGGGGTAAATCAAGACAACCAATTGTTGTCAAAAACTAACGCTATTGACTTGGTAATGAAAGTTAATCAATGTAAATTTAATGATGCACTTATTTGGTTACGCGATAAATTTGGTGAAGAGCAGATGCTAGCTGCGGTAACTAATCAGGTGACAAGCAAAGCCTTAAATATTTCACATCAAAATCCTGAAACAACGTTCTTACCACCAGTACCAAGTAAAAGTCGTTGGAAAGAAGTTAAGAAATATTTCCAACAAAATTACTGTATTCCCCAAAAATTGATGCAAACACTAAATCAACGCGGTTTGCTATATGCAGATAGTAATAATAACATCGTATTTTTAGCGCGAAACCTTTCTTTTGAAGTCACCGGAGCCTACCTGCATTCATTTGAAATGACGGCGAATGTCTTTAGCTTACATCCTGGAAGTAAACGTTCTGGTGGTTGGTTTCATCTGAGTATGGGAAGAACTTTAAATAATCCTATAACATCAGCGATGTTAACCTCTTCACCTATCGAAACATTATCTTTAGCAATACTAAACGCTCCTCACAATAGCAGAACTCTCTATTTATCTATCGACACCCTTAACTCTATGGCTTTTACAGAGCATTACGCTCTTATACCTGTAGATTTTCTCAAGACTATACCAAATGTAGCGATAGCCCAAAGGGCGGGCGACGCTTCGCGTATCGCAATTTCTGGTAAAAGTATAAGAGCCATTCAAAAACTTCTACCTCATTCAATCATTTTACAGCCCAAAACAACTTGGAATAAAGAGTTGCAAACACGTCAAGGAGTTAAAAACTATGCCGCATTGGAATAAAGAAAGTCGTGAAATGAGAATATTATCTGTTTTGATGAGTAATAATCCTTTCTCATACATATTTGGATTAGGTTTGTTAGGGATGATACTAAGCATGGAACTCTGGTTCAAATCAATTACAGACAATTTTCAGAGACCCAAACAGCCAAAGACAGCGCAAGATTATGTTGAGCGCGGTTACAAATTAATGAATCAAAAAATACCTTTATCTAAGCCTGATGGTTCCGTACAGCGACAAGCTAACTGTAAAAATGCACAACAATCTTTCCAAAAAGCAATATCTCTTGATTCTAAAATCGCTCTGGGATATCAAGGGCAAGGCATAAGCTTAATCTGTCAGAAAAATTTTGCAGATGGAAGGAAATCTCTTTCTCAAGCTAAAAACCTTTATCTACAAGAAGGTAAAAAACAAGAGGCAAAGAATATAGATTCAATTTTAAATTATACAAAATTATACAAGTAATTTATGATTCGCCATATAAACAGTCAGTAAGTGCGTAATAGCCTGATAATTATTGACTGTTTTATTATTAATTAAATTAATGTGATGTAATTGTATATAAATATTTTTTTATATCTAATCTTACATATATTTTATTTAGCGACTAGAATATTTTAAAAAAATCAAAATTCCGAAAATGTTTCATATTTTATTCACTAATTAAACGGTCAGTAAACGCTTAATAGCTTGATAAATAACGATTAGTATTATAGTTATTTAATATTTTAATATAATGCTATTTTCTGTAAATAATTTTTTATGTAATTAAAACAGAATAAATCCAACGACCAAATTGTTTTCTATAAATAAAAAACGATTAAATGAAGGTTGTATCAAGTTATTAATCGTAAGTTAAGCTACTATAAAGTAAGTATTACCTCACTATTATTACGAGTGAGTAATGAAAAAATAAGTATTAGTACACAAGTAAAACATCAAAAAAATTTTGACGTTATAGAGTGCATATATCTACCTGGAAATTCTCAATGCTATACAAAAATCGTCATTATATTAATGGCGGTTAAATAGGAAAACGTTAGTTGTAAATATTGTTATAGTCAGAAGGCGGATTATGAATCTACCCAAGACCATAAAACAAAAACAAGCATCGAATTCTCACGGCTGTGCAAAGATTACTAGTCTGAATAGAAATTCAAAAACACCAAAAACAGCTGCATCTATTTGGCGATGGAAGCAACACTCTTGGTCATCTTATCAACTTCCAGATGGTATGCAAGTAATGAGCGTTCGTCGTGTAGCACAGCTAGTTGGGCAGCCGAACACAAATGTTATAGACTTTATGAAATCCAATGATTTAGAAACAATAAATGTGAGAATTCCTTCCAAAGTTGTTATAACTGCAATTACTTTGCCAAGCATTGCAATCTATTTAAGACAGCTTCTTGAAGAAAATAAGTTACAGCATAATAGATTGTCTTTAAGTCATGAAGAATGGGAAGAATTGATAGAAGCGCTAAATAATCCGTACTCTAAAGAACACTTAACACCAAACCCTCGCTTTTTTAAAAGTAATTGTCCGCCTATAAAAGC
>ERZ1740052.492-NODE-492-length-13569-cov-9.383084_pt1 | contig 13569 bp, 12 predicted proteins | sample MGYA00581750_ERZ1740052 | MGnify/ENA primary metagenome ERZ1740052 (study PRJEB43018, sample SAMN04849743) | marine metagenome | isolation source: floating plastic debris | place: Pacific Ocean | collected 2008-08-30 | study: EMG produced TPA metagenomics assembly... | reverse complement strand
GATGCACGTCAGCGTGATGATGTTGAGTTATTCGGCTTTGATGGTAGGTTCTTTAATAGCCGTAGCATTTTTGATAGTTACTAAAGGGCAACCAGTGCAGCTTCAAGGTAGTTCCGTAGGTAACGGTGGCTATCGTACGAACGGTTATCGGTTGCATAAAGCCGGTGAATTAGTAACCGAACCCAATGCATTTGGTTTTGAAAATAATGGTTTTTCTCCCGTTCAAACTAATAGTAACGGTAACGGTAAAACAGCCACAGCAGTTGCAGCGCGGATAGAAACTTCTTCATTGAATATAAATTCAGGAGAAACCCTTTCTCCTCAAAGATTGAGTCTTGCTGAAACCTTGGATAATATTAGTTACCGTATTATCGGGTTGGGTTTTCCCCTCTTGACAATTGGCATTATAGCTGGTGCAGTTTGGGCTAATGAAGCATGGGGTTCTTATTGGAGTTGGGACCCTAAAGAAACCTGGGCCTTGATTTGCTGGTTGGTATTTGCAGCTTATCTTCATGCTCGAATTACTCGCGGTTGGCAAGGTCGTCGTCCTGCGATTTTAGCAGCGACTGGATTTGTTGCTGTTTGGGTTTGTTATTTAGGTGTAAATCTTTTGGGTAAAGGTTTGCATTCTTATGGGTGGTTTTTCTGATTGATTTACCTTAGTTCCCTCAGACTGGAAGTCTGGGGCTATATTTACGAAGCCCGCCTTCGCGGGCTTTTATATTTTTTATAAAGCTTAATAGCAATTTTCCTGAAACGACGCAGAAGCAAGCATTCACCTATTAACCAGTACAAAAAACTTATTTTTACCTTTAAAGCTAGCGAAAAAGACGCGAAACCGAACAAGCAAAATTTGGAAGCAATGGCGAAGTTAATTCATCAGAACTAAGTAAAGTTGCAACCAACTTGAGTTGAGCCTTATCCCGTCTGTAAATTTCAACTTGCTGTAATCGCCAATCTAAAATCCAATATTCTTGTACTCCTCTAAAAGCATATAATTTTAACTTCGCTTCTCGATCGCGACGTTGGTTGACAACTCCCGTACTAAGCACTTCAACAGCTAAATCCGGCGCTCCAGTTAAATGTCCAGCGTCGTCAATCAAAGCGGGGAGACGTTCCTTACTTACCCAAACCACATCGGGAATTACGTTATCGGCATCACTAAAGATAACTCCGGGAGTGGGAATCGCTTGTCCTGATTGATTCTGTTCTGACCAGTTATCAAGAACGGTAAAAACTGAACCGATGACTTTTTGGTGTCTCCAATGCGGTGCCCTAGTCACGAATAATTCCCCATCAATGATTTCGTAGCGATTACCGTTATCTGGTAATAATTCAATATCTGCCGTTGTCCAGCGTACTCTATCTTCAATACTTTGGCTCATGGGTTTTCACCTCCCGTGCTATTAGTATTTTAAGGTGATTCTTAGTTGATAGGGTAGCGGTTACAATATCGTAGAATTATTGATCGAGTGGCTATCGTACTTTTTATGTGTATCGTCAGCACCTATAAGTAGATAATTCTAAACAGTAATAGGAATTATCCAATGACCAAATTAACACTTACCAACTTTAAAATAGCCTCAGCACTATTTATCAGACAAATTAGCGGCACACCTATTCCAGATTTATTCGGCTCTACTGATGGTAAAGCTGTTGGTACTTACATTGAGCAAGCGTTTAACCATTATTTAAGAGCTACCTATGACTATATACCGGGTAATGCTGCAAGTGGTATTGATTTTCCTGACTTAAATGTAGATTTAAAAGTAACTTCAATTCGTCAACCCCAATCATCTTCTCCTTTTCGAGATGCAAGCCAAAAAGTTTACGGTTTAGGTTATCATCTGCTGGTGTTTACCTACGAAAAATCTGACGACAGCGCCACACAAACGGCACGTTTAAATTTTAGAGATGTAATTTTCGTAGCGCAAGAAAAGACAGGAGATTATCAAACAACTTACGGTTTAATAGGAATTTTGAACCGTAACGGCAATAAAGATGATATTGTTGCTTATCTAGAGGAGCGTAATCTACCTCTCGACGAAACCGGACGCGATTTACTTGCCGATAGAATATTGCAAAATCCTCCTCAACTTGGATATCTGACAATATCAAATGCATTGCAATGGCGGCTTCAATATCGTCGAATAATCGATATAGCTAATTCAAAAACAGATATAGGAGTAGAAAACCTACTTGAAAGCTGAACTTGGTGATTTTCAAACCCCTCCTGCATTAGTAGCAGAAATATTAAACTGTCTAAGTAAAAGTAATAAGTATTGGCAAAAAGTTTTTGAACCAACTTGTGGAAAAGGAAATTTCATTTCTGGTTTATTAGCACTCGATCAACCTCCAAAAGAGATTAAAGCAATTGAATTTGATACAGAATATTTTCAAGCTGTACAAAAAATTACAGAAAATACTAATTCAACTCGTGTTGTTGTTCAGCAAGCGAAAATATTTGATTTAGATTTAGGTCAAAGTTTGAAATGGAATGTAGAAGGTAATTTATTAGTTATAGGTAATCCTCCTTGGGTAACAAATTCTCAACTTGGAAGATTAGGAAGCAATAATCTGCCAATTAAAAAAAATTTTAAAGGCTTAAAAGGAATTGAGGCTTTAACTGGACATTCTAACTTTGATATTACAGAGTACATCTGGATAAAGTTGATTCAAGAACTTATTTGTGAAAAACCAACTATTGCATTACTTTGTAAAACTTCTGTAGCGCGTAACGTACTGCAATTTGCTTTCGATGCTCAACTTAAGATTAGCAATGCATCAATTAGATCGATTGATGCGAAAAAATGGTTTAAAGCTTCTGTAAGTGCTTGTTTATTTTGTTTAGATGTTGGTACGGATAAACCAAGTTATCAAGCTGATGTTTATCCTAATTTATCTGCAAGCGAACCAGAATCAACTATCGGAATTATTGATAATAAATTGGTTGCGGATGTTAAAGCTTATCAAAAATCAGCTTTTCTTAATGGAAGTAGTTCTTTAACCTGGCGACAAGGATTAAAACATGATGCAGCATCGGTAATGGAACTTACTTGTATTTCGGAAGGTGTTTTTCAAAATAAATTTAAGCAAATAGTTAATGTTGAATCAGATTATATTTACCCTTTACTAAAATCTACCGACTTATTTCATGGAAAAATAGAATCAAAGCGAGGTGTGATAGTAACTCAAAAGAAGATTGGTGAAGATACATATATTTTGCAGCAATCAGCACCACGACTTTGGCAATATCTAGAAAGTCATTCAAAACAATTTGATAAAAGAAAATCGTCTATTTACAAAAATAAACCGCCATTTTCGATATTTGGAATTGGTGATTATTCGTTTTCTCTTTATAAAGTAGCTATTTCTGGTTTACACAAGCAACCTAGATTTAGAGTTATTTATCCAATCAATAATCGTCCGGTAATGCTTGATGATACCTGTTATTTTATTCCGTGTAATTCTATGGAATCAGCTATACTTTTAGCTTGCCTATTTAATAGCGAACTATGTTTGGATTTTATTAAATCAATAACTTTTTTAGACGCAAAAAGACCAATTACAAAAAAGTTGCTTCAATCTATATCTTTTGATGCATTACTAAATAGCATTCCCCAAGAGCAATTAATAAATCAAGCAGCTAGGGAATATCAATGTTACAACCCATACTCAGATAAAAAAGTAGATTTTCGGTGCGTTAGACTGAAGTCGTAACGCACCCTACGAATACTAAAAATATTTCTACAGCAAGCGCGTCAGTCCAAAGCCATAACAAACAACTCACCTTTAACCTTTAACCTTTGACCTCACAAAATCATTTCTTTCACCATCTCCGCTGTAGCAGGAGCCAACAAAACCCCATTACGATAATGAGCGCTAGCCAATATCACATTGTCATATCCCGGTAGTTTCTCGATAACAGGAGCCGGACGACCTTCGGGACGAGGGCGCAAACCCGACCAGGTGCGGATTACTTCGGCTTTCGCTAACTCCGGACAAGTTGCGATCGCGCCTTTCAAAGTATTATCTAAAAGTTCTTTATCGGCTAACAATTCACCGTTATCTTGAGAAAATTCCACCGTCGCACCTACCCAATAATCTGTAGTTGGATAAACACCTGCACCACAAGGAACTATATATGTATCGTTACAGGTTATCGCTGGTTGAAATTCGGATTTTGCTAGAGGATGTCCTAAACGTAAATGAATTGCTTGTCCCAACACCGGACGAATATCTACTTTTTGATTTAATTGCTCTGTTAGAAGTGATGAACCCAAACCCGCAGAAATTATAAATTTGTCTGCTGTAATTACACCTTCGGTTGTTTCTAATTCGGTAGCTGAAAAACCTCTCTCCAAACCTCTCTCCTGCAAGGAGAGAGGCTTTATCTCCTCCTTCCCTTGTAGGGAAGGGGGCTGGGGGGTTAGGTTTTTCGACTTCATCCCCAATGCACTGACACCAAATTTAAAATTAACACCATTGTGTTTTGCTGCTTCCACTAAAGCTAATGTAAACGCTGTTGGATCGAGTTGCCTGTCTTGAGGTGAATGAATTGCTCCGATATATTCTCGTGCATTTACATCTACCTGGGGACATATTTTAGCTAATTGAGCCTTATCTAAAATTTCTAATTGCCAACCTTGATTTTGACGAGTTTGTTTAAGTTTTTCCCAGAAGGGTAAATCATCGGTTGTTACTTGAGGTGATGGTAACAACATTAAAATTCCTTGACGGTTAAAGGGGATGCGTCGATTTGTTATTGCTTCTAATTCTGGAATTAAAGTTTCATAACGTTGGACACTTGTTTGTCGCATCCGCCAAGCTTTACCCTTTACTTTATGGCTGATAATTCCCATTAAAACGCCCAAAGCAGCACCCGTAGCGGCTTGTGCTGGGGGTTGCTTGTCAACAACCGTAATTTTTAATCCTTCAATTAAACTCAGTTCGTAAGCTAAAGTTGCTCCAATAATGCCGCAACCGACAATGACTATATGATTCATGGATTCGATAATAATGTAGAGACGTTGCAATGCAACGTCTCCAAAGATGCAACGTTAGATTTTAACTGCTAAATCTTAACTAAATTGTTTACCGATGACTGGAAAAGCGCTAATCCCTTCATCAGATACTGTAGGAGCTGGAATTAAATCCAAAAACTGGTTAATATCAGCAAAAGCCGCATCATAGGCACTTAAAGCCGATCGAGAATTACGTTGTTTGGCAGCTTGGTCAACTTTCACGAGATTATTAAACATATCCCGGACAATTTTGCGTGCTTGCTTTTGTTGCTCTGGCAAAAGGTTGGAAACAATAAAGTTCATATTTAACCTTGCTTCTGCCATTGGGCCATGTATAAAAGTGTCAACATCGACCCAATCATTGTTTTGAATAAGTTTTTGCAATTCAGAACCGCGTTCTTGTACTGCTACGATTTCAGGAACGTATTCCTGAATTTTTTGTATTTGCGATGGAGTATAGGTTGGAGGTGCTACAGCGACATTCGGGCCACCGCAACTGATAAGTAATGTTGCTAAAGATACTAGTATTAACGAAAAAACGGGGCGTAGACGCGACATATCGAACTTATTTATCCGGCAATTAACAAAGTAATTTTAGCTTGTTGAGGTAGTTTATCATTATCGATTGCCCATAGATTTTGATAAATTTTTGTACTGTAGTTTATTTTTTGAAAAGAACAAAGATTTTATTTGTCCAGATTTTCTAAGTATCGCAACGGATAATTACTTCATTATGATTAATAAGTAGCGAGATGCTTGCTATTCGCAACCAGTGAGCCTAACGCTCCTACTCCTGGCTACCTCTGATGAAGTACTAATAACTCCTAACTATTAACTATTAACTATTAACTATTAACTCCTAACTCCTAACTCCTAACTCCTAACTTTAGAATAAAAAGTTGCATTTATCGTTGCTTTAATCAAAAGAGGCTTGATAAGCTGAACCACTAATAAAGTGAGCGTTTTAGCGTTTACCAATCTTACGTAATATTCTTAACATTAGCTGCTCTATTAGAAAGGGGAGTATTTTCGTGAACGCATCTGAAATGGCAACAAATCTGGAATTTGCTAGTAAAATTGCTGCGGTAGTTAATTTATTCAAGTTTGAGTTTCCCGACGCAAAGTCAGATCTTAAACCTTGGAGAAGCGATGAACAAACTATGGAATTAGTAGATCCTGACTCTATAGATATTGGGTTTCATTTTCCTGGTGTGAGTAGATCTTGGCAAAGTCGCAGTATATTGACTCAAATTCGTTTTTACCAAGATCCTGTTAATGGATTGCGTCGTGCAATTGGTGTGGAAGTTGCAGGATTTGACCATCAGGGGGAACAGTGGAAGGTTTCTACGGTGGAAAACTGGAATTTTGTCGGCAAGCTTAAGCCTTCTGAAGAAAAGAGAGACAAATTAAAAGATTTTTGTCGCCAAGTTTTAGAAGTGTTTAATAGCGATTCAGAAATTAAAAATGGTTAGGGAATTGGGTAATGGGTAATTGGTTTGATAAATCTTTTTTACCCCTCTCCCCACTCTTCCCCACGCCATTTGCTACGTACTGCGGGAACCTCCCTGAGCCGCACGCGACCCGGGAACGCGAACGCTAGTTTGGGGGACGGAAACCGACACCCCCTTGCCTTGTCTCACCGCAACGCAATGGCTCCTCTTCCCCCTCTCTATTTAAGCTTTGCAATTACCATCACTACAGTAAGAAGATTTATATGTACTATCGCGCTTGCCAAAAATTGTATAGCGGTTGTCGCGGATTTGTTCGTAGAATCTATCGCCAGCCCATTTGAGTCCCGGTAGAGCGCGATAGGCATCTACAAATAAACTACCATGCGGCAACAAACGTCCAATTTCTTCTGCTGCTGCACTACCTTGCCAGCGTCTTTGTGGAGCATCTGCATCAATCAAAATCATCCCTAATTCGCAGTCAGTTGGCGTGACGTTCCATTTTTGGAGAGCTTGCTCATCCTGCATGGGGATATAGCTAAATATTTGGCCTTTATCTAGATTTTCTAAAATTTGTACTAGAGTCACACAAAGATTGCAGTTGCCGTCGTAAATAACTTGGTATTTCATGGGAATTGGGAATGGGGAGTAGGGATTGAATTAATGTATATTCGTTTCCGATAGACTCTATCAATATGACGCAACTCTAAAGCGTTGAAAATCGCCAATTTATCGGGAAAGAATTGATATAGCGAACCGACCGACTGCCGACTCTTGCTTTAACCGAAGTATTTCATATGTTGAAATCAGCAGGAACATTGTTTAAGCCTAGTATTGCAGTACAAATATTAAAACAGAATCTATAGCAATCCGAATTGAGATGTTAGAAAATACTTAGACTTAGACTTTTATTATAGGTCAAATTTGGCTCACTTAAATGAATCTCTTTGAGTATAAATTCGCCCTGGAATTTCCAAAGTTAACTAACTAAAAAAATGGAAGTTCTTGTGGCTGCAAAGGTTATACCATTTTTTTATAAAGATGCGCCGAATTTAGCCCACCTTACGGTGGTGAGACTAGTTTGGGGTGTCGGTTTCCGTCCCCAAAACTAGCGTTAGCGCAGCGTCTCTCGAAGAGAGATACCCGAAGGGGCTTTGTTTAAGTAGCCCCACTCTTCTAGAGTGAGGGAATTAAACGGAGCCTCATACAGAATTGGTATTAAAATTTGGGGATAGCATGGCGAAAATTTCTGGGTTTGACAATGATATTACTCCTAAAAAATTGTTTGATTCCTTGGACAGTAAGTTTTTTGATGCTTTGTATTTCTGGTTTGGGTGTTAATTATGGAGATATCGACCTGACTCAACAAAGTAAGGATGCTTTGATTGCTGTTAACGGTGTTGATACAGCTTTGTCACAAAATATTAATGTCAATCGCCCTTATCAAGATAATTTTACATATTCTCAGAAAGGATATCGCGATGGCGAATTACTATTTTTACCAAAACCAAGTGGTGGTTACCCTGTAGGAACAACTTCTTACTATTTCACAGACCCGAAACGAGAAGAAATATATACTGAAGAGCCCGACGACCGCCGAGAATTAATGGTAAGGGTTTGGTATCCGAGCAAACAAGTTTTAGAAGTAAAGCACGCTCCTTATTTCAGTCAATCTCTAGGGGTCGAGGATTCCCTCGGAGCGATCGCAACCAATAGTATTGTCAATGCTCCTGTTGCTCGAACTCAATCAAATTATCCAGTATTGCTATTTTCCCACGGTTTCGCCAGTCTACCTGAATTCAATACAATTAATGCTGAAGAATTAGCTAGTCAAGGTTATGTAGTAGTTACTATCAATCATACCTATGAATCTAGCGTAAGTGTTTTCCCTGACGGGCGAGTTATAACTACATCTCAATTCTTTAATTCAGTAATAAAAGAGCAACTAGAATCTTTGAACAAAAATTTAAATAAAAACTCGAACGAAAATTTGTATAATTCCGAAACATTGGAAATATTCAAGCAAAGTGTGGAAGTCAGAGCAAAAGATGCACAGTTTGTTTTAGATAAATTAAAAGAGATTAATGGTAAAAACCCATCGGGTTTGTTAACCGGAAAACTAGATTTAGATCGAGTTGGTATGTTCGGACATTCTTTAGGTGGTGCGACAGCTGCTCAAACATTATTACAAGACAAGCGCTTTAAAGCTGGAATTGATTTAGATGGTGGACTTTTTATAAATGGAGTTGATGAAAGTCTAAATCAACCATTTATGTTTATGAATAGTGAGGTTATGGGAACAAGTAATACTTTAGAACCAGAAGTAGAAGATTTGATTAAACTACGAAAATCATTTTTCCAAAACCTGCAAAGCGATGGTTATGATGTGACGATTCGCGGTACTGGTCATTATTATTTTAGCGATATACCTCTTGTATTAAAAAAATTAAAAGATGCTGGATTACCCTTAGGTCGTTTGGGTGAATTAGAGAATTTGATTGATATTTATAATCCCAACCCAATCAATCCAGAGCGAGCAACGCAAATAATTAATGATTATATCGTCGCTTTCTTCGATCGATATCTCAAGAACCAAGAAAGTTCTTTAGTCAATACCTTTGTCAAGATAAAAGCCTAGCTAGCAGCACTTGGACATTTTTTTGGGTTAAAAAACTCTCAAAGCTTTATACGTCAATGGTTGTATCTCGAATTTGTTGTTTTCTTGATACATCTGGGTTTGAGGAATTTTTTTACTTTAAGTAGGTCGGCACAAATAAACGCAGCTATGTAACAAATTGTAAATTACCTTTAAACCCTTATCGCTACTTGCTACTTGCTACTTGCTACTTGCTACTCCCCAATCTTAACTACGATTTTCAACGCCGACCTACTTATCTGCTGCCAACCCTCTGTTGCACATAACCCTAAAAAAGTTTCGTTCCATCTATCGGTAGAAAGTTTTGTCGATCAAATAACTAAGTCGATAGAAAGTTTTAAAACTAAATGTATAACCGTAAACTAAAAACATATCGTTTCTAAGAGAGATGCATTATCATGAGCGACACAAACGGAAAACTCGCTTCACGTCTTTATCCGTCTCATATTGATATTCCTACTAACGTAAGAAGCCAGATTGTTACACTTCTTAACCAAACCTTGGCTGCAACAGCAGATTTGAAAAGCCAAGTGAAACAAGCTCACTGGAATGTTAAGGGAGCTGACTTCTATCAGCTTCATGAGATGTTTGACGAAATTGCTGGTGAAGTAGAAGAATACATCGATATGGTTGCCGAACGCGTTACCGCTTTGGCTGGATATGCTTGCGGTACAGTTCGTATGGCTGCAGAGTATTCCATATTGCCCGAATATCCTACCGATATTTTGAGCGGAATGGAACACATAACTGCTTTAGTTGAGCGTTTTGCAGCATATGGCAAGCATTTGAGAGAAGCTATTGATAAAGCTGACGAACTCAACGATCAAGATACCAACGATATGTACGTTGAAATTTCTCGTACCATTGATAAGAGACTTTGGTTCTTAGAAGCTCATATCCAAGTTTCTGAAGTCAAAGCAGATGGTATGGTCAAAGAAAAAGTTAGCGTTAACTAATTCTTGTTAATTGCTTTTTTGTTTGTTGTAGCTTTCTAAAATTATTTTTGATAAATCATAAACTCGGTTTTTTGAAAAGCCGGGTTTTTCAATATCTTAATCTTAATTCTAATCTGAAAAATTATTTATGATTGCCATAGTAACTTTTTGGTAACTACCCCACTTTTAAGTACCTACTTTTCATTTTATAGATACATACTTTACTATTAAATAGTAGCAAGTTACAAGAGATTAAATCTTAAAGCTTCAACTACCATTTCGGTCTTTATATAATCCAAAATTAAAAATTCAAAATTAAAAAGAAACGCATCCGTTGTTAAAATCTAAAATCTAAAATCTAAAATCTAATTGAGGTAAATCAATGACTCAAGCTACTAAAACTCACATGATTCACGAACGCAATAATCGCGGTGCAACTCAAATGGGTTGGCTCGATAGTAAGCATAGTTTTTCCTTCGGGGGTTTTTACGATCCAAAACGTTTAGGATTCCGCTCTTTACGAGTGATAAATGATGACAGAGTAGCACCAGGGGCTGGTTTTCCTACTCATGGACATCGAGATATGGAAATCCTTACCTATGTTTTAGAAGGAGCATTGGAACATAAAGATAGTTTGGGAACTGGTTCGGTAATTCGTCCTGGTGAAGCACAAATTATGAGTGCTGGTACTGGAATTATGCATAGTGAGTTTAATCATTCTCAATCGGAAGCCGTTCACTTTCTCCAAATTTGGATTCTTCCAGATAAGAAAAATTTAGAACCTCGATACGAACAGAAATCTTTCTCTACTGAAGAAAGAACGGGACAATTACGTTTGATTGCCGCACATGATGTCAGAGATGGTGCTGTAAAAGTATATCAAGATGTGGATTTGTATACTTCAATTTTGCAGCCCGAAGGTAAGATTAATTATCATGCTCAATCCGATCGCTATACCTGGTTGCATATAGCCAAAGGTGTTGTAAATCTAAACGGTGAGGAGTTAAGGGCAGGTGATGGAGTCGAAATTAGTGGCGAAGCAAAATTGGAAATGACAACTAATGTAGGAGCAGAAATCTTACTTTTTGATTTAGGCTAATTTCCACAGATTGCCGTTGTCAATAATTGGCTTTGTTGTTAGGATATTAAATCAAGAAATTAGGAAGGTGCGTCAATAAATGTTGACGCACCTTTTTTTTGTTACAAAAAATATTTTATTATCATACAATGACTGGTGTTACAACTGCCTTAAGTTTTGATTTATGCATAATCATTTTCTATGACAATATCATTTAATATTTAAATTACACGAGAAATATTTTTGCCAAAATTGAAAAGACATTTATAAGGCTATACTATAATCTATTAGTACTACTAGTCTTTAAGCAGGGCAAGCATTTTATATTGGGGTGTATATTAGGTAGCAGTATATAAAAATACGAATAAATGCTTAACCTAAGTGCTATATATGTGATTTATAGTATTTGAATAAGTTGAATAACAAATCAAATTAATTCGTTTTAAATTTGGGTAAATTCGCTAGTACACCACGGCTTAAATAAGGCAACCATTAAAAATAGCTGAAAAGCCTAGAAAGTAAGTCGGCGTTGAAAATCGTAGTTAAGATCAAGGAGTAGCAAGTAGCAAGTAGCAAGTAGCAAGTAGCAAGTAGCAAGTAGCAAGTAGCGATAAGGGTTTAAGGTTAATTTACCTGCATGTTACATAGTTACATTTATTTGTGCCGACTTACTAAAATCAAACTTTTTACTTCTGACTTCCGCGAAGCGGTACTAGTTGGGAAACGTAAAAACAATCTGTGGAATAGTAAATATAGGGGCTTTCAGTTGAGTGTAGTACAAGTAAATTTGGTGGAAATCGGACGGGCAAGGATGCTCCGAACTTTGACGGGAAGAACATCTCCCCGTCAAGTTCTCTCCATCCCACAAGACTGTATTTGACTCAAGTGAAATTGGCTATATTCTTTTCGTTCCAAAATACTAGTAAAGAATGTGACTAGAAGCCGGATAATTAAAGCTTTATTTACGGATTGTTTTCTTTGTGTAATTCCGTAGTTAATCATGACATCTCTACCGCCAGAATCTCTACCGCCAGAATCTCTACCGCCAGAATCTGCAACGCCAGAAAATATAATTGTAGATGAAGAGAACAAACCAGAAAAAACTCCCGAGCCACCTCGCAAAAAACGGTGGTGGTTTTGGTTATTGCTTGCTCTACTGTTATTAGGTGGTGGCGGCTTTTTCGCAATTCGTATGATGTCTGGAGAGGAGCAAAAACCTGCCGGACAAAATCCTCAAAATCGAAAGGTACCAGTAAAATTAGCCACAGTCGAATCAGCTACAATCGAAGATAGAGATGAATACATTGCTAGATTAGAGTCGCGACGTTCGGTAACTCTTCAACCTCAAACACAAGGAAGAATCACAAAGATTTTTGTTAATTCTGGCGATGATGTGCAGCCAGGTAAGGCAATAATGCAGATTGATTCGAGGGAACAGCAAGCAGCAGTTAACAGTGTAGATGCCGCAGCACAAGCGGCTCGCTCCCAATTGCAAAATGCGATCGCCACCCTGAAATCTTTGCAAGCTGAGAGATTATCTTATGTTGCCGATGTAAATTTGAATCAGCAGGAATACGAAAGATATTCGAGTTTGGCAACCCAAGGAGCAGTATCGCAACAAACCAGGCAGCAATATCTGAATAGACTTGCAACAGCAAAGGCTAGATTAACTGCAATTGATGCTCAAATACAAGCTCAGCGAGCTTCAATTAATCAAGCTGAAAAAGCATTACAACAAGCTCAAGCAAATACCAAACAACAACAAGTGCAGCTTCAGTACTATACAGTTTCCGCTCCGATTGCCGGTAAAGTTGGCGATTTGTTAGTAAAGCAAGGCGATGTTGTAAATACATCTTCGCAACTAACTAGTATTACTCAAAATAATCCTCTACAAGTTGAGATTTCAGTACCCCAAGAGCGTGCAGCAGAATTACGTAAAGGAATGCCTGTAGAGTTAGTTGACAATCAAGGTAATATTTTGGGTAGGAGTCAAGTATTTTTCATATCTCCTAACGTCAATCAAAATACTCAGTCAATACTTATTAAAGCACTTTTTAATAACCCTAATAATCAACTAAGAGCCGACGAATACATTCGTGCAAGAGTCATTTGGGAGCGTCGTCCCGGTGTATTAATTCCAGCAACCTCAATAGTTCGTTTAGCTGGAGAAACTTTTGTATATGTTGCTAAAAAGCCTGATGATTCACAAGCAAGTCCAGATTTGATAGCCAAACAAAAGCGCGTTAAATTAGGTAATATTCGCGGTAATAACTATCAAGTCTTAGAAGGATTGAGACAAGGAGAAAGAATAATCGTCTCTGGAATACTTAATTTAAGAGATGGAGCGCCGATAATGCCAGATTCTAAGTAAAAGTTAGTTGTTAGTTGTTAGTTGTTAGTGGTTAGTTGTTAGTGGTTAGTTGTTAGT
>ERZ1740052.490-NODE-490-length-13593-cov-6.235338_pt1 | contig 13593 bp, 8 predicted proteins | sample MGYA00581750_ERZ1740052 | MGnify/ENA primary metagenome ERZ1740052 (study PRJEB43018, sample SAMN04849743) | marine metagenome | isolation source: floating plastic debris | place: Pacific Ocean | collected 2008-08-30 | study: EMG produced TPA metagenomics assembly... | reverse complement strand
GCAAGTACATGACCAACGCTTTAATAAATAGTGACAGCATCGCTAGCTCTTTAATTGCGGATGGTGATTCATTGCTGCCAAGCCTCGGTGCGATTCCCTCGTCTGCAGACCAAGCTGAGCGGGTTATTTCGTGCTGGCTAGCTCAACTGCTAAAGCACTTTAGTGTGCAAAAGCTAGATGCCGCCTCAGATCAGGAGATTGCTGACTACCTAGCCACTTTTGCTGGGGACGAGACCCTCAATTCAGCGTGTGAGCTCCCAAGCTATGAGTTGGTCGCTGAACTGAGACGCCGAGTGATGCGACTAGCGGGCGCACATCTAGACGATGCTTTCGTTTCGATGACGCCGGACATTGTCGATGAAGCGGATATTGTCTCTACTTTTTTGTGTTTAGAGTGACGTCTGTTGCATGGATTGCGCTACCAAGGTGAAGTTTACAGAAAGGTTAAGGAATTTCAGCCTTGTCATCGGCTGCAATCTTACTGCCTGGCGCAAACTTTCAAAGAACGTCAAATCCCTTACATCATCACTCGATCTGAGCAACGGTTTGCGGTGTGGGTTCAGGTGTGTGCTTTTCCGTCAGCATCGCAGATGCTCTGATTCATCTGCCTGACTCATTTGCCTATTTTTGGTTGGCGTCACATACTTTTAGCGTAAATTGTCGGTACCATAAGGACGAGAATTTACCCTCAAAAGACAAAGCCCATCCATAAATAGTAAGGCTCCCCAGTGAACCTATGACGGAATCAGAAGCGCTAGAACAGGTCAGACAGGCTATTTCTCCTGAATCCTTGAGCTACGTTCAAGAAGTGGTGTTCAAGCAGTCTTGGGAAGGCCAGCTGTATCCAGAAATTGCGAAGTCGGTGGGCTATCACCCCGAGTACATTCGAGATGTGGGTGCGCAGCTTTGGCGGTCGCTGTCAGAGTCTATTGGCCAGAAGGTGACTAAGAAGAATGTCCGGTTTGTGCTGAATCAGCTATCCGAGAAAGGCTCACAGCCTAGCTCTGGTTCGTCGGGTTCAGCCGCTGTCACAGACGTTCATTCCCCGGTGGGTGATTTGTTGAGTACAGAGGCAACCAAAACGCAGATCGCCTTTCCCAGCGTGGGGCTATCTGTTCAATCTTCTTTTTATATGACTCGCCCACCTGCCGAAGAGCAGGCCTTTAGCGAGCTAGATCGCCCCGGCGGGCTGCTGCGGATTAAGTCGCCTAGCAACACTGGGAAAACGTCTCTGCTGCTGCGATCGCTAGCCTATGCCAGAGAGCAGGGTGCGCGCACTATTTTGATCAACATCCAAGAAGCCGATACGGCAATCATGGGTGATTTGGGCCGCTTTCTGCGATGGTTTTGCCGTAATGCGGCTCAGCAGCTGGGCGTCGAAAATCAGCTAGACGATTACTGGGATGATGAAATCGGCCACAAAGTCAGCTGCAAAATCTACTTTAGAGAGTACCTGCTAAACAGTGTGGCTGAGCCCGTTGTGCTGGCGCTAGATGAAGTCGATCAGCTGTTCGAGCATCCTGAACTGGTGCAGGAGTTTTTGCCGATGCTGCGCGCCTGGCACGAAGAGGCGATGGAGCTTAAGGTATGGCAGAAGCTACGCATGGCTTTGGCCTACAGCACCGAGGTATACGTCCCGCTCAAAATTTCTCAGTCGCCCTTTAATATTGGTCTGTCTGTACAGCTGCCGGTGCTGACTTTTGAGCAGGTGACTACGCTCGTAGAGCGCTACAGCCTCCCGTTTGAGAAAGGGATAGATAATGACCGGCTGCGAGATCTTTATGATCTGGTCGGTGGACATCCATACCTTATTCAGCTGGCGCTGTACTGGCTCTCGGAGCGAGAAGGGACATTGGGTGAAGTATTAGAAGATGCGCATACGCATGCTGGGATTTATCGCAATCATCTGCGCCGTCATTGGGAAATTATGCAGCGTCAGCCTGAACTAAAAGAAGCTTTTGCAGCCACGCTGCAGGACCCGGAACATGGCGCTGTTGTCGATACGCTAATGGCTTATCAGCTAGAGCGTATGGGGCTGGTTCGCCTGGTGGGTAACGCCGCAGTGGTGAGCAGCGAGCTGTATTACAAATATTTCAAAACGCTGCTTTCAGCCTAGCGGTTGCCAGAGTTATTAGTAGAGCTATTGATTAGTAGAGCTATTGGCAGAGTGATTGGTAGGGCGATCGCCGAACCTGAGTTTGGGTATGGGATTGATCCCACAACGGGTTCTTGCGGTAAGTTGGGACAAAAGCAAGCCGAATGTAGCGGCTCCCACTTTATTTTTGGCCAAGTCTGTTGTAGAGAATTTAGCAATCCAAGAGCACCTCGACTATCAGGTCGGTGGGAGCTTACGCTTTGATGCCGATTGCTACATCAAAAGGCAGGCAGATGATGATCTTTTAAAGACGTTGCTCAGTGGCGAGTACTGCTATGTCTTCAACGCTCGGCAGATGGGTAAGTCGAGCCTGCGGGTACGCACGCAGCAGCAGCTCGTCACGGCTGGTAAGCTTTGTGCCTCTGTGGATATGACGAGTATTGGGAGTGAGCGCGTCACGCCCATGCAGTGGTACAAGGGGTTGATGGTGGATTTGCTCACCAAGTTCGACCTGTGGGGGATGGTCAACTTCAAGCAGTGGTGGCAGGCCCAAGCTGAACTGTCGATGGTGCAGCGGCTGCGTCTATTTATTGAAGAGATTTTGCTGCGACATTTGCCAGATGCCGATATTTTTATTTTTGTCGATGAGATCGATAGTGCCTTAGCGCTAGACTTTCCGATTGATGATTTTTTCGCGCTGGTGCGCTTTTGCTATAACGAGCGGGCCGAAAATGCTGATTATCGGCGACTTACTTGGTCCTTGTTTGGTGTGGTGACACCATCGGACCTGATTCGCGATCGCCTGAGAACTCCTTTTAATGTCGGTCATGCCATTGAGCTAAAAGGGCTGATGTTCGACGATGCTAGGGGGCTAGCACGTGGGTTGGTGGGGTACGAGTACGATGCGCTGGCGCTATTGCAGGAAATTTTGGTGTGGACCAACGGCCAGCCTTTCTTGACTCAGAAGCTTTGCCGACTGACCGCGCAGACCCTAGAGACACGTCGTCTGCTCGATACGGGCGATGCGCCGACGCGCGATCTGCAATGTGAAGCGATGGCAACGCCCTTACGAAGGCAGATCGCGCTATTGCCGACGTCGGCAGAAAAGCTAATAGAGCAGGTGGTGTATACCCAAGTGATCGACCATTGGGAGAGTCAGGACGACCCGGAGCATCTGCGGACCATTCGCGATCGCCTGCTGCGCAATGAGCTGCTAGCCCCTCGACTATTGGGCATTTATGAAACGATTCTGACGGCGTCTACGCCTTGCTGTGATTTGCCAGTAGCTACTAATCAATCAGAGGCAATCTCTCAAACTGAGGAAGAGAGACGCTTAGCCTACGACGATAGCCCAGAGCATTTGGATTTATTACTTTCTGGGTTGATTGGTATATATCAAGGACGCCTAGCGGTCAAAAATCGGATCTATCAAACGATTTTTGACATGGCCTGGGTCAAGAATCAGCTCAACACGCTCAGACCCTATGCTAAGCAGCTGTCTGCCTGGGTGATGTCGGATCGGACGGATGAGTCGCGGTTACTGCGGGGCAAAGCTTTGAAAGACGCCCAGGCCTGGAGCCAAGAGCGGAGCGTGGGTGAAGTCGATCACGACTTCTTGATGGCCAGTGAGCGCTACGACCGTAGCGTGGTGCAGCAGGCCTTTAAGTCGGCGCGGCTAAGAGAGGTGGAAAAACGGCTAGTCGTTGAGCGGCGCTCTCGGCGAAAGCAGCGCGGCTTTATTGCTGCCTTAAGCGGAGCTTTGGCTATTGCCACAACGCTGGGCGTGATTGCCCGCAGGCAGTATCTCAATTCGGTGAAGACTCAGCTGCGATCGCTTGTTACCACTGCCGAAGCGCTCTATGCGTCTGATCAGCGATTGGATGCGCTGGTGAGTGCGATTGATGCCAATGCCTTTATGGCACAGAGCCAGCAGGTGCCGGCTGAATTACGTGATCGCGCTGATGCCATCCTGCGGACTACCGCCGTGAGCGCCGTCGAAAAAAATCAAATCATGCTTCCAGAAGGTACCTTCTGGGACGTTGCCATCAGCCCCGATGGCAACTATTGGGTGACCAGTGGCTCCGACGGCATCGTTCGCCTCTGGCAAAAAGACGGCACATTGCTGCAAACCTTCGTCGGTCATAAGGCGCGAGTGCGAACCGTTGCCTTTATGAACAACGGCACTCGAATTATTTCTGGCAGTGACGATCGCACCGTGAAAGTATGGTCTATAGATGGCACACTCCTCAAAACGCTTCAAGGCCATGTCGACGCTGTACACGCTATCGATATTTCGTCGGATGGTCAGCTGATTGCCTCGGCGGGTACAGACGGCGTTATCAAAATCTGGAGTGACAACTACGACTTAGTCAGTACGTTTTATTCCTATACGCCCGAACTGCTGGCACTGGCGTTCAGTCCTGATGGCAAAACCATTGCTTCTGGTGGCATCGATGGCAACGTTAAGCTGTGGGATTTGGACGGCAACCTGCTGCGATCGCTTGCAGGGCATAGCGATGCTACTAGTGCACTGGCTTTTAGCCCCGATGGCTCAGAGTTGGTTTCGGGTGGGCGCGACAGTCGAATTATCTATTGGGATACCGCTACCAGTCAGCAGATTAGAACAATCGAGGCCCACCGCACTCAGGTGCTCGATTTGGCCTTTAGTGAAGATGGGCAGCAGCTGGTATCGAGTAGCCGCGATCGCACCATTAAGCTATGGAATGCTAATGGCCAACCGATAGCGACACTCGAAGGCCATCAGGGTCGCATTTGGGATGTGCAGTTTGCCCCTGGCGGCAAGCAGCTAGTGAGTGCTTCTGAAGACCGTACAATTCGTTTGTGGGACTTAACCAATCCCCTGCTCACTAGCTATCTTGGCCCCAGCGATGGCATTATTGGCATCGATTTTAGCCCTACCAAAAATCTAATCGCTGCCGCTAGCGACGATCGCTACCTGCGCCTGTGGAATGAGACTAGCGGGCAGCTATCGGGCCGGTTCCAGCATCCAGACTCAGTATTGAGTGTCGCCTTTAGTAAGGACGGCGAGTACTTAGTCACCGGGAGTTGGGACGGTGTTGCTAGGCTGTGGAATCTAGCCGGAGAGCAGCTGGCCGAACTACTTGGACATGACAAGCCTATTTGGGACGCTGTTTTTAGCCCCGATGGGCAGACAATTGCTACAGGTAGCGTCGATCGAGAGATTCGGCTGTGGGATCTTGAAGGCAACGTAAAAAGTTCATTTATAGGGCACCAAGGAGAAATCCGCTCTGTAGCGTTTAGTTCCAATGGCTTATTTCTGCTTTCTGCAAGTTTAGACAGCACAGTTAATCTGTGGCGTTTGAGCGAAGACGCAAATGGAACGCCCACGCTTGTAAAGGTATTTCGAGGGCCGACCCAGAGCGGCTTTATCGATGCCAACTTTAGCCCCGATGGTCAGCTGATCGTAGCTGGCGGCTTCGATAATCTTGCCAGAGTTTGGTCTGTAGACGGTGAGCTAGTCGCAACCTTGGAAGGGCACGCGGCGGAAGTTCGCTCTGTCAGCTTCAGTGCAGATGGCAAAACCATCGTGACAGCCAGCGGTGATGGCCAAGTAAAACTGTGGCAGCTCGACGGCACGCTCATTGCCACGCTGGCAGAAAATGGTGAACCGGTTTGGCAAGCATTGTTTGTCGATGGCGACCAAAAAGTAATATCGGCCGGAGAAGACCGCAAGGTGCTGCGCTGGCAGCTAAATACAATGCTCGACCGTCAAGGGCTTTTTAATGCAAGCTGCTCATGGTCTGCCGATTATTTGGCGCACAGTCCTAACACCGAAGACCAGCGGTTGCTTTGCGACGACACGCCTAGCGCAGAGGTGAGTGAATCAGCTGCTAAATAGGCAATGGATGCGGTATCAGCCGTATGAACGTTTTCATCTCACCCTAAACCTCACTCCAAACCGCGTCCAAAACTCGTTACAGTAAAGGAACGTTAACTTTCTTAATCACGGGCCGGTTTGCTATGCGCGTACTTTTGATGACAGGTAAAGGTGGGGTGGGTAAAACCTCCGTCGCGGCGGCGACCGGCCTACAGTGCGCTGAAAAGGGCTACAAAACTCTAGTACTGAGTACCGATCCGGCCCACTCGCTAGCCGATAGTTTCGACACCGAGCTGAGTCACGATCCCAAAGAGCTACTGCCCAACCTATGGGGCGCAGAGCTAGATGCCCTGCGAGAGCTAGAAGGTAACTGGGGCGCGGTAAAGCGCTACATCACTCAGGTGCTTCAGGCCAGAGGCCTAGAAGGTATCGAAGCCGAAGAGCTGGCTATTTTACCGGGCATGGACGAAATTTTTAGCCTGGTTCGCATGAAGCGTCACTACGATGAGAAAGAATTCGACGTACTCATTATTGACTCTGCACCGACGGGCACGGCCCTTCGTTTGCTCAGCCTACCGGAAGTCGCAGGCTGGTACATGCGCAAACTCTACAAACCCTTCCAGGCCGTGTCTACGGCTCTTCGCCCGCTAGTAGAGCCATTTTTCCGCCCCGTAGCTGGCTTTTCCCTACCGACCAAAGAAGTCATGGACGCCCCCTATGAGTTCTATGAGCAGCTAGAAGCGCTAGAGAAGATTTTGGCTGACCCCACGATTACCTCGGTTCGCCTGGTGACGAATCCAGAGAAAATGGTGATTAAAGAATCACTGCGGGCGCACGCTTACCTCAGCCTATACAACGTCGGTACGGACATGGTGGTCGCCAACCGCATCATCCCCGAAAGTGTCAGCGATCCATTTTTCCAGCGCTGGAAAGATCAGCAGTCTGTATACAAGCAGCAGATCCATGACAACTTCCACCCCCTACCTGTAAAAGAAGTGCCGCTGTACTCCGAAGAAATGTGCGGCATGGATGCGCTCAACCGATTGAAAGAAACGCTGTACGGCGACGAAGACCCGGCTCAGGTGTACTACGAAGAAACGACGCTGCGAGTGGTGCAAGAAGACAGCAACTACAGCTTGGAAGTTTACCTGCCTGGTATTCCTAAAGACCAAGTAGAGCTGAGTAAAACAGCCGACGAGCTAAATATTCGTATTGGCAATCATCGTCGTAACTTAGTGTTGCCTCAGGCGTTAGCGGCCCTAAACCCAGCCGGAGCCAAAATGGAAGATGACTATCTCAAAATTCGTTTTGCCTCTGCTGCATAGTCACTTTGACAGAGTTTTTTTCATGAAAGGCCTTTTACGGGAACTGTGAGCAATCGGGCTCGGCAAGCAGCGAGGTTGATACATAGCCTGTTTGCTCACTAGCTGGCTCACCTGATGGTTCAAGAGTGACCTGTACCTGAGTCCAGTCCTCCTCGGTGCCTAAAAATCGAACTTCGGTGCCGTTATCAAGTGCGGTAACGATGTCTCCATTCGGGGCATCGCGCAGATTCACGAAGGTATCTAAAGGATCGTTCACCTGGTAAGCCGTTCTGTAGAGTAGCTCGCCCCAAATATATCCGCTAGTTGTGGTGTCACTAACCTGGACGTCGTTCCATCCTTCTTGTGTCCAGCTAGTCGCGACAGCCGTCGTCCCTTTTCTAGAAAGCATCGAGAGGTTTGGAATAGCTTCGACGACGTTGCCATTTGGGCTGTCTCGAACGTTGATGCTGCTATCTTCCGGGTCGTAGGCGATTAGACTGAAGCATTTTTGGTTGAGACTGAGGGGCTGTGTCTCGGGTGGTGAGGTTGTGTCTTCACTGGCTACTGGGTCTGCTGTGTCTTCAGCAGCGTCGTCTGTAGAGACTGCGGGTTCTTCTTTTGGGGCGTTGTTATCGCTGACACTTGGGCGGCTAATTACCCAGCCCCCAGCGATGACTGTACCGGGTATTGCGATGCCGTTTTTCCCTAGGGCTTGGGGTGCGATCGCTTTGGGTTTGTTGCTTTTAGGTAGACTTTGATGGGATGAAGCCTGCTGGGGAGGTGCTGCTTGTGCTTTTGCGGGTGCCCTGACTTGAGTTGGCGCTGATTCAAGGTTGCGTTGGTCTCTTGCTGACGGGTGAGCGGCCGCTGACGGGTGAATGGCCGCTGGCAGGTGGATGACGGTTGCAGGAAGTGTCTCGGTGGTTGTGGAAGCGTGAGAAAGTGTTGAGAGTGCTGCTAGCATTTCGCTGGCGCTGCTGTAGCGATCGCGCGGATGATACTGAATGGCCTTTGTCAGCACAGTCCTCAATGCTGAACTGACGCCATTCGCTACCGGCTGCCATAAAATTTCACCGGTTTGCGCATCGCTCGGCAGCTCGTGGGGAGGTTTGCCCGTCAGCAGGTACACCGCTGTGAGCGCTAGGCTATACAAATCGCTGGAGGCAAGCGGTCGCCCGGCGGCCTGTTCGGTAGCCATGTAGCCCGGCGTGCCGATGACAATAGAGCTGACCAAATTTTCTCCCACGCCTGTATTGATAGTCTCTTTGACGGCCCCAAAATCTATCAGTGCGGGCTGCTGCGAGCCTTCTCGCAAAATGATGTTGCCAGGCTTAATATCACGATGGATGATGCCTTGACCGTGCACAAATTCAAGCACAGGGAGGAGAGATGTGAGCAAAGCGCGTACTGCTGGTTCCGACTGAGGCAGCGGTAGAGATTCCAACGTTTCTCCCTCGATCCATTCCTGCACCAGATAGAAGTTTTTATTTTCGGTGAAGTAAGCGTACAGCCGGGGGATTTGCGGGTGGTTTTCACCGAGCTGCTCTAGAATAGCTGCCTCTCGCTGAAACCGAGCCTGAACGAGTTCGTAGATTTCTGTGCTGTCGGTAATCGGCTTGAGCTGCTTGATAACGCACTGTCGTTTTGATGGCATTTGCGTATCTTCGGCTAGGTAAGCCTGCCCAAAGCCGCCTTCGCCAAGATTGCGAATGACTTGATAGCGGTTGTTGATGAGCATAGGGCAGTTTTCCTAGAGCGAGTCTGGTCGAGCGGTTTGGGAAAGGGAGAGCTATCGGTAGAGCGCATCGACAAAAAGGACCGTGATGATGCTACGGCGTAGATTGTCTCGATTTGTCGATCGAGTATGGCGTTCATTGCACCAGGGCCATCAATCCACAGGATTCTTGGCATGTTTCCTAAGGTACAAACTACTACTATTGGCCAGCCGATTTGTCATAACAGCGCCACAGAACAAAGCACAACCGCAGTGTATCTCACCCCCTTTCCTCCCTTCCTCTGCGCCTTTGCTTGACATTAATTAATAGACTGAATAATCCATAAGGTGCTGATCTTTATACCGAAATGCTCTATTTTTGGAGGATTAATGTACCCGCAAATTTACCTACAGCAGTTTTATCTACTGGCGTGACACAACAGCGGGCTGCATCTATTATCTTCTTAACTTAATTTCAGAAGCGAGTACCCCGTGACCCAATCCCCTATCGAACCCCCCAACGATCCTCGGCGTTCAGACGATCGCCCGGCTGCGACTGGTCCGCTGCGCCCGCTCAGCTTTGATGAGATGGTGGCGCTATTTGTGGCTTTTCTATCCTTAGGAGGGGTTTTGTTTTGGGGACTGACCCGAGGTGAGATGAAGTTTCTCAGCGGTGATGCTTTGACGACACCTCCCGTTGCGACTGCGCCACGAGCAGGAACGACACCTCTACTCGGCGGCAGCACTACAGAGGCAGAAGTCGCACCTGATGATGGCAATCTAGATGCAGCCGCAGCTTTAGCAGACGATGATGCAGATTCTGCCGAAAGCGGTATCGCCCAGACTTCAGCCGTCAATGAGTTATCTGCCCAAGCCGCTGCCAGACGCGAGCGATTGGCAGCTCGTAAGCCTATCTGGGAAGACGTGCGAGATGGTATGGCTGGTGCGGCAGCGGGTGTCGCAGGTGTGGCTGTCACGGCTGATGGCGCGGACGCTGCTGATAGTGCAGATGAGCTGCCAGATGTGGCCGCTGCCAGTGCCAATGCAGACAGTGGAGGTGAAGTCCCAGATATTGGGGCTGCCATTCCCTCTCAGGCTGCTACCGATGCGCCCAAAGAAGCGATCGCATTCAATGATGTGGCAGACGACTACTGGGCCAAGCCCTACATCGATGCGCTGAGCAGTCGAGGACTGATCACTGGTTTTGAAGATGGTTCATTCAAACCCGACGCAGAAATCACCCGAGCGCAAACTGCCAACATCGTTTCGAGAACGTTTGACCTGACAGCGGACAAGGAAAATCTAGAATTTTCCGATGTGTCATCAGATTACTGGGCCAGGGAATCTATTGGTGAAGTTGTAAGAGGCGGCTTCATGACGGGTTTCCCGGACGAAACCTTTGACCCAGGTGCGCCAGTCACAAGAACCCAAGCCCTGACTACGCTAGTAACTGGCCTAGGTGTAGAAACGCCTACCAATATTCAGGCATCTTTAGATCGCTACACAGATGCCAATAAAATACCCAACTGGGCAAATGAAAAGGTGGCCGCTGCGACTGCTGGTAGTTTGGTTGTCAACTACCCAGAAATTGCTGAACTCAGTCCTACTGAGCCCACTACTCGCGCAGAGCTATCTGCGATGATCTACCAGGCACTCGTTAGAGAAGGTGTATTGGAGCCGATTGAAACTACTTACGTTGTTAAGCCGTAGACAACTAGGCAATAGTGAAACAGGCAAATTACTAAGCGGTTGGCGCTTGGCGTGACTCTATCCACCAGGCGATAAGTACCCCAGCAACGACCGCTGCCAGCGCAAGGCCTGTAAACTGAGCAACCCATTTCAGCAGCAGTTCGAGCGGGACGAGCCTGCCTAGAAAGTAGCTGAGACTCACCATCACAGAAGCCCAAGCAGCTGCGCCAATAGCATTGCAGAGCAGAAACTTGGGATAGGGCATGCGGGTAATACCCGCGAGGGGGCCAGCGAATACTCTTAGCAGCGCGACAAACCGACCAAAGAGAACGGCTTTGTCGGCGTTTTGACTAAACCGGTCGCGCACGCTTTCTAACTTTTCTTCAGAAATATTTAGCCAGCTGCCGATGCGTACGAGAAGTGGCCAACCGCCGTAATAACCCAGTGCGTAGCCACCACTGTCGCCGATGATGGCACCCACGGTTGCCGCACCGAGCACATACCACACATTGAGTTCGTGACTGCCGGCAAGAAAGCCGCCTACTAAAGTGACCGTTTCTCCCGGTAGAGGAATTCCCATATTCTCTAGCAAAATCCCGCAAAAAATCGCCCAGTAACCATACTCACGGGCGATATTTTGCACTATATCCAGCGGTATCAGCTCATCCATGTAGAACACTGGGAAACAATGAAAAGAATCTATTGATTCAAGCCTATCAAGCTTCGAGTTCAATTGTTCCCTATTGCGACCCTGCTGGCGTCGGGAGGCATCGCAGGATACAAACTACTGCCTTGTTGTCTTCGCAAAACTCGCCATAGAATTTTCACCTAACATTTCGCTAGGAAATGTCGGCAGATCTAGATGTCCACCTGTGCTGCTGCTACCCTTGCGGCTGCGGACGGCGAGGCGGTAGCTGGTGCTTTGTAGTTCGGCTTGCAGTTCACGGTTTTCCTGCTGAATTCTGGCGACTCTGTCTTTAACGGCGCTCATGCGCTCGGCGAATTTTTCTTTGTAAATTCTAGGTAGCTCTTGCACGACCTGTTCTAGCATGCGGGTGCGGTCAGTGAGCTCTTGGGCCGTTTGGCGCAGCTGGTGAGACTCGGCATCGAGCTCTTCGATTTGGTTTTGGTAGAAGGTGACCTGCTGCTCTAGCTTGTGGGTTTGCTCTCGCAGCGATCGCACTTCTTCCTCGTGCTGCTCAGAAATTTCTGGGCTCGGTAAAAAATCTTGATTGCCTTTGACCAGTCGAAACAGCTCTTGCGACAGCTGCTGAACAAGCTGATCGCGCATCTCTAGCTCTTCTTTGAGCCGGACAACTTCTGCCTGTGCGCTACTTACGCTTGACTGAGCGGTCAGTTGGGTGCTAGAAACCACTGTGAAATATGTCTCCGAATCGTGAGGATCTTGAAGCTGTGCTCTGAAACTGTCAGCACTCAAAGCTATCGAGTTCAGGTTGTTTAAACAAGGCCAGTTGATGAGACCGTTCTCGATCTATATCACGATCAAAACCTTGCCGAAAACCCAGTGAAGACGGAGATGCGGTGTATTAAAACGAACAAAAGCCCCGAAAATAAGTGCGCTGAGCGCTACTCTCGGGGCTTTTGCTGATGCTTTTTAAGAGCGATGTCGACTGCAAATGCACAGGCGGGCCTTGCTAACAGCCAATAAATTTACGAGCCCAGCGGCGCAGCAGACTCAGTTACAGACTCCATATCGCCTTCGCTCTCGCTTTCTTCAGGGGGCTCTTCAAAGAGAATAGTGAGGTAGCGAATCACTTCTTCGTTGAGGCGCATGGCACGCTCCATGGGTGCGATCGCAGTCCCTGGCGCGGCGTAGTTCATTTGAATATAAATGCCTTCGCGGTGGCGGTTGATTTCGTAGGCGAGGCGGCGCTTGCCACGGTGCTGGGTTTCGAGGTCGGTAGCACCAGCCTCGCTCAGCATATCTTGATAAGTGCTAATCGCCTGATCAACGGCTTCATCGCCAAGATCAGGACGCAAAATGTACATGGTTTCGTAAAGCGTACTCATAACTCTAAAATTGAGATCCTTGTGGTCATTGTGGCCTTTACCCTAATGACTAGCCCGCCTTCTGCTAGAAGCAACCGATCGGGTCATAGCGCGGATAAAAGCAAGGGCTTACAATCATACCAACAACTGACCCATTTGAAGCTAGTGAGTAAGCTAGCTCGTAAACCAGCGAAGAAAACCTATGGCGCATCGCTATGTTCGAGTTCAATCGTCATCAGGGCAGATTCTCTACGGTTTGCTACAGGCAGACCGCGAAGTCCAAGTGCTCGATGCGCCGCCTTGGCGCAGTGGCCAGCTTACAGAGCAGTCTTTATCGGTAGATAGCTATACCCTGCTGGCACCCTGCACGCCTTCTAAAGTAATCGCCGTGGGCCGCAACTATGCCAAACACGCCGCTGAGTTTGACAACGATGTGCCCAAAGAGCCTTTGCTGTTTATGAAGCCGTCGACGGCGGTGATTGCGGCGGATGCACCGATTCGCTATCCGTCTCAGTCCGAGCGGGTGGACTTTGAAGGGGAGCTGGCGATTGTAATTGGCGATCGCTGCTGTAATTGTGAACCCGCCGAAGCCCGCAACAAGATTTGGGGCTACACCATTGCTAATGACGTGACAGCGCGTGACTTGCAGCGGCGCGATGGGCAATGGACTCGGGCCAAGGGCTTTGATTCGTTTTGTCCTTTGGGGCCGTGGATTGTGCGGGAGATTCCGGCTGGGGCCCAGTTGCAGACCTTTGTCAACGGTGCCGATATGCCTAGCCAGTCGGCGACGATTGCCGATATGATCTTTTCGCCGGAGTATTTGGTGGCCTATATCAGCCAGGCGATTACGCTGCTGCCGGGGGATGTGGTGCTCACCGGGACGCCAGAGGGTGTGGGCCCGGTGGTAGTGGGCGATCGCATT
>ERZ1740052.489-NODE-489-length-13613-cov-10.903083_pt1 | contig 13613 bp, 2 predicted proteins | sample MGYA00581750_ERZ1740052 | MGnify/ENA primary metagenome ERZ1740052 (study PRJEB43018, sample SAMN04849743) | marine metagenome | isolation source: floating plastic debris | place: Pacific Ocean | collected 2008-08-30 | study: EMG produced TPA metagenomics assembly... | reverse complement strand
GCGGAGGGGTGCAGGGCGAACGCCTTCTTTGGAGTAAATTTGTATTTGATAACCGGCATCTTGAATTATTATACCGGAGAAGGTAAAGATACCTTCCGGGGCTCTATAAGGCGCTTGCTATGTTGTCCATGTTTTATGCAGGGGTGTTCTACTTGGTCTTACACGAAGTAGGGCACGTAGCGATAGCGGTAGGAGAGTTTATGATTTTAAACCATTTTATCGAGGAGCGAAAGTCACGGTAATTGGTGCAACAAGTATTCTTCTTGTTTTACCCTCTATCTTCCTTGACCGAGCAGTATTGCCCCTCGACCTAACTCAATGCCAGGTTAAGCTAAAATCTCAACCTGCTGAATCGAAATAATCATATCATTATAATCTCTATCTCCTCCACCGATAATGTCTTCAAAGCCAAATTTTCCATTACCGAGACTGCGAACGTGGTCTACTTTATCGCTATTCATACCCACGTAGGATGTCATAACGCGGCTAAAGTCGTTGTTAATGCTTTCGATGGTGCCGTTGGATACCAGGAAGGATGCGTAATATTCACCTCCTGCAAGGTTAACGTCAACTTCTGTGGTTTGAAGATTTGAAGCTTTAAATTCAGCTTCTTTGACTAGACGTTCGGTGGTTGCAAGTTCGAGATAACGCTGTCTTTTCTCTTCGGTTAATTCTGCTGTGGGGTCAATTAACATACCCGTAACTGTGTCTAAAATTGAACCGTTTGCATCATCAACTCGATAAAAGTAAGCGGAGTTGTTGTTTGCTGCTTCCCGTTGAACGGAGAATTTCATTTTTACTTGTTTTCCGTCAAAAGCACCAGAAGAGTGTAAATCAATCAATCCGTCGGTGGTTTGAGTCGTTATTTGACTTTGTTCGATTGCTAGTAATTCAACTTGGGATTTGACTTCTTCACTACTCAAAACTCTAGCGCTAATGTTAAATAGTTCGGAAAGGGATAGATTAGCGGTTTGTCCGTTTTCGTCCCTGGTTGCTGTCATAATTGCAGCACCACCGTTAAGACTGGGAAGGGAAAATTTAACTGACCCAGAATCTAAACCGTTAAATAACAGTTCGTCTTTGGTGACGGATTCGATGGTGAAAAATACCGCTTGTTCTCCTTCTTCAAAGCTGAGGGTACGGGTTTGTGTTCCGATATCGGGGTTGCTGTCTTGTTTTTTCAAGCTGCTAAATAGCGTTTCTCCTTGTTGGATAATCGCTTGTTTTGCTTCTTCAATGGTGGAAACTGTTTTACCGTTAACGGTTGCAATTTGTCCGTCTTCGGTGAAGGTTACTCTAGCTATTCCGATTTCGGAAGCTTCAACTCCAGTGAAGCTATCGAGGGAGAATTGAACGTAGCTACGGTTCCCACGGAAGTTTAATCCGTCGTTGTTGGAACGAATTTCGATTTTACTGATTCCAAAGTCTAAATTAGCAGCTATTAGGGAATTACCAATTTCACCGTTAGTTAAATCATCTTGGTCACCCCATTCTCCATCTTGGAGATATAGTATCGCCCAATCAGCTTTTCCATCGAGGTTTCGGTCTTGTAATACCGCACCCGTTAACATATCATCTTCTAATTGACCGCGTTTGGGATTAACTAAGCGACGAAAATCGTAGAGGGTACCATCTGATTTACGTCTGAGAATGGTATTTACATCAACATCATCGGGTAGTTTGATTTCTACTTTTACGGGTTTGTCTTTGATACCTGTTTTGATTTTTTCTTTTAAATCAGCTTCTGTAATATTGGGATTTGTGGCAATTTCAAAGTTGATAATATCTGAAGCTGCGGTGATTTTTTGTAAGGAAGATTTTTTCTTATCTGTGGAATTAAAAGCAGCAATTGCATCTCCAATAACACTAGTAAAAGATTGAGTTTTAACTTCTTTAATAATTAACGCATCGGTTTGTAAATCACCAGCAAGTCGTTTTTGTTCTTCTTCATCAATCCCGATAATAATTGGTTTTGTTTGTGCAACATCAGCAAATAAAGCGACAATTCCCGCATCTTCTACAGCTTTTTCAGCCAAATTAATCAAATCATTATTGTTAGGATTTTGATTAATAATCTCCTCTTTGATTTTATCTTCAACTGAGTCAATAACACCATCTAAATCTCTATCGGGTAAAACGCTAATTTCAATAGTGTCTGTATCACTTTCAATTGTATTATCATTATCAAAATTACCTTTATCGCTCGTGGTAATACTCAGCGAATCTTGACCATCAAAATTGTCATTTTCTTGATAAGTTAAACCTTCGAGAGCATTATTAACATCGGTAATTTTTCCGGAGAAAGTGATTGAACTATCAGCTTCACCGTCTCCAGTTTGGAAGCTTAATCCATCTAAATTCCCTAAACTTAAAACACCTTGATTTGTGCTGAGGGTAACTTCTAATTCTCCCGTACCTTCTCCAGCATCAATATCGCTGACGCTGATTGCGTTACCTTTTTCCTGACTAAAAATTAACTGTTTATTTTCGTCAACTTTTTGAGCTTCTGGTACTTGATTTACGGGAGCATCATTAACGGGAGTAACTACAATATCGATAATATCGCTATCCGATAAAGCATCACCACCAATATTACCTTTGTCGTTGGTAGTAATAGTTAAAGTATCTTTACCGTGATAATTCTCTTTTGAGCGATATTTTAATCCCGACAATGCTTGATTAATATCGGCTATTTTACCAGTAATATTAATTGTTGAACTGTTGTTACTGCTTCCATCAGCAAAAGTTAATCCTGTAGTTTCTGCTAAAGTTAAGACACCTTGAGTTACAGCTAAATTAACTTCAACTTCACCACTACCGTCAGCAATATCAATATCATCAATACTGATATTATTACCATTCTCGCTATTAAAAACTAAATCACTATCTTCCAGAACAGTTTGCAGCGTCGGTATTGTATTTACAGGTTCGTCATTAACAGCAGCAACATTAATTTTAACAGTATCTTCTTGGAATAATTCTCCACCACTACCACCGTTACTCTTATCATTAACCTTGATAGTTAATACATCCTCGCCGTTAAAGTTTTGATTACCTTGATAAGTTAAACCATCCAGAGCTTTGTTAATATCTTCAACAGTACCGGAAAATATAACCGTTGCGCTACCGTTTTCATTTCCAGTCTCAAAAGTTAAACCAGTGGTTTCCTGTAAACTAACTTCACCTTGAGTCACCGATAAAGTAATTTGAATTGCTGTCACAGCTTGATTTTCATCACCATCCACATCTACATCAGAAATGGCGATCGCGTTTTGGTTTTGGGTGCTAAAAACTAAGCTGGTGTCTTCATTAACGGATTGTTCGCTGGGGACATCGGTAGTAACTGGAGGGTCGTTGACTGGGTTAACGGTAATTGCAATAGTATCGGTAGTAGTTTGATTTCCACCGGAACCAGTATTTCCTAAATCGTTGGTAGTAATAGTTAAAGTATCGCTACCGTTGTAATTTTCATTTCCTCGGTAAACCAAACCCTGTAGAGCTTGATTGATATCAGTGACTTTACCTGTAAGCTGAATCTGAGGTTTACCGTTGACATTATCATCAGCGAAAGTCAATCCTTCTGATTGTTGTAAACTTAAAGTTCCTTGAGTAACGCTAAGAATTACTTCTAATTCTCCCGTACCTTCACTAACATCGACATCAGCGACAGAAATTGTATTTTGATTATCGGTACTAAAAATTAAATCGGTGTCTTCATCAACGGTTTGAGTATCTAAAATTGTATTTACTGGAGCGTCATTTACAGGATTAATTTTGATATTTACAGAATCTTGTTTTGTTAACGCTCCACCTTGACCTTTATTACCCAAATCATTGGTAGTAATAGTTAAAACATCTTCACCATTAACATTTTCATTTCCTCGGTAAATTAGACCTTGTAAAGCACTATTAACATTAGCAACGGTACCTTTAAAAGTCATAGTCGCTTCAGTTGTACCAATACCTTGAGAAAAAGTTAATCCCGTAGTTTGCTTGAGAGTTAATAAACCTTGAGTGACACCAAGAGTAACTTCTAATTCACCAGAACCATCATTAATATCAATATCGCTGACACTAATTGTATTTTGAGCAGCATCGCTAAATACTAAATCTGTATCTTCATCAACAATTTGCTCTCCAGGGAGTGTATTTATAGGAGCATCATTAATAGCAGCGAGCTTAATTTTAACAGTTTCGGTGTCTGTGAGAGTATTACCTTTACCAGTATTTCCTAAATCCCTGGTGACAATGGTTAAAGTATCTTCTCCTTCCTCATCACTATTTAAATCTTGATTCCCTTGATAACTTAAACCATCAATAACTTGATTAACTCGGTCAATATTACCGCTAAAAGTCATGGTTTGATTCCCAAGACCGTTACCTTCTAAGAAATTGATTCCAGAAGTATCCGATAAAGTGAGATTACCTTTTCCAACAGTTAGTTTAACTTCGACTTCACCGCTACCTTCGTTAACGTCAATATCGCTAATAATGATAGTATTTTGATTAGCTTCGTTGAAAATTAGTTGAACATCTTCGTTTACATTTTGTTCGGTTGGAACTGTAATTACCGGGTCATCGTTTACAGGATTAATTGTAATTTCAAAACTGTCAACATCAGTTTTAATTCCACCAGCTCCAGTATTACCTAAATCGCTGGTTGTAACGGTAATAGTATCGCTACCATTTGCGTTCAGATTTCCGCGATAAACAAGAGTTTCTAGAGCAGAATTAACGTCAGCAATTTGACCCTTGAAAGTAACATTAGCCGAAGCATTTGGATTATTATCACCAAAAGTTAAATTAGCAGCACTTTGTAGAGTTAAAACACCTTTATTTACTGCTAGATTAACTTCAACTTCACCGGTACCTTCCCCAACATCAATATCGCTAACTTGAATTAACTTATCACCAGTAAAAGCTAAATCAGTGTCTTCATCTACAGCTATTTGAATTTGGGGAATTGTGTTAATAGGAGCGTCGTTAATACTTTCAACCTTGATTTGGACAGAATCTTCTTTTATTAATTCACCAGGAGTACCGGTATTACCTAAATCTTGTGTAGTGATAGTTAAAGTATCATCACCGTTAAAATTTTGATTTCCCCTATAGGTTAAACCCTGTAAAGCATTATTAATATCACCTTGATTTCCTTCTACAGTAATTGAATTGCTGTTATCACCTGTTACACTTAAATTTAATCCTGTAGTTTGACCTAAAGTTAATTGACCTTGAGTAACAGCAAGGGTAACTTTGATATTTCCGGTACCTTCACCAGCATCAACATCACTGACACTGATAGTATTTTGATTATTATCGCTAAAGACTAAATCACTATCTTCAGTTACAGTTTGTAATTGTGGAACGGTATTTACAGGTTCGTCATTAACAGCATTTACCGTAATTTCAACTGTTTTGCTATCTGTTAAATTTCCACCTTCACCAAAATTACCATTATCCTTAGTCGCAATATTTAAAATATCCGTACCGTTAAAATTCTCATTTCCACGATATTTTAAACCATCCAGAGCATTATTTATTCCATCAATATTCCCAGAAAAAGTAATACTTGATTGACCATTTCCACCATTAGAAACGATATTGATATTTGTAGTATCACTTAAAGTTAAAATACCTTGACCAACCGATACAGTTACTTCTAATAAACCAGTACCTTCATTAACATCAACATCACCGACTTTAATCGCATTTTGATTATTACTACTAAAGACTAAATCGGTATCTTCATCAACACTTTGAACTTCTGTAGGTACTGAGTTAATTGGGTCATCATTTACAGCATTAATTTTGATATTGACAGTATCTTCTTTAGTTAATGCTCCACCTTCACCAAAATTACCTAAATCATTAGTAGTAACGGTTAAAACATCTTCACCATTAACATCTTGATTTCCCAGATAAACTAGACCTTCTAAAGCATTATTAATATCTTCTAAACTACCCTTGAAAGTCATACTAGGATTTTCTGTTCCATTTCCTTGAGAGAAAGTTAACCCCGTAACTTGGCTCAGACTCAAAACACCTTTAGTTACTCCCAGAGTAACTTCTAATTCACCAGTACCTTCATTGACATCAATATCGCTAATACTAATTGCATTTTGATTAGCGTTACTAAAGACTAACTGAGTATCTTCATTAACATCTTGTTCGCTAGGAACGGTATTTACAGGAGCATCATTAATCGCAAATAAATTAATTTTAACTGCTTTAGTATCAGTCAAAGCATTATCTTTGCCAGTATTACCCAAATCACTGGTAACAATATTTAATGTATCTTCCCCTTTATCGTCGCTGTTTAAATCTTGATTTCCTTGATAAGTTAAACCATCCAGAGCTTGATTCACATTTTCAATTTTGCCCTTAAAGGTCATGGTACCATTACCCAAACCATCACCTTCAGAGAAAATCAAACCAACAGTCTTACCTAAAGTTAACCTTCCTTTAGCAACAGTCAATGTAACTTCAACTTCACCAGTACCTTCATTAACATCAACATCGCTAACATTGATAGCGTTTTGATTTGTTGTACTAAAAATTAATCTGACATCTTCATTGACATTTTGTTCCGTAGGAACTGCAATTACCGGGTCATCATTAACTGGATTAATTGTAATTTCAAATCTGTCAGTATCGGTTAAAATTCCACCAGTTCCAGTATTTCCTAAATCGCTAGTGGTAACAGTAAGAGTATCTAAACCATTTGCGTTAGTATTTCCGCGATAAACAAGAGTTTCTAGAGCAGTATTAACGTCATCAATTAAACCTTTAAATTTAACAGTTGATGAAGCATTTGGATTGTTAACATCAAAGGATAAATTAGTAATATTTTGTAGAGTTAAAATACCCTTTGTAACTGTAAGAGTTACTTCAACGTCACCATTTCCTTCATTGACATCAATATCGCTAACTTTAATTAGTTTATCACCAGTAAAAGCTAAATCAGTGTCTTCATCAACTGCTATTTTATTTTGAGGAATTGTATTTACAGGAGCATCATTAACAGAGTCTAATTTTATTTTTACGGTATCAGTATCAGTTAAAATATTACCACTACCAGTATTTCCTAAATCACTGGTAATAATAGTTAAAGTATCATCACCATTCGCACCGCTATTTATATTTTGATTACCTTGGTAAATTAAACCATCAAGAGCTTGATTAACTTTGTCAACAGTACCGCTAAAAGTAATCTCCGAATCCCTAACTCCATCACCAGGAGAAATAGTTAAATCAGAAGTATCCGATAAAGTTAAAGTACCGTTTTCAACAGATAATTTTACTTCTACTCTTCCGTCACCTTCTACTACGTCTACATCTTTAATGGTTATAGAATTATTTGTTTCACTGCTAAATACAAGTTGAACATCTTCATTAACAGTTTGTTCGTTAGGTACGGTATTTATCGGGTCATCATTTACCGGGTTAATAGCAATTTCAAAGCTGTCAGTATCGATTAAAGTTCCACCAGTTCCCGTATTACCTAAATCGCTAGTTGTAACGGTAACAGTATCGCTACCATTTACATTAAGATTACCGCGATAGACTAAGCTATCCAAAGCAATATTAGCATTAGCAACCGAAGCCAAGAAAATGACTGTAGAAGTACCGTTAGCATTTTCAGGGTCAATAATGATATTTTCGGTATTGCTTAAAGTTAAAACACCTTTACCTACAGATAACTCAACTTGTACTGTATTATTACCTTTTTCAGCATCAACATCGCTAATTTTAATAGCATTATCACCAGTTAAAGCTAAATCAGTATCTTCATCTACTGTTTGATTTTGAGGAATTGTATTTACAGGAGCGTCATTAACAGCTGAAACTTGTATTTTAACGGTATCTTTTTTTGTTAGTTCACCGGGAGTACCGGTATTACCCAAATCTTGTGTAGTGATAGTTAGGGTATCCTCACCGTTGAAATCTTCATTACCCCTATAGGTTAAACCCTGTAAAGCATTATTAATATCAGATTGGTTTCCTTCAACAGTAATTGAATTACTTTTATCACCTTGAATTGAAGTTAATCCTGTAGTTTGGCCTAAAGTTAATTTACCCTGAGTAACAGCAAGAATAACTTTGATATTTCCGGTTCCTTCACCAGCATCAATATCGCTGACGCTGATAGTATTTTGATTATTATCGCTAAAGACTAAATCATTATCTTCAGATACTATTTGTGTTTGTGGAAATGTATTTATAGGTCCATCATTAGCAGCATTTACTGTAATTTCAACTGTTTTACTATCTGTTAAATTTTCACCTTCACCAAAATTACCATTATCCTTAGTAGTAATATTTAAAATATCCGTACCGTTAAAATTATTATTTCCGCGATATTTTAAACCATCCAAAGCATTATTGATTCCATCAATATTTCCGAAAAACGTAATAGTTGGTTGACCGTTACCATCATTGGAAACAATATTAATATTTGTAGTATCGCTTAAGGTTAAAACACCTTCACTAACCGATACAGTTACCTCTAATAAACCAGTACCTTGATTAACGTCAACATCACCGACTTTTATCTTATTTTGATTATTACCACTAAAAATTAAATCGGTATCTTCATCAACACTTTGAGCAATTGGAACTGTATTTACTGGAGGGTCATTTACAGCATCTATAGTGATATTAATCGAAGATTCAGCAATCTTATCACCACCTTCACCAAAATTCCCTAAATCTTCCGTGCGAATATTTAAAGTATCTGCACCGTTCTGATTTAAATTACCACTATAAGCTAAACCATCTAGCGCTCGATTAATATCAGCAACCTTACCCGTAAAAATCAAACTAGATGTACCGTTGCTGCTATTTTGAGCAAAATTAATCCCGTTGGTTGACGATAAAGTTAAACTACCCTTAGCAACTCCCAGAGTGACCCGTACAATTCCCGTACCGCTACTATCATCAGCATCTACATCTTCAATTTTGATTAAATTATTATTAGCGGTATTAAATACCAATCCAATATCGCTATCTTCCTTAACAGTTTGCGTTTGATTGGGAACCGTATTTTCCGGAGCATCATTAACAGCTTGAACATTGAAATTTACAACATCAATATCATTCTTAGCACCGCTAGGACTATTACCTAAATCATCCGTGGTTATCTTAACTGAAGCAGCACCATTATAATTTTCATTCGGTTTATAAATCATGCCGTTTAAAGCATTGTTTATATCCGAAATAGTACCATCAATTTCAATATTTACATCATCGGTACCGTCACTATTTGTAAAATTTAAACCAGTAATACCATTTAAACTTAAAGTACCGTTTGTAGCTTCTAATTTTACTTTTACAGAATTCTCGACCGCATCAGCATCGCTGATAGAAATAACATTGTCACCAGTAAAAGTAAACGTTTCGTCTTCCTTAATATTTTGTTGTCCTGGAACTGTATTTACAGGTGCATCGTTTTCAGCAAAAACCTTAATTTCCTTGGTTATAGCATCACTAATTGCACCATCTCCGTCATCTACAGTTATAGATATAGTACGACTGGGATTGGGATTTTCAGATTTATTTTGATAAGTCAGACTTTGAATTAAAGCTTTAACAGCAGCTAAATTCGCATTAGTATTAATAAAATTAACTTTTAAACTATTACCATTAACCCCATTGTTAATAACATCAATATTAGCAACAATATTACCGTTATAAGCAATATCTCTACCAGTTACCGTAATACCGTTATTATTGGTAATAGTAAGCTGGTCTTCAACTCCTCCACCAATACTATAAGTAACAGTAAGATTTCCTCTATCAAAATCAGAAGAATCAATATCGGTAAGAGTTATATTACTATTAATTATTGCTGCACTTGCATTTAGAGTATCTTCATTAAAATCAACTTCACTAATCGAGTCACTTAATACAGGTTTATCATTGACTGTAGAGAAATTGACAATTGCAGGTTGTTGATTTGAAATATTAAAACTATCACTTAGCGATATATCAAATGATGGAGCATCTTCAGTTCCATTGTGAACAAATTGAACATTTCCATTATTAATATCTTCTTGAGTAAAGGTAGTAACTTCATTTTCACCTTTCTTAAATTCACCGTTTAGAATATTAGTAATGGTATATGTAATATTATTGGGGTCGCTATTATCTACGTCTGTAGCATTTAAAAAATTAGGACTTAAGGTAAGTGTTTTTCCTTCTTCTATTATTAAATTATTAACACTTAATTGAGGTTCGGTTACGAAACGAATCGAAGTGACTCCATTAAGGTTGGCTTGATTAACTGAATATGCTAAACCAGAGCCATTACTTCCGTTCAAGCCGATAGTAGCACTAGCTCCATCTGCTAAGACTAAATCTTTGTAAACAAAGTCAATATTATTACTATCTTTGTGTAATACAACTTGAAAAGTTAAATTGCTACCTGAAACATCATTACTACTAAAATTACTCCATTGGATTATAAACTTATCACCATCTTGTTTTGTATGAATTTGTCCACCAGTTAAATCATCCCAAAATGGAAAAATTGCATTTGATGCTACTCTGGTGTTAGCAGTAGGAATATTAGCATTGTTGCTTCTAAACTGAGCGGTTCCACTCTTAACAAAAGCTATTCCCCCATTTTCACCAACTATTATTTCATCGTCTTTTTCATCGTCTCTTTCATCGCCGACATTAAAATTGGTACCATAAAAATTGAAGCTGAAAGGTAAGGTAACAGACTTTTGCTGGTCTCTGTTTACAGTTAATAAGTCACCAGTTGAACTTATATCGTTAAAACTAGCAGTTCCCTTAATACCCTCCTGAGAATCATAAAATGTATACTTACCATCATTTCCCGTGGTAAATACACCAGCATAATTATTTAAAGCTTCTGATTTAAATAATGAAATTCGATTATTTAAGATATTCTTACCGAAACAAACGTCTAATTCCCAATTACCACCTAAATCAGAATTCCCTACCAGAGTACTAGAAGCAAAAATACTAGCTTGAGTAAGCTGATGTAATCTTTCTAATAATTTATTTCCTATATTGGTAGCAGCAACATTACATCCATAGATATTCAGTACGGGTACGGAATCTTCTGAAGCTGAATCAAACCAGTTTTTAATATCTTCGCTGTATTGTTCTAATGTATCTAAGCTTAATTCCGTATTACCTAAATACAGCTTTCCCGGTTCACCGTGGGAAACAATATGGATATTCTGAATATCTTGGGTATTTTTAAATTGAGATATTATCTGGGTGATTTGCTCAACACCATCAACTTCCGGATGTAAAACAAAAACTGAAGCATCTATATCAACACTGTTTCTCAGAAATTGATAATCCTCTAATCCTGCATCGATAAATACCAAAGTAGAAATAGATGGTACGGAAGATATTCTATGATTCAATTTCATAATAATTATTTAAGTATTAAATTAAATGTTGTTAAATGTAATAAATCTAATAATTTCAGACTCTATGCCAAAATCTGCTTCTGCTTCATGATTATTATGATTCTGTAAAGCAGAATACAGTGTCATATTATCACTAGATACGCGAACTAAACTCAGGATTAATACGTATTTAGCCTAATCAATGCTATTACTTATACACAAAAAAACAAGAAAATTTTTAAGTTTAAGTACTGATTAGTTGTGTATCTAATCAGACTTTGTTTGATTAGAACAATATGAAAGGAGGAATCAAAACGATATTTCTATAGATTAATTTACGTTTTGAAATCTCTGAGCCTTTATTTATCAGTTGTTTCACGGATTACAGTTAAATATTATAAATGACATAATTTGACTTGTTGAAGACAGGATTCTGAATTCAACATATGACAATTCTTTAAGTTGTGACATTAAGGATAAAATTATGGCTAAGGTTAAGCAGAAAGTATATTTAATGACCGAGCAACAACGCGATGCATTACTAAACTACCTTTTGAATCAACCATACCGTGAAGTTGCTGGTGGAGTTCAATTTCTTACAAATGCACCTAGTACTGTTCTCAATCTAGACGTTCCTGAAGAAGGAAATGCAAATGTATCTGCTCAGAACGAAACTAAGTCAGAAGCAGAAGCTTCCCAAAATCAAGATACTGAATTTGCAACTATTCAATCTGCTCCTGAAGAAGAACTTGCAGTTTTGAGTCCTGTATAATCGCAATAACTGTCTGATTAAACTTCCTTTGCTACTTTTCTATCATTATCTATAGAGAATAGTAAGGGAAGTTTAAAGTATGTCTAATAATTCGGATTTTTTCGTATTAGAAGAATTTTTATCAAAGATGTATTGCTCTGCGATTAAATTACTGTTTGATATATTTTTATATTTATTTAGGTATTAATACAGTCAATTTTTATCATGTTTCCATAATATATTAAGAATACGAGCAACCTAATTTTTATTTTTAATATTTTTTATCCTTGACATTGTTTGTCGTTTTGCTCAAATAGAGTTTTTTGTCTGATAACAGTCTTTGTTAAGGCAATATCGTGATTTAATCTATATTTCTACATAAGCGACTAAGGTTTTTAGTTAGCTAAAAATTATGTCTGTGTAGAAAATTAGCTGCTTTTCAATCAATAATTTTAAAAAGTCAAATAGTATAAACCTTTAAAACAAGACATATAAGATAATGGATTTTAATAAAGAAGATTCAATTTTTGAAGTTCAAAATTTATCGGTTCAGTCTGGTGTTTTAGAAAATCAATTTTTAGCTGATAGTCTTTTATCACCAAATCAACATCCTGAAGGTGTTTCTCTAGAAAATCTAATCGCAACAGACCCATTGACAATAGATTTTGTCGATGGATTTGGAGTAAATGGAATTGCTTTCCCACTGTCTGATAGTTTGGCTATGGACTATCAGATTGGTGATATCGTTTCTGCTTCTGATGATGAAGCTATTCTCGGAGTCCAACCAGGAGATTCTCTAACAAATCCAATTACAGACTCGTCTATATATACATCATCTCGGGAAATTGTCTTTATTGATGAGGGAGTAGAACATTATCAGCAAATTATTGACGATATTAATCCATTAGCTGAGATAGTTCTCTTAAATAGCAACCGTGATGGGATAAGTCAAATTAGTGAAATTTTGCGCGATCGCCAAAATATTGATAGCGTTCATATAGTTTCTCACGGTGATGATGCTGAGTTACGTTTGGGGAATTCTCGGTTAACTCATGATAATTTACAAGGGTACCGACAGCAGATTAAAGGTTGGGGTTTAGCGTTATCGGATACGGCTGATATTCTAATTTATGGTTGTGATGTAGCTGAGGGTGAGGAAGGTAAAAAGTTTGTTAATCAGTTTAGCCGATTAACGGGTGCTGATGTTGCAGCTTCTGATGATTTAACTGGTTTATCTAGTTTAGGTGGAGATTGGGAGCTTGAATATTCTACTGGTTCGATTGAAGCTATCAGTTTAAGCAGCGATTATGATGGTGTCCTCTCTACATCAATGACGATTCAAGATGTATACGATGAGTGGCAAAATAATAATCTTCCTAGTTTAGATTCGATTGAGTTAACGCTGGATGGAAATTCGGTATTGACAGGAAGTTTTACTGTTGCTTCCAATGATGCAAATTCTCTGATATTGACGG
>ERZ1740052.488-NODE-488-length-13629-cov-5.388463_pt1 | contig 13629 bp, 10 predicted proteins | sample MGYA00581750_ERZ1740052 | MGnify/ENA primary metagenome ERZ1740052 (study PRJEB43018, sample SAMN04849743) | marine metagenome | isolation source: floating plastic debris | place: Pacific Ocean | collected 2008-08-30 | study: EMG produced TPA metagenomics assembly... | reverse complement strand
ACAGATGGAACAGAAGTAACAACACTTTTACCTGAAGTTAATAATGATAGTTGGTTTGTACGTTTTAACTCTAGAATTACACTACCTGCAAAAATCCAATGGCAAACTAGAGTTCGTTATCGTGGACCACAAGCTAATGCTCAAGGAAACCGTGATGGTGTATTTGTTGCCAATTTAGCTTTTAGTAAAGATTTATTCAAAGAAAAAGCTACATTAGTTTTAAATGTTAATGATTTACTTAATGATCGTATTCGTAGAAGTCAAACGTTTAATCCTAGTCAAGAGAATCCTTCTACAATAGCTGATCAAGAATTTCAGTGGAGAGAACGTCAAATTACATTAAGCTTTACCTATAGATTTAATCAAAAGAAGAAAAGAGAACGACCACAAAGAGAATATGATGGTGGTGGCGAAGCTTTTTAAAATTATAGAATACATTAAAATAAAAACAGCATACTGAGGTTACAGTATGCTGTTTTTCGTTGTTTTAATTACTAGTCGTTGTATTCAAAAGTCAACGATCTAAAGGTATAATTTCCGCTAGTATCTTTAGCTACAAACTCAGCTGTATTTATCCCTGCTTCTGTTGTTTGAAACCCTTCTTGAATTCTCAAAATAAAAGCATTATCATTACTACTATTAATATGTTTTTTTACAAAAATATTTTCTTTTTCATCTTTTATTTTCAAACTTAACGACTCCATTTTCATTTCATCTGTCGTTTCTGCTTGAATGTTTACACTATATGGAACATTACTGTTTCCTATATCTGTTGAATAATTAAATAGTAAAATTGGACTTTGTATAAATAATTTTGGTGAAGTATCATCTAAAATTTCTTCATTACTGTCAGAACAAGAAATAAAGAAAAGTATAGCACCTAAAATAGGCAGAATAAGTTTTTTAATAGGAATTGTGTTAATTAATTTATTTAAGTTGATAATTTAAAAGTTACCAAAACACATTCCTAGCTGCAGCTAAAAAAGTTAAATTTACATTAGTTTTATGTAAAATTCAAAACAATAAAAAAGGTCTGCAAATGCAGACCTTTATGAAATTTATTTTTATAGCTTACTTTCCTTCAGCAGCCTTTTTAGCTTCTCTCTTTAACTTTAAATTCTCCCAGATAGTTCCACCAATCCAGTAAGGAACTACAAACGTTAGTAAGAAAATTAACAACCAAAAACCAGTTGTAAAAATAAACATGAATAATACTAATCCTGAAAATTGTGAAAAATCTAACATCTGTTATTATTGAATAATTATCTGATTGCAAAAATAACACTTATTTTTATTATTCAAATATGATTTTTAAAAATATTTCATTATAGTTTTTGATCTTACTTTTCTTTGAGTTTTATTAACTTTGAAATCTCTTAAATACTAAATAAATAACAATGGAATATAGAATTGAAAAGGACACCATGGGTGAAGTTAAAGTGCCTGCTGATAAATATTGGGGAGCTCAAACTGAACGTTCTAGAAACAATTTTAAAATTGGTCCGGCTGCAACAATGCCACTAGAAGTAGTTTACGGTTTCGCTTACTTAAAAAAAGCTGCTGCTTACACAAACTGTGAATTAGGTGTTTTGGCTGAAGAAAAGCGTGATTTAATTGCACAAGTTTGTGATGAAATTTTAGCTGGAAAACACGATGATCAATTCCCATTGGTAGTTTGGCAAACAGGTGCTGGTACGCAAAGTTATATGAATGTAAATGAAGTAGTTGCTAACAGAGCTCACGAAATTGCCGGTAAGAAAATTGGTGAAGGTGAAAAAACAATTCAGCCAAACGATGATGTAAATAAATCTCAATCTTCAAACGATACATTCCCTACAGGAATGCATATTGCGGCTTATAAAAAAATTGTAGAAGTTACTATTCCAGGAGTTGAGCAATTACGTGATACTTTACAAGCAAAATCTGAAGCTTTTGCAAATGTTGTAAAAATTGGACGTACACATTTAATGGATGCTACTCCCCTAACTTTAGGTCAAGAATTCTCTGGATATGTAGCACAATTAAACTTTGGTATTAAATCATTAAAGAATTCTTTAGCACACTTAAGTCAATTAGCCTTAGGAGGAACTGCTGTAGGAACTGGTTTAAATACTCCTGCTGGTTACGATGTTTTAGTTGCAAAATATATTGCTGATTTTACAGGTTTACCTTTCATAACTGCTGAAAATAAATTTGAAGCTTTAGCTGCACACGACGCTTTAGTAGAAACTCATGGAGCGTTAAAGCAATTAGCTGTTTCATTAAATAAAATCGCTAATGATATTCGTTTAATGGCTTCAGGTCCACGTTCTGGTATTGGTGAATTAATTATTCCTGCTAATGAGCCAGGTTCTTCTATTATGCCAGGAAAAGTAAACCCAACTCAAGCAGAAGCTATGACAATGGTTTGTGCGCAAGTTATGGGTAATGATGTTGCTGTTACTGTAGGAGGAACTCAAGGTCACTACGAATTAAATGTATTTAAACCAATGATGGCGGCTAATGTATTACAATCTGCTCAATTAATTGGAGATGCTTGTGTATCTTTTGATGTTAATTGTGCTGCTGGAATTGAGCCTAACCACGGAAGAATTACTGAATTAGTAAACAACTCTTTAATGTTAGTTACCGCTTTAAATACTAAGATTGGATATTATAAAGCTGCTGAAATAGCAAATACTGCTCATGCTAACGGAACTACATTAAAAGAAGAAGCAATTAACTTAGGTTATGTTACTGCAGAAGAATATGACGAATGGGTTAAACCAGAAGATATGACTGGAAGTTTAAAATAAATAAAACTTTAAATTTTATAAATAATTAAAAACCACAACAAAAAGTTGTGGTTTTTATTTTATACTTTTTAATCACTGATTACATGACATTTAAAAACAAAATGTATTTTTATTTTATAAAATTTAAAATAGTTGGCACGTTGTTTGAAAAAAGCTTAGTAATTACTTAAAACAGAACTTATGAAATTAAGAACACTACTATTTTTAGCACTAAGCATTTCTTTTTATTCATTTGCACAAAAGAAAACAGAATATGCTACTTTCAAAAAAGAATTAAAACAAAAAAAATATACGCCAGAAGTAATTTTAGATAAAGCATTAAACTATTCTTCTAGCCATGATATTTATGTTTCAGAACTTATCGACGCTTGTCGTTTTTTCTCTAGTGATAGAAGAAAATACAGAATTTGTGTTAACGCATATCCAAGAATAATTGATAAAAGAAACTTCTTCCAAGTTTATGATCTATTCAGAAACTTTTCTTTTGCAATGCAACTGTATCATAACACACAAGCAAATCAAAATGAAGTTTCTCAGATAGATTATCCGAATGCTGGGTATTACAGAGGTCCAACAACCAATAGCTGTAATCAACCGATGCCTGAATATCAATTCAGAAATATTTACAGTCAAATTGGAAATAGAAGAAATAATGGAAATCGTTATTTAAAAGATATTATTTCTAACAATTGTTTAAGTACAAGACAAATAATGAAGCTAACTGAAAAGTTACAAAGCAATAGAAATCGTTATGATTTACTAAAATTTGCTTTTCAATTTTCTTACGATCTTGAAAACTTTTATTACACAGAGCAGTTAATTAGTGATAATTATTTAAAGCAACAGCTAAATAGATTTATCGATAGAGAAATAATTCAAATAAATAATCATGTTGGATTTGATGATTGTAGACCTTTATCTCAAAGTGAATATGATTACGTTTTAAAATCGATCAAAGACGAAAGATTTACAAAAGAACGTTTAAAACTAGCTAAACAACATATTGAACGTAATTGTTTTTCAATTAATAGAATTAGAGCAATTGTGAAAGAATTTAGCTTTGATAAGGATAAATTAGAACTTTTAAAATTGAGTTATCAAAACTGTTCAAATAAAGATCAATTTTATAAGCTAAAGGAAACCATAAGTTTCTCTAGATATAAAAGAGAATTTGATCAATTCTTATTGAATCGCTAATATTCCAAAGTTTTACTTTTTAAATAAAGAAACCACAGCAAAATGCTGTGGTTTTCTATTTATATAAATAATATACCTGTCAAACCTATTCTTTTTGAATCTAATACTGTTTCATTTCAGACACTCCTACCCTATGTAAACCAATGAATTACATCGATTAAAACTAATATCAAACTATGAACTTCTGTCTAAAGATTTAAAAATATGAGATAAAATAACTTCTAAAGGTTGGGTAAAACTATAGCCTTTACGTAATACAAGAAATTACAGATAAAAACTAACAGATTAATTTACCTAAGTACATGAAAAAATTTCTGATCCCTCTTTTAATTTATTCGGTTGCATTTGCATCTTGTTCGAACGATGACGAGAATGATTATATTGATATTACTACTGATAATCCGAATGATGATATAATCATTGATACTAACATTTTAAATCTGCCCGCGACTCCTTTTAATTATGCAAATATTGAATTGCCAAATTCTTTCCTAGATAATGATGTAGAAAATGAAGATAATACACCTAATAACAATCCTATTACAGATCATGGTGCGACTTTAGGTAGAGTTTTATTTTACGATACGAATCTCTCTAAAAACAATACGATTTCTTGTGCTTCATGTCATATACAATCAAACGGATTCTCAGACCCAAACCAATTTAGTACTGGTTTTGAAGGTGGCTTAACTGCTAGAAATTCAATGGGATTGGCTAATGCACGATTTTATGATAATGGTCGTTTTTTCTGGGATGAAAGAGCTGAAAGTTTAGAAGATCAAACCTTAATGCCTGTACAAGATCTAGTAGAAATGGGGCTAACACTTACAGAACTTGAAGATAAACTATCACAAGAAGATCATTATACATCACTTTTTATCAATGCCTTTGGTGATGGAACCATATCTAGTGAAAGAGTTGCCTTAGCATTATCGCAATTTATACGCTCAATGGTTTCTTATGAATCTAAATTTGATGAAGGTTTAGCACAAGTAAATAATATCGAAAATGATTTTCCAAATTTCACAGCATCGGAAAACAGAGGAAAAGCGCTTTTTATAAGCAACCGAACTCGTTGTTTTGATTGTCATAATACTAATGTATTTGTTGGAGATGCTCCAAGAAACATTGGTTTGGATGCAACCATTACAGATGAAGGTACTGGTGGAGGAAGATTTAAAGTTCCTTCGCTTAGAAATATTGAATAAACGGCACCATATATGCACGATGGTCGATTCGCCAACTTAGAACAAGTAATTGAACATTATAATAGTGGCGTGCAAAATAGCCCTAACCTAGATAATAGATTAAGACAAGGAAATAATGTTCGTCGTTTAAATCTGACGGAGGCAGAAAAACAATCTCTCGTAGATTTTCTATTAACACTTACGGATAACAATTTTATTACCGACGAGAAATATGGCGATCCTTTTAATCAATAAAATCATACGATTTCTATCCAGAAGGATTGTTACTTCCAATAAAATCAAAAGATATTCTAAAAATTAATTGTCCTTAATTTGAAATCCATAGAATACTTCACTTTTTTAATAATTAAAAGAATAAAGTGGAGTTTTCTTATTTTAAGCCTAAACATAGTTTTTAAAGACTGAATATTTCCTTATGAATTTGTCTGATTCAAAAACAGCAATCTTTAAAATTATTCTATATTTACTTTAAATAATTAGGACACAATGAAAGGCAATTTCTCTGTTTGCGAGGAACATGTTTATGATCAGTTATATAATACTCATGCGGAAAGTTTGAGAAACCATTTATATTTTAAGTTCGGTGATTTAAATCAAGCTGAAGATATTGTACAAGAAGCTTTTATTAAGCTTTGGCAAAAATGTAGCAGTATTATTTATGAAAAAGCAGCAGCTTTTTTATATACAGTTTCTAAAAACCTATTTATTGATGTGATACGATCTAAAAAAGTAGCCTTAAAATTCGAAAAGAATAACATGCCCTCACATGATATTGAAGATCCTTATTTTCATTTAAGAACTAAAGAATTTCAGCAAAAATTAGAAACTGTAATTTCTGAATTACCTGAAAAACAAAGAGAAGCATTTTTATTAAATAGAATTGAAAAACTGACTTATAAAGAAATAGCTGAACGACTTGAAATTAGTCAAACCGCTGTTGAAAAACGTATTTCCAAAGCATTAATTAAACTTAAAGAAATAACTGAATTACAAAAACGTTCCATATAAGGTTGGGTAATATAACTTGTAAAACGTTAAATAACTGAATAGTAAAACTTTTAAGCGTGAATAAAAAATTACTTAAAGATAATTTAATTGCTAAATGGCTCGATAATAGTTTAAGCGATGAGCAAAAAAAGGAACTAGATAGCTCTGGTGAATTAGACGATCTTAAGATTGTTTTGGATGAAATTGATACATGGAAAATCAAAAAGTTTGATTCAGAAAAAGGCTTAGCTGATCTTAAAAAACGAAAAAAATTAGTCATTGCTCCTGTTCCACCATCAAAGAAAACTAGCAATATTAACCGTTGGTTACAAATCGCTTCAAGTATTTTAATTTTAATTAGTGCCGGATATTTTTCATGGGATTTCTTTTTTAACCAAACCATTACCATAAATACCCAAATAGCAGAAAACAAAACTATTGAGTTGCCTAGTGGATCAATAATAAAACTGGACGCACTTTCTAAAATATCTTACTCAGAAAAAAAATGGAATGACAATCGGACTATACATTTAACTGGACAAGCATTTTTTAATGTTACAAAAGGATCGTCGTTCAAAGTTATTACAGATAAAGGAAACATAAATGTACTAGGCACACAATTCAATGTAAAAACTTCTAATACTAATTTTGAAGTGATTTGTTATGAAGGTAAAGTAAAAGTTACGTATCAAAATGATGAGTTAATTTTAACCAAAGGAGAATCTACTATAGTTCAGAAAAACGAACTAAAAGAAACAACACATAGTAATACCACACCAGATTGGACGAGTGGTTATAGTAAATACAATAAAGCCAACTTACGAGAGGTTATTACAGATTTAAAGAAATACTACACTATTCAGATTCAATTACCAAAAAAGTATGAAGATTTAGAATTTTCAGGAACATTAACTCATAAAAACTTAGATACGGCTCTACAAACTTTATTTGTAACTATGGAAATAAAGTATGTTATTGGTAAAGATAATACCGTAATTTTTGAATAAATGAATTTGAGATTTTTCTCTTATCAATTACTTTTTTTTATTTGTTTGTTAACTACTACTCTTTCAGCTCAAAAGAGTAATCGTATTACGCTATCAGATAAACTAAATCAGATTGAAAAAAAATTCAATGTAAATCTTTCTTATAACCACACCTTCTTTAATACAATTCTTTTAGAGAATGACTTTAACTGTACAAGTATTTCAGAATGTATAACTAGCATTGAAGAGAAAATTCCGGTAAAATTTGAAAAAAAAGACACGAATTATTTAGTTATTCCACTAAGAAAAGATTTCAGCTTTGCAATAATTGAAGATGAAACAAATGAACCTGTATCTTCTTTAGTATATCAAATACAGAACAAGCCAAAACAAAATTTAGAAATTTCAAATGGAGTCTTTACTCTTAAAAATATATTTCCGTTAGATTCGATACATTTAGAATCTTACTTTCACAAAACTATTCATATACAAGCGAGAGATTTAGAACGAAATAATACATTGAAATTTTACACTAAACAATTTAAGTTAAATGAGATTGTTCTTACAAACTATCTAACTAAAGGAATTGACTCAAAAATTGGCGATCATAGCATTCAAATTCAAACTAAAAGATTGGGGCTGTTAGCTGGAGAAACTGATGGTGATATTTTTAATGTAATCAGTAATATTCCTGGTATCCATTCACCAAGTGGAAAATCAGGGAATTTAAATTTTAGAGGTAATACTTATGACCAAAATTTAATTCAAATAGACGATATTCCAATTTACCATTCAGGTCATTTTTTAGGTGCAATTTCTCCTTATAATGCATCAGTTATTGATAATATTGAAGTGCAACGAAATATGTTACCTGCCAAATTCGGTGGCCGTGTTGGTGGTTTAATCAATATGAAAACAAAAAATAAAATTCCGAATAAAAACAATTATGAAATTATTGGAAATACTTTATTTGCTGGTATCGCAATTAATACCAAATTAATTGAAGATAAACTTTCACTTCTAGCGGCTTACAGAAGAAGTTATCCAGGATTTAATTCCCCTAAGTTAGAAACCATTTCAACATTAATATTTCAAGGTAGTCGAATTGAAAATGTAGTAGGTTCTACAAATCTTGATATTGGTTTTTCAGATATGAATATTGCACTGAATTATAAAATCAATGAGCAACACTCTGCAACAGTAAGTTTTATAAATATTGAAAATGATTTGTTTGCTGAAGTAAGAGAAATGCAAAATCCTAGTCAAACTGATTTTATAGATTTAGACTTAGACAATTGGGGAATCACTGGCAAATGGAAAGCACAATTCTCAGATAAATTTAATACAGAATTACGATTTAGTAAATCGAATATGCGTATTAATAATGTTAGTGAAGGTTTTAATAGAGATCAACGTAATAGTTTTCTTAAATATGAAAATATAATTGCCGATACTCGTTTTATTGCTGAAGCTAGTTACAGTTTTAATCCAAATACAAAACTGGATGCGGGTTATAATGTGATTAACCATGAATTGACTAGTAATGAATTAGAACAAGAAAATAATTTGGATGCAAGACGAGATCAAAAAGCAACTATTCATTCAACGTACATCTCATTTCATAAAAACTGGAACGATAAATTAGATGTCAATTTAGGATTTCATAATAATTATTATACACCTTCAGGTGAATTCTTTATGAATCCAAGACTTACAGCTAGTTATGCCGTAAATAGAAAATTATACATAAAATCTTCTTTTGGAACTTCAAATCAGTTTATACAAAAGAAATTCGTAAATGATTTTGATGATTTTAATATTACCAATCAATTTTGGTTTTTACCGAATAGAGAAATAGCTCCACTAAAAGGAACACAATTTATGTTTGGAGCTGTTCTTAATCAAAAACAATGGCTAATTGATTTAGAATTTTTCAAGAAAAGATCGAACAATATAATGCTAAAAATAGAAGATATTCGCGGGAATATTTCAAGTATAGGAGTGGATTTATTTGTAAAAAAGAAATGGAATAATATTGAAGCTTGGGCTAGTTATTCTTTGAGTAAAACTGAAACGACTTTTCGAAACATTACTTCAGATGCCTTTTTTGACCAACGTCATATTTTAAACTTAACAAACTTGATAAATGTTGACCGATGGAAATTCGCACTTTCTTGGCGCTATTTCTCAGGAATGCCTGTGATTTACCCTGATGATCCTAATATTAATACTTCTAACTTATCACTTTCAGATCGTTTTGATGGCTCACATCAATTAGATTTTTCTTCTTCTTATACTTTTTATAATACTTCAAAAAGTTTTAAAACAGTAATTGGTTTGTCTATTTTAAATGTTTATGACCAAGATAATACTGTGAATATTTTTCAAAATCCTACTGCAAATACATTTCGAAAAACAAGCGGCTTTGCTCCTAACCTACAAGTGAATTTAGTGTTCTAATAAAGCTAAATTATTTATCCTAAAAAATAAAACCTAGTAAAACCACTAAGTTTAACTAAAAAAACTTCAAAAAAACCAAACCCACAAAACCTTAATAATCAATATTATAAACTAAAAACCTGTATAAAAGATTAAAAAATGTTCTTTTTTTTAAAAAAAGAGGTTGGGTAAAAAACAATTCAAACGTACTATAAGCAAATGGATATAATTTAGTTTTTATTAAAACCTGAGTTCGATAAATTAACTACTACCAGAAAATAATATTCCGTGAAAAATTAGGGGGATTTATGTTTATAGGAATTTGACTTTCTAGTACAATCGAACTTGGGTTAATAAAAATTTAAACACTTAAAATTTAAATTATTGATTATACAATTACTCTTTTCAAAATTGTTTACGGCCAAAAACGAGAGAAGAATACATTTTTACGAATTATAAACTTGTACTGAAAGTATTTAAGTTTTTTAAAAACGCTAAAATTATGAAAGCAATGTCTCTAAAATGGATAGTTTTAATATTCCTAAATATGATAATATTTCAATCTTGTAATACTGATGCAGATACAGATATTATTGATACAGCTTCTACCATTTCTGTATCCGACGATACAACTACCTTAATTACGGAATGGAATAATCTATGGGTTTCAATAGATCAGTACACAGAAGATATGAGACCTAATAGTGTAACGAGAGCTTTGGCATATATTCACTTAACTGGATATGAAACTGCAGTTCCGTTTATGAGTAATTATTCTTCGAATTCGGAAAGGTATTCTAATTTGAATATTAACTTTTCTAATTTAGAAGATAATATAAACCTAAATTTAGGTTTAAACGCTGCTTATGCTGAAGTTATAGATCATTTCATGATCAATCTTGAATCTGGTGTAAGACAAAATATTTCTGACTTTAAAAACTCGAAATCAGTAACATTAACAACAGGACTTTCATCTTCAGAAATAGAAAATTCAGAAAACTGGGGAAAATATGTAGCAAAACGTATCATTGATTTCAGTAAAAGCGATAGTGATGCTGAGTGGCAAATAGATAATCCTACTCCAAAGAATTATATAGCTCCAGTTGGTATAGGCTTATGGGAAGCTAAAGAAAGTGAAGATGCTTGGTTTCCGTATTGGAGAAAAGTAAGAACTTTTGCTATTACTCCAGAAGAATCAAGTAGTGTTGCTTTTGATGATGTTCTACAATATAGTACCTCTACATCAAGTGATTATTACCAACAAATGAATGATGTATATCAAACAACCATTACAGCTAATACTGAAAATAATGAAGATTTATGGATTGCAGAATTTTGGGCAGATGATGTAGAAGGACTTATGATTAGTCCACCAGGAAGACAATTCTCAATTGCAACCCAATTAATTAAGCAATATGATTTAAGTTACGACAAGGCATTAGAACTTTTATTAAGATTAGGTTTTTCAATAAATGATGCTGCTGTTTCAGCATGGGACGATAAATACACTTACAATATCGAACGTCCTAGTAATTATATAACCAAATACATAGACGAAAGCTTTACAACAAATTTATCAAGATTTATACAGGAAGAAAATCCCGCTTTTCCAAGTTACCCATCTGGCCATGCAACATTTGCAGCTGCAGCAGCTGGAGTTTTTATAAACTTTTTTGGTACAGATAATATAAGTTTTACAGACAATACATACACCAATTCTATAAACATATCATTTAATGGTTCACCGAGAAGTTTTACTTCTTTTTCAGAAATGGCAAGAGAAAATGCATATTCTCGTGTACCATTAGGTGTCCATATAGAACAAGATGCAATTGAAGGGTTGCGATTAGGATATGAAATTGCGGAAGCTGTAAATAATCTTAATTTACAATTACGCAATTGATTTTCCATTAAAGTAAATTTCTCTGAGACGAAGCTTTATAATATTTATAGGTTATAATGGTAGTTTAGTTTTCATCGGAATAAAGCTAGTCTCGGAGTATTTACATCTTGAATAATTAATAAATAAACTCTCTCTAAAAAGATCATTAATAGATTCTTTAGAGAGTTTCATTTAAAAAAATCTCATCTTATTGTAAACAATATAAGGTACAATAATTTCCTATTTCTTTTAATGCTAAAAACTACACAGCTATAACTAAAAAGAATACGTTCAAGGGTTATTCCTGAGTTAGTTCATCTTTTAAATTTTACTTTTAGAACTAACTAATCTCGTAATAAATTAAAACTAACAAAATAATGGAAAAACCTCAAAACGAAAAATCATCGTCATGTTGGAACTGTGACGGAGACATCGAAATTGTGACAAGACGTCTTGAAGAGATGTTTGTAGAAATGGGACAAAAAACAAGAATTGAAAGAGGGCAAAAACCTGCTGAAAGAGCTGTATTTAGAAAACAACACGGAATAGCTTACGGTAACTTTATTATTAATAAAGATATTGAAGATCGTTTTAAATTAGGTTTATTTTCCGAAGATTCTTATGAATGTGCTGTTCGTTTTTCTAGTGACACCTCTCCTACTTCACCTGATTTACACTCTACTCTTGGAATTGGACTTAAACTTTTTGGTATAGATGGAGAAAATATTTTAGATGGCGGTACAAATGCTGATTTCATAATGCAAAATATCGATCGTTTTTTTGCTAGAGATGCACAACAGATGTGTAGTTTTACTACTGCTGGTGTTATCGATAGAGATTACGATTCTTACATAGCTAAACATCCTGAATTAGCAGCTATCTTAAAAGCTATGACTAAAGAGGAAGCTAGTGTATTAAGTGCTAGTTATTGGGCTATTTTACCTTTCAAATTAGGAGAAAATCAAATTGTAAAATATCGTTTAGTTCCAGAAAACACTTATGAAGGAGCTCCATTTAATGAAAGTGATTATTTAAAGATCGATCTTGAAAAACGTTTATTACAAGGTGATGCTACTTTCAGATTTGAAATCCAATTACGTACAAATCCTGAAACCATGCCTATTGACGATGCTCAAGTTGTATGGAGTACAGAAGAGAGTCCGTATATCTGTATCGCAAAATTACATTTACCTCAACAAAACGTAGCTACAATCGGTCAAGCTGAATTTGGAAGTAATTTAGCTTTTAATATTTGGAGAACGCTACCAGAACACGAACCATTAGGTTCAATAGCTCAAGTTAGAAAAGTTGTGTACGCTGCCAGCGCAGAAACCAGACACCAAGCTAACGGAGAATTATTAGAAGAACCTAAAAAGAGAAATCCGCATTTCGAAGGAAATATCGATGAAAATGATGATTGTATTGTTACTGCAGGAATTTATCCTCCAATAGGAATTATGCGTGTTGGTAACAGTCAGAATGAATATTTCTTAGGTCCCCTTGTTGACGAACCTATTGCTCAAGAAGATCCGTATGCTTACAGAGACGAGATCGGAGCTTTAAAAAGACAAGCTGCACAATTTAGAATATATGGATTTAATGCGGCAGGAAAAGCTGTAAAAGAATTAACTGCTGAAAATGCAAACATTACTTGGCATTGTCATTTAGCAAATCAAAAAGCTTCTTGGTATCAATTTCAATTAGCTCTCGATATTCCTGAAGCTGCAGACGCACCACCTTCATTTTTAAGAAATATTAATGTTCCGAATCGCGAATCATTATTAATCGATGGTAGTGCTCAATCTATTTCTGGTGTCGATATTGAAGACGGACCAACTTTTGAAGGTGAGTTTTTAGATAAAAAAGTGTATTTGGGGGAAATGCGTACTGATGAAAAAGGAAGACTAATTATGTTAGGCGGACATGGAAAATCAGAAAATATAGACGGAGATATTGCTATTACTTTCGCAAATAATGAAGGTTGGTATGATGATACTTCAGACGGACCAGTAACTGCTGAAGTCGAATACAACGGTACAAAATTAAAAGTAGATCCAGCTTGGGTAGTATGTGCTCCGCCAGATTATGCACCAATGCAAAAATATGTAAGAACAAAGTGGGATATAGAGCGAAGT
>ERZ1740052.487-NODE-487-length-13630-cov-88.084862_pt1 | contig 13630 bp, 12 predicted proteins | sample MGYA00581750_ERZ1740052 | MGnify/ENA primary metagenome ERZ1740052 (study PRJEB43018, sample SAMN04849743) | marine metagenome | isolation source: floating plastic debris | place: Pacific Ocean | collected 2008-08-30 | study: EMG produced TPA metagenomics... | reverse complement strand
CTGACAAATGAAGGATTTATCCTATTTAAGAATTCAAAGTTCTAGAGTCATTAATGGGGCAAACTCTTAAAAGTTTCTTAGCCTTGACAAGACTATATTTTTTTATAAACTACTGCCCCTATAAATTTTTCATCTCTTCGGTTCCTTTCGTAATGTGAAAAGAAATATACAGTAGAGGATAGAAACCAGTCTAGCTCGCGCCGACTTAAACTCAGATCGTGTAAGATTTTAATAGCCGAACAGGCTAACCTTATAAAGCTTCTGCAACCTTAAGGGTATCTTAGTCCAACATCGAGGTCGCAACCCTTCTTGTCGATAAGTTCTCTAGAAGAAGATTACGCTGTTATCCCTAAGGTAATTTTTGTTAATTCTTTTAAAGGATATTTAATTTTATTATAATAAATTACTTTTAAGGAATTTAATTCCTATGTTGCCCCAACAAAATAGCCTAACTATTCGTAACAGTTGTACTATAAAATTCTATAGGGTCTTCTCGTCCTACTAGTTGAATAAGATTTTTCACTTACAAATTAATTTCATGGAATTATTATGACACAGGTTTCTTCTGTTTGTACCATTCGCTAGCCCCCAATAAAAAGGCAAATTATTACGCTACTTTAAACCTGTTTAATCTCACTGAGAAGGTTTTACTGAAATTAATTACTTACAGCTATGTCTTTGATAAACAGTCAAAAGAATTATTTGCCGAGTTTGTTATAATAATTATATAATCATAAGATTGATTTATCGGATAATACTAATACTTCCAGTATATTTATTTCTACCGTTATTAAATAATTGACTCTATTCGATAGTATGTTTTTTATAATCATAAGATTGATCTATATTTCCTTTAACGGACTTTTTTCTATCTACGTTATTAGTTTTAAAATAATTAAATCTTTCTTTTGTATATGACTTTGATATATTAGCTTGTCCCAATATATATAAACTTATGCAATAAGAAAGTACTTATATACTTTAGAATCAAACCAGCTATTTATATGTGCGAGAGCATTTCACTTCAAAAGAGAATTCTTTTAATTTTTATTCCACAAAATTTGTCTTTCTCAAGGAAGAGTCTCTTTAGCTCACAATATGTTCGGGATATTTATATTGATAAGGGATATTTAGATGATCATGATACAAAAGGTACAAAATATAATAACTAATAAGAATTAATTTATCCTTTTCAGTGTGACATTTACTATCTAACTACTTATTCAGAGAATTCTTCTAACATGAAAAGTTTGAGTGCTAATAATACACTAAAGCAGCAGAACCTTGGATAATACCCTTTAAAAAGTTAGAAGCTTTTTATTGAAGGTTCATTCGATCCATCTTAATACTCCCAATCGTCATTCGTGGTATAGACCAATTAGTAAGACTAAAATAAAGGAAAATCCAGCTACGTAACAAGTTACACTTGTCTGCATAGATATTACAAAAGGAATTAATAAAACCACTTCGATGTCAAAAATCAGAAAAATGACAGCAATTAGGAAAAATCGGATTGAAAAGGAAGTTCGAGCGGAATCTTTAGGATCAAATCCACATTCAAAAGGGCTTTCTTTCCTTAAGGAGAGGATTCTGTTAAAAGCAATAAAATTAGTGGCTAAATAAAGGACTACGCAAAATACTCTACAAAAAAGGGCTCAAATGAATAAATCTATTATTTAATTCTGGGAGAAAAGTATTCTAAATTTAGTAAGAAAGAAAAATATGTGAAAGTAGTGATAGTACAAATTAGGACTCATAATATAGGTCTTATATGAGGAATAGACTAACTCCCCCGGGATAAGCTAAATTTGCAATTTAGCATTATATTAGCCAATTCCTACAAACTTTGTAAATTCAGGTTTGAAGCCTAATAGTTTTTTTAACTTAAGGGATTATATAAAGTAAAGCAACATCTTTATGAATATATAGGTAACTAGAAATATTACAGGTAGTATAACAGGGATAGATTTGTTATTCCTTAGGGCACTTGGCATTACTATATTTATATATATGAATGCCGATATTATCATCCTCAATAGTAATATATACCTGATAAAACCTCTTATAAGACCAATAAAGAGAACTTTTATATAGAATATAGGGAGAGGGGGTATGCCTATGATATTAAATACTAGTATATTAATATTAACTGTACTCAAATCTTGGACCGAAGACAAGTCTTTTATGTTGAAGTTTAAGATTAGGAAAAGCAACGAAAAGAAGTACAAAGGAAAGAAAAAAATAGTGGTAATAATATTATACACGACCGATATGTATAAATAAGAAGTGTGTATAATGGAAGAAAAAGCCATAATTTTACGTAGTTTGGTTTCATTGGCTCCTAAGATGGCAGCAATAATAATAGATAGGACTGCCAATGTATAGGTGTATATCGGATAGGCCAAAGGAGTCAAACAAACAGCTAGAGCAGGTAACTTTTGAAAAGTCCTCAATAAAAATAGAGAGACTCAAGATATCTCTATTATTACGATTGGAACTCACATAAAAAATGGGCCTAAACCAAGTTTTAGTAGGAGTCTAATCGTAACTATGAAAAAATAGCTTGTTATAGTTCCACACAGAAAAATAAGTGATCCCATTAACTGGATAATAAAATACTTTATTGCCGCGCTTGTTTCTTTACTATAGTTAAATATAGGTATAAAAGATAGCAACACGACTTCTATCGCTATTCAACTAGTGAACCAGTTGGCTCTACTAAAAGCCAATACACAAGAAATTACAATTAGTCTCAGGAATGAGTAGAAAGCAGGATAAATTTTAGCTAGAAACATTTAATTCTTATTATGTCAGCAGAGGTGTTACGGATTATCATAACTATCATACTCAACCCCACCCTAGCCTCAATCGCAGCTAGCACTAATATAAATAAAGCATATCTCAAGGATTCTACAGCAGACCATCTTAGGAATAAAGACATGTAAACTATTAGTATACAAGACTCCGCAATAATCAACAAGGCCATTAATTCCTGTCGGAGGAATACGGTACTTATCAAGGTAATTATTATACAGGATAATATAGACTCTTGGATAATATTATCCTTTGTTAGATTTCAAATCTGGTAAAAAGAGCCAAAGTTTATTGTTAGGAGGACTACTGCACCAAATAGAATTTATATAAGAGGGGGGCGGATAATCCTAAAAAATAGTTAATATATAGGCTAATGAGAGGGGGAGAAATCTCTTTCAAGTGAGAGCTATAAGTTGGTCATATCGGATTCGTGGAAATGTTCCACGGATTCATAGAAAAGCTCTTGCTAGAGTTATTGTTAGCAGGAGAGGGCCGATAATTGTCATAGTAGCAAAGAAAATCTGACATGTAATTATTCTTATGAATAGAATGTTACCATATTCGGCAATAAAAAGAAAGGCGAACAAGGCTCTTCCATACTCAATATTGAATCCTGAGACTAATTCTGACTCTCCTTCAGCAAGGTCGAAGGGTGCTCGATTAGTTTCAGCCAAGCAAATAGTAATTCATATAGGAACGATAATTAAAATTATAGGTGAGAAGATCATGTATTGTAAGTTTATTGAGAGCAGTGCTATGCAGAGGGAGATTAGGATAATTCCCATTGAGATTTCGTAGGAGATGGTTTGGGCAACAGCCCGCACTGAGCCGAGCAGTGCGTACTTAGAATTCCTTGATCAACCAGCGATTATAATAGCATAAACATTCAAACTGGAAATGGTAATAAAGAAAAGAACTCCTCACTTTTGAGGGTAACTCCAAGTAGAGTTATAAAGAGATCACAAAGTAAATATGATCATGATGGCTATTAAGGGCCTATAATTAAAAAAATTCTTATTACTACATATAATATTAACGAATTCTTTAGCAAACAGTTTGACCGCATCAGCTAAAGGTTGAGGGATCGCTATAATGCCAACTTTGTCTGGTCCTCGACGTCGTTGAATATAAGCTAAGATTTTACGTTCTAGTAGGGTAAAATAACCTACTGCAAGCAAGATACACAAAGCAGTAATAATCAAACATATGGCATTCGCCATATCTTCCGATTAACAGTCAGAGAATTGTATGTTTAAACGTGTTCATCTATATATAAAGTGGGAAGTAGGGTAAAAATATAAGCCTGGACGATACAAATAGCTCCTTCGAAAATTATATAAAATGAAGTGATAATAGGGCTAGTAATTATAGACATAATAATATGTCCGGTCATAATATTGGCAGTTAGACGGACGGATAAGGTTAAAGGACGCACCCTAATACTAATAGTCTCAATCAATACAAGGAAAGGAGTCAAGAGAAGAGGGGTCCCCGTAGGCACTAAATGGGCTATAAATCTAGTGGGGTTCGAAGAAAACCTTATCATAACAATCCTTAGTCACAATAGTAGGGAAAGGCTCAGATTGACAACTAGGTGTCTGGTCCATGAGAAGGTGTAAGGTATGATCCCAATAAAATTGTAATATAAAATTAATAAAAAAATAGAGGCGGTGTAGCCAAACCCTATTCCAGTATTGTTGACTTTTCTTAAAGGGTTTCTGTAAAGGAACTTAGTAGTTATTGAGCGAAATCGCCCTCTTGCCAAAGTGTAAAGGAACAGAGGGGAAATACATATTATAAGTCAAAATGCGGTGCTACCTAAAATATTGTACTCTGGGTCAAAATTGGCGAAAATATCTAACATAGTTAATCACATGGTATATGTGTATAGCAAATTTTAAGTCTGCTGTAAAATTAACTAAGTTCCTCAGTAATAGATTGACATGAATAAGAACAATCATACTACATCGACAAAATGTCAATATCAAGCAGCAGCTTCGAACCCCACATGATGAGAGGTAGAAAAATGATTTACGCAAACTCGTAACAAATTAATAAATAAGAAAAGAGTCCCAATGATCACGTGAAGTCCATGGAATCCTGTGGCTACGAAAAATGTTGAACCGAAGACCCTATCAGAGATGGCAAATGAAACCTCTATATACTCACTAGCCTGGATGAAAGTGAATCAAACACCCAACAAGACGGTAAATAAAATCCCTAATATACCTCTTTGCCCGCACAATATAGCGTGATGAGCCCAGGTTACGGTAACACCAGAAGAGAGTAGGATTACAGTATTTAATAAAGGAACACCTCAAGGATCTAGAGTTTCGATACCTCGAGGGGGTCATATATTCCCAAGTCTTATATCTGGGGAGAGTCTTATGTGGAAGAATGCTCAGAAAAATGCGAAGAAGAAACAGACTTCGGAAATAATAAATAAAACTATACCGAATTTCAACCCTCGAACTACAACTGCAGTGTGGTATCCTTGGTAAGTTCTCTCTCGAACAACGTCTCGCCATCAGTGGTACATAGTGAGTAAAATTACTACTAGACCTATAACGGTCAGGCCCAGGTTTCATCCATGGAACCAAAGAGCGAGACCAGAAGTAAGGAATAATGCACCTAGAGCCCCGATCAAAGGCCAAGGACTTATTTGGACTAAATGATAAGGATTTAAATAAAATATAATAGTAGCTGGTATTTACATCTTAAGTTTACAAAACAAACGCTTCTTAAAGCTTCGGCTACAAATTATATTTATGGACGAAAATATAATATAAGCAGGGGTCAATAGTATTATTATAGCAGTTTTCTCTCCTGAGCTGGGAGAGTTATTGATCTTATCGGAATACCCTGATATCGCTGAATATAGGTAGAGGCTGTAAGAGGCTCTTAATATTGTGGCGATTCCAATAAAGCCGAGGCTGAGCATCCTTCATTTAGTCAGGGCAAATCTAATAAAAATTTCCCCTACTAAATTCAAAGAAGGAGGGGCAGCCATATTTCCAGCCAATCCCATAAATCATATGGCAGTGGTAGAAGCTATAATCCCTTTGTGCATTAATAGATTTCGAGAGCTAGATCTCTTGTAATTAATGTAAGCTATACCAAAAAGTAGAGGAGAAATAAGTCCATGGGAAATTATTATCAACTTAGCTCCTAATAGCCCAATGTTCCTTATTCTAAGGAGAGCTATGGTTATTAAAGCCATATGAGCAATGGATGTGTAGGCAATGATTAACTTGATATCAACAAGGGTTAGACAGATCAGCCTAACTACTAACAACGACCAGAGGTTGATAGAGTAAAGACTATTAATTACCAGGAGGTTGGGGGTAAAGGCTATAGAATACTTCATTATACCATACCCCCCCGTTTTAAGGAGCAGTCCTGCTAGAATTATGGACCCTCTAACGGGGGCTTCTACGTGAGCTTTTGGAAGCCATAAGTGAGCACCTCATATAGGAATTTTTACACAGAAGGGAATGAACTGGACTAAATACAGGTAGGGGTATTTTGCAATTAATAAGTAGTACATTTCTATATTTAGGCTGAACTTAACATTTTCAATAATAATTAAAGCAGCTATTATAGGAAGGGATCCCACAATAGTGTATAACATAAAGTACCATCTTGCTAGGAGACGCTCGGGTTGGGTTCCTCACCCCATAATAAGGAAAAAAGTTGGGATGATTGATATCTCAAAAAAAATATATATTATTAAAAAATTGTCAACTAAGAAAAACCCTGTTAAAATTAGTATAAGCGCAGTCAGCACCACTAAAAAATATCTAATTTTCTTGGTATTTAGTCTTATTAAGACTATGGTAATAGTGACTCAAATGGTAAGAACAATTATCCAATAATTGAAGGGGTAGGTAGTAGTTCCCATTCTAACTAAAGGAGTAAGATTAGGGGTGAAAATCATAGGGAGTAAGATTAGGAGTGAGGTTCCACATACGGTTACATAAGTGAATACTACATAAGTTTGCCGCCAAATTTCTTAGGTTCTAAACCTAATATCTCTTATGCAACAATAACGGGAGCGTAATTTATCATTGCAAATGATACTTTTTTTTTTAAAATATATTGTTAATTTCACTGTCAGAATAAATTAGAAGGAACAGATTCTAGGACAATAGGCATAAACCTGTGGTTAGCGCCACAAATTTCTGAGCATTGCCCATATAACACTCTTGGACGTAAAGATATAAAATTGACTTGATTAATCCGTCCCGGGACAGCGTCGGCCTTTACCCCGAGAGCAGGGACGGTTCAGCAGTGTAAAACATCTGTAGAGGTAATAAGAGTTTTCATAACTTTATTAAAAGGGATTACTATTCGGGCATCCACGTCGAGCAGGCGGAAAGCCCCGCTTTTTATGTAAGAGTTAAATTCTTTATCCGGAGTTTCATACCTTCAGTACCACTGATGCCCAACTGCCTTGAAATTGATTTCAGTCTGTATCTCCTCTATCATGTATAAACAGGATAAAGAAGGTAGGGCTAGGGTTACAAGAATAATTATAGGGATAACTGTTCAAACAATTTCTAGGACTTCTCTGATAAGAGTAGAAGATAGGTAAATATTGGTCATAACACTGTATGTAATTACAGCAACGAAGGTTAAGATAGCAAAAATAATTGCTAATCTAAAATCGTGAAAAGAGGAGAGTCAGTACATATTTGTCCTACATCTTTCCTGGAAAAGAATATTATTATAAATAATTAGAAAAAAGAAGATCTATTTTCCAAATCACAATTGGAGGTTTTAATTAAACTATTTTTCTAGTTACTCATGGAGGCCTGAAGGTTCGAAACCTTATGTACTATTTATACTATAACTTCATTTATTTTAATACTAATAAAACGTCTTCAGAATTATGGAAAGGGATAGGTAAAAGATTGTTTGAATTGACTCACTCTATTCTTGTTCTAGGGTAGTCTCCTACCAAGATTGTTCGTTTACTAACTAATCTCTCCACTAAGGTTGACGCGAAAAGAATGACCCCTAAAAGTCTCACAACAGATCCGAAAGATGAGATTACATTTCCTCATGTTATAGAATCTGGGTAATCCGCGTATCGTCGAGGTATTCCGGCTAACCCTAAGAAATGTTGAGGGAAGAAAGTCAAATTAACTCCGATAAATGTCACGTAGAAATGAGCTTTGGAGAGGTAATCACTTAGGCCTACTCCTGTGAACAGAGGGAATCAGTACAGTAATCCTGAGAATATAGCGAAAACAGCTCCTATGGATAATACATAATGGAAATGGGCAACGACATAGTAAGTATCGTGGAGGATGACGTCTAGAGAAGAATTGGCAAGGACAATTCCCGTAAGTCCACCAAGGGTGAACAAGAAAACAAATCCTAATGCCCAAAGTATTCTTGGGGAAAAAGTGATATTAGTCCCGTTTATTGTTGCTAACCATCTGAATACTTTCACCCCTGTTGGTACTGCAATAATCATTGTAGCAGAAGTAAAGTAAGCCCGGGTGTCAATGTCTATACCTACTACGAATATATGATGGGCCCAAACAATAAACCCTAAAAAGCCAATCGTTAATATAGCATAAATTATACCTAATACACCAAATACTTCCTCTTTGTTACTATAATTTATAATTACATGTGAGATAATACCAAACCCAGGCAGGATGAGGATATATACCTCAGGATGGCCGAAGAACCAGAATAAATGTTGGTAGAGAATTGGATCTCCCCCTCCACATGGATCGAAAAAAGAGGTATTCAAATTCCGATCAGTTAGGAGCATAGTAATAGCTCCTGCTAGCACGGGTAAAGATAATAATAGTAGAATTGCAGTAATGAGTACAGATCAGCAAAATAAGGTAATTCGCTCAAATTGCATCATTTTTCTGCGTATATTATTAGTAGTAGTAATAAAATTAATAGCTCCTAGAATAGATGACACTCCAGCTAAATGGAGCGAGAAAATAGCTAGATCCACCGCCCCTCCAGTATGGGTAGCGGAGAGAGGGGGGTACACAGTCCAACCTGTCCCTGCTCCTGATTCAGTTATAGAAGAAGCAAGGAGTAAAAAAAGAGCAGGGGGCAATAATCAAAACCTTATATTATTTAATCGCGGGAAAGCTATATCAGGCACGCCTAATATTAAAGGAACTAATCAGTTTCCAAATCCCCCGATTATTACCGGTATGACTATAAAAAAAATTATAACAAAAGCATGGGCAGTGACAATTACATTATATAATTGGTCATTCCCCAAAAATCTTCCAGGTTGTCTTAACTCAATTCGAATTAATCTTCTTAATCCTCTGCCTACTATACCGGCTCAGATTCCGAATAAAAAATATAATGTTCCAATGTCTTTATGGTTGGTAGAATATAACCATCGCATACGTTGGGGTCGAGGACCATAACGAAATTTACAATTTCATATTTCCAATGCCAGGAAATCATATTATGAAAATTCAACTTCCAAAGCTAATATTTTTTTTTAAATTATATCCTGATCGTAAAGGTTGGCCGGGCTTGAAACAAACATTAGAAACTACTACCATACATTGCAGCAGTAAGTACACCATCAGAAAGAATATAGGAAAGTTTTTGAATATTGCTGTAAGGTCGTATTCGGGGTTGGCTTTAAATCTGTATATTAGTTCTGTCTGGAATTGTATTATTAGCAGTAAAATTAGCCACCAATAAGAGAATCTTGTAACGAAGTTAGGAGTTATTACGAGTATAAAAGTGAATATCACTAGCATTCCTGTAATATATACTAAAAAGGTAATTATAGCATAAATTATACTAACATAGAGGACGATTCACATACATGAGTATAGAGCCATAATTAAAAGGGTTAAAATTATTATTAACGGGGTATTAATAAAAGGGAGCACAAGGCAAATAAATATCGAGGATAGCTGCTTGCACATTTAGATTAAAAGTCTAAAAGTCTTCTTAACTTATATTCTCAAACTATTATAAAATAGAATAAGGTGGCCAATTGACCTATTGATTCAAAAGGGTATTCTACAGGCTTTCCCCCAATTCACATTAATAGTAAAAAAATACTGCAAAATCACCAGAAAGGTTTAGATGTACGGGAGGTTAAAGGGAGCACATACAAAATACCCACGGACATTAAGAGAGCAATAACTCCCCCTAACTTGTTCGGAATCCTACGTAAAATGGCATATATAGGCAAAAAATACCATTCCGGCTGAATATGTGTAGGGGTGACTAAAGGGTTAGCTTTAATAAAGTTTTCTGGATCTGTAAAAGTGTTAGGAAAAAAGAATACAATTATTCTCATAAGTGACCACAGTAGAATAAACCCCACTAAGTCTTTATACGTAAAATAAGGGTGAAATTTCACATAATCTAAGCTTAATCCTACGGGGTTAGAAGACCCTTTTTCGTGTAAAAAAAACAAGTGCATTATAGATAGAGCTGCCATGATAAATGGGAACACGAAATGGAAAGCATAAAATCGTGTCAATGTGGCCTTATCTACCGAAAATCCACCTCATAATCAGGTAACAATTATATTACCTACATAAGGAATTCTAGAGAGGAGGTTAGTAATTACTGTGGCAGCCCAGTAGGACATCTGACCTCAAGGTAAAACATATCCTATGAAGGCAGTTACAATTCCTAAAAGGAAGAGGGTAACTCCAGTTACTCAAGGTTTTCATATTTTATATGAGGAGAAATAAAGACCTCGTCCAATATGTAAGTAGAAACAGATAAAGAATAGGGAGGCTCCATTGGCGTGGATATTTCGGACTAACCAACCATTTCATACATCTCGTGAAATATATACAACTGAGTCGAAAGCGGTTCTTGTATCTGCCACATAGTATATGGCTAGAAAGACTCCTGTTAAAATTTGAGTGACCAAACATAATCCCAGTAGGGATCCAAAGCTTCAAAAAGAGGTAATATTTTTTGGGCAAGCTAATGCAGTTAGATGATGGATTTTTCCTATCATGTATATGAAAAAGAGTAATAACAATAGGAGTATTACTAGATGCTGCATGCTTATCTTGGTGTTAACAAATAGCTTACGGGGACCAGCAAATATATGTTGGTAATTTCAAATTAATCAAGTTTTTTCTATGTTTACAATTGCTTGACTAAATTTAAACCATGGTTTACTGAAGTTAGGAGAAATTAACTGAAGATTGAACATGTGTATGAAAAAATAATATAGCCGGGGCTGGCGATATTTCTGCATTAGAATGAATAATACGATAATAGCTCTTAATACCATAATCTTTATTAAAAATGGTAGAGAAGCCGTAACAGGAGGATTTATTCATATGTTTATATAGTATCCTCTAACTATAGCCCCTACACCTAAAATCATATATGATAAGTATGTAATTATAGTCTCATCGGAGGAAATATTGTAATAGTAATTGGGAGACTGAATAAGTAGATAAAATAATACCCGGGAAGAGTATAGGCCTGTTAAAAAAATACTGAGTAAACATAAGGCAAACATGGTTAGGGGGAAAGAGGAAGATATTATAGACTCTACAATCATGTCCTTGGAATAGAATCCGGCTATATAGGGAAATCCACAGAGCGAGAAATTACTAATTAATATGATAGTAGAAGTTATGGGCATGGTATTCCAGATGTTCCCCATTATTCGGATATCTTGAGTTATCGCCCTGTGAATAATAGTCCCTGCGGCAATAAATATTAACGCCTTAAAAAAAGCATGGGTGATTAGATGGTAGAAAGCTAGTTCAGGCATCTTGATTCCAATAGTAAAGACCATAACACCTAGTTGTCTCAGGGTTGAGAGAGCAATAATTTTTTTTAAATCATTTTCAAAAACTGCCGCAAGACTTGCTATAAGACAAGTTATGACTCCTAAATAGAAAGTAGTCCTGTGGAATATCGAAAGCTGTGATATGGTTTTGTAAAAACGGCATATTAAAAACACACCTGCAGTTACTAATGTTGAGGAGTGGACCAAAGCTGAGACCGGTGTGGGGGCTGCTATAGCGGCGGGAAGCCAAGCCGAAAAGGGGATTTGGGCTCTTTTTGTGAAGCTAGCCAATATAAATAGGAGTATAGGTGTGATAAAGGTAATAGCCGCGAGGTTAAGAAAATTTATGTTAATATAACATAAAGATAAGGCTATTATAATTAAGGCATCCCCTACTCGATTAGATATGGCGGTAATTATACCCGAAGCTAACGATTGATTCCTGTTATAATAAATAACAAGTAAGTAAGAAGTTAAACCTAGGCCATCCCACCCGATAATAAGTATTATTATATTAGGGAGATAGATAAGTAACAACATAGATAAAATAAATATTATTACTATTATAATGAAATATCTAATGTTATCGGAGGATATATATCTACTAGTAAATATTATGACTCTAAGACTGATCAGGAGAACTGTATTAGCAAAAATTATCTCGTTTTTACTTAGAATGATGTCAAAATAAATCTCTAGACTTCTGGATTTGAATACATTTCACCTTAATATAAGAGTATTATTTCAGTCCATAAAAGTTAATATCATTGTAGTAAGAAATACCGAGGCCACAATAGGATAAATTGTCAATGGAAAAATTCTTCTTAACCTTTTCAAGATTAAACCTTGCTATAGGATACAATTGACAATACCAATAGAAATCTATATGTTTAAGATATCAACTTAACCCATTTAATGGTTTAGTATTAAGGCACACCTTCAGGTACGCCTACTTTGTTACGACTTATCCCGCCTTTCGGAGGGATTGACGGGCGATTTGTACATGTTGTAGAAATTATTTCATAGAATTTTCCTAAAATTCTATTACTGCCGAGTACTTTTTCCGAGCAATTTTTAAATTGATCATCCATTAAGTAATTAAGGTAACCAAATATTTCCTCACCATTAGCCTCACATCGATCTGTTTATAAAGAATACTTTATCATATATTTTCTATATATTTATACATATATTAGACGACAGTAAAAGAGCTGAATTTCTAGATGAGGTTATAACGTGGGTTATCGGTCATATATCAGGTCCCCCCAGAGTTACTACAACACTGCCAAGTTCTTTAGGTTCTAAACTAGGTTCGTAATACCCAGGTATGCTGTTTACAATCGGAGGTAGTAGGGTATCTAATCCTAGTTCCTTTATCGATTTTCGTGGTTTCGGTATGGAAGAGCCAGTGTAGGCCATCAATATTAAACTAAGAGATGGGTATGTTATCTTCATTCCGGTAGCCTTACCACACAACCTAATAGTTAAACTAGCGGTGTCAGGTATAACCGCGTCTGCTGGCACCAGATTAGACCCCGCTATATCTCCTAATTTGTTCAAGCTGAGCTTTGTGACTAATAGTATATACTGCATTTATGAGACGGCAATGTGAGGGTATCTAAATGCCTAATTGGATATTTTATAAATTGATGGTCTTCATAGGAGCGCAAACACTTGCATGCATATTTAGAGGAAAGTTTAACTTCAAGCCAGAACCAAACTTACAGGGCAAACTCTTAAAAGTTTCTTAGCCTTGACAAGGCGACGTTTCATAGACTATTGCCTCATAATAGATAACAAACTATGAGAAGAGATAACAACTCTTTCTTATCTTGTAAGGATAATATAATTTCTCATCTATTCAACAGGTTGACCTTCCTATTGGAAGTAGGGAGTGCTAATACACCAAATAGAATTTTATTTCAGTCAAGGGAAAATCCATTTTCGGGGTATGAGCCCACTAGCTTTATTTAGCTTACCTGACAAATGAAGGATTTATCCTATTTAAGAATTCAAAGTTCTAGAGTCATTAAT
>ERZ1740052.486-NODE-486-length-13668-cov-5.074928_pt1 | contig 13668 bp, 15 predicted proteins | sample MGYA00581750_ERZ1740052 | MGnify/ENA primary metagenome ERZ1740052 (study PRJEB43018, sample SAMN04849743) | marine metagenome | isolation source: floating plastic debris | place: Pacific Ocean | collected 2008-08-30 | study: EMG produced TPA metagenomics assembly... | reverse complement strand
CGCAACGCCGAGCGAGGGTGTGCGTGCGGTGAGGCTACTAAATTTGTGTATGTGGTTTGGATGGTAAACTGACGCAGCCTGGGGCCTTCTGCTCTCAGACCATGGCGTTTGGTGGGAATCCTGTGAGTTTTTTGAACCGGAAGCAGTCTGTTATTCAAGCTTGGGTGCTGCCCGTTGCCACCATTACGCTGTTTCTGTGTCTCAAATTTTTATTTATTAGGAATATGGGGGCGGTGAATGAACAACATCATTTACCGCTGGCTCGTCATTTTGTAGATCCTAGCTGGCTGGCGGGGGATATCTATTACAGCGAGCCCCCTGGCTATCGGCTACTGTTTCAGCTGATATTTGGGCCATTAACTACTGCGGTCGGTTTTTTGGCCACCTCTATTATTGGGCGTATTTTGGGCTATCTTAGCCTCGCTATCGGGCTTTGGACCCTAGCTCGTAGTTTAGGGGCATACGTTTGCTGACGTTACTGCTGGCCATTGGGCTACTGGTTTATGTGCGTCGCCCCCAGGGGGTCATGGCTGGGGAGTGGCTGATGGGCAGCATTGAGCCCAAAATTTTTGCCTATAGTGCTATTTTTCTAGCCCTATCAGCTTTTATGGCCGGTCGCTATCTGTGGATGACGGCATGGCTGGGGATAGCGGCATCATTCCATGCTTTGGTAGGCGGGTGGAGCTCGCTGGCGATGCTGATGTTGTTATTGTGGCGACGGCGAGAGGTGGTTTTAGACGGTCGGCGATGGTTAGCTTCGAGCTGTCTTAACGGAGGCTTATAACAGGCTGGACACCGCTCAGATTAGAGAGCTCATGGACAGGTATCAAAGCCGCTATGTGGTCACAAATGCCAGTCAGACACTGGCGCTACCCGTGCTGCATGAGAACGCCCGATACCGGGTATATGGCCGTTAACCCTGACTAACCGAGACTATTAAAACTCATAGCGAGCCCCCAACTGCAAGGAGTGCACCAACAGCGTATCGGCATCAATCTCGGCGTTAAAAGCGTCAAAGTGATGGCCAGGAATGCCATGTAAGCGATAGCCCAGAAAAGCACTGGCCTGTTCGCTAATTTCGTAAGCAACACCGGCTTTTACCTGAAAAACAAAGCTGGCCCCCGTGTCATCTAGCTCTAATGCCCCAATGCCAGGAATATTCGCCTCGACATCATCCGCCGTTAGCGTGGCTACCCCCACACCACCGCCAATATAGGGGCTAAACCGGCTCTTAGTCGGAATATCATAGTAACCATTCACCATAAACTGAGCAGATTCGATGTTGCCATCCAAAGGAACTTCAGCCAAATCATTGACTGTTACACCCTCCACATTGTTGTTGGTATAGGCCACTTCCAACTCAACACGAGCAACATCAAAGCAGAAACCCACTGCACCATTGATGCCAAACCCCGCATCGGTATCCAAAGAGATATCGATCGGAATATTAGCTACCAGGGCCGGACCGCCCGGAAACAAAGGTGCCGTTGTAATTGGCACAGTCCCGTCTGACTCAATATCCACAGGGTAGCCAAATACCAAACTTGGCCCCAAAGAAGCATACCAGCCGTTCTCGTTAGTGTCTTGGACCGGTGCTTGCACTATTAACAGTTCTGAACCGTCGTCTAGAATCTGAGATTCAGCGGTCTGAGCTAAAGCAGGTGTGGCCATGCCTGCGAAGAAAGTCGCCACCATCGCTGAATTAAAAAACAATCTCTTTACGCTGTACATATCAATTTCTGCCTATAAATGGATGGTCCGCAGTATGACACGTCCGTCGTATTAGACAGCAAGGGTTTGATTGAAATATGCGCAAAATTTCTGAGATACCGTGGGCAAAGTTACGTAACTTCTAAGAAATCTCATTGTTGGCTGTAATATCGCATATGCCTGAGAGAAAACAACCCAACAGAAACAATCAAGATCGTAGCTCTCAGGTATGCCACAATCTTGATTGTCCCACAGCTTAAAAACAGCCTATAAACTGACGCAGTGACGTCTAGTGAGCTTAGCCCAACAGCAGGGTTTTGCTTCTCGCAACAATAGCTTCTGTTGTCAGCCCGTTAAAGGCCATGAGTTTGGCAGCGCTAGCTGTGGTTTCGCCACGCTTCCAGGCCATTACATCGCGGGGGGAGGTGCTGCGCAACATCACAGGTTCCAGCATGGCACTTGACCCACCCGTTATACCCATCAGAGCATCTCCATCAAAGAGGGTGGCAAATGCGGCGTCGCTCAAGAACGTATCATCTCCATCACGACAGTTTTCCCAAGCCACATCACTTGAGCGATAGAGCCGTCGAGGGCTGACAATAGCAACAATCTTAGAGCCAATACCGGCCTGGGCCAGCGCGGCCGTGGCTTCGAACACTGGCAAGAGCATCATGTCGCCAACCACTGCAAAGACAACGGTCTTCTCGCCGGGGGTTTCTTGCAGGGTAATCGTGCCAGTTTCTAGGGCCTCTCGGGTCTGGACCAGGGTTGTCCGCACGGGTAAAGGAGACTTACTGGCGGTAATGGTAATCCCTTTATTGTTGGTGCCAACTGCCCAGTCGTAACAGGCTTGAATACTGTTGGCGTCTACAGGGAAAAGAGGAAATACGTTACCGTTGCGCATCATGGCGGCAAAGTAATTCTCAATCTCGGGACGCTGATGGGTCCAGCCGTTGCGCCCCTGCTCTAGGGCCCCGGCAGTAAAGAGACAAATGGTGGAGGGTGTGGAGCGACGTAACTCCGCCATTGCTTGGGTCACGGTTTGCCAAATGGGTAGACCATTAATGGCAAAAGACTCGTAGGAGCACCACAGGCTGCGTCCACCAAACAGGGCCTGGGCAGCTGCCATACCAGCACAGGCATCTTCGCTGAGGGGTTCGTATACCTGACCGGTTGGCCCCTGGAAGTACAGGTCGTCTGTGGTGGGGTGAACAATCTTGAGGGCCTGGTTAATGTTGCTGATACCGGAGGCGGCGTTGCCATCGGCATTGGTGACCACAAAGGTGGAGTCTTGCTGCCCCACGTGTCCCACCAGTAGGCCCATGGCGGTGGTGGCTATTTGCTTATCGCCATCCAATGGAAATTCATTTAAGGGTAGCTGTCCCAAATCTGCCAGCGGCAGTTCTGACTCGGTAACGGCGGTTTTAACATTAGGGCCACCGTTGGAACGCTCAAAGTTTGTCCGCACTAAGTCCCAACCAGCGGCAGGTAGCGCCCGGGCCTGAAGGGCGGCAGCAATGTAGTCTTTTTCGAGGCTATCGCCGGGGTAAAGATTGTGGGATTTAGCGCCGCGTTTATGCACGCCAGCGCCCTTGAGTTGCTTGACAATGAGGACAGTCAGGGTGCCAGAAAGTGCCTGTTTGGCCGCTCTATCAGTGGCTTCCAGTAGGGCCTGGGTAAAGGCCATGCGCTGCTTAAGGGAGAATGCGGTGCTGTCTACATAGGCACCGGGCTGGTCAGCGTCATCATACTCTTTGGCATCTAGCAAAATCACGTCTGTAAAGCCATTGCCGTGCCAGTAGGCCACCATGGCTTCGTTAGACTGGGTGGACACCATACTGTGGTGCTCTTGGGAAAAGCCATTCCACACCAAGATAGGTAGGAAGTTAGTGGACTGGGGATAGGCCGTGGTAAAGTGCCCCATGCTGCTTATAATGTAGGGCTCTCCTAAACCACCATCACCAATGGTTACCGGGAATAGGGTGTTGGGGTGAAGCTTGGCACCGGCCATGGCAAAGTGCTGCCCCTGCCCCAGGGGACCGGCCGGGTTGAGCAATCCTGGAATTTGACCGGAAAGGTGTCCAAGTAAACCGTCGGTTTCACGGAAGCGATCGCAAAGCTGATTGACGGTGCCAATCCCCATAGCCTCTAGGGAACGGTCTAGAAAAACCGTACTGTAAAAGCCAGGGGCGTGGTGCCCCACTTCAGTAATCAAGTTCTTATGACCCAGCATCACCAGGGCCGCAATGCCGTCGGCAATGCTGGCAAATCCGCCGGGGTGACCAGACTGTTTACTGGCGGTCATTTGCAGGGTCAAATACCGCAGAGCGTCAGCCGCCAGGATAGTTTGATAGACCGCTTTAGGATCCGTTGGAGATGCGATCGCACGCGCCCCCTCACCAATCGCAGCCCCATCTAAGTAAGCCGCCACCTCAGCAGGGGTCTCACCAAAATATTGAATACCGTCACAGAATGCCGGAGTGGCGTATGCAGTTACAGGCATGGACCTTGGACCCCTGAACTAGATCTCTGCAGCAACTAATTAACAGTGAGCCACACGGCCCTACAGACTTCAAGATCATAGCTTATTTTCAATAGTAGAACCATTGATCATAGATAAAAGCAGCGATTAAATCAGGCAATTAGCCCCTTATCTGTGTGCAGACACCTAACGCCGTAGCAACTATCTCAAAATGTCTGTCTCGAAATGCCTGTCTCGGAATGTCTGCCTCGAAATATCGGTGTCCGGGCGTGAAGCATGGACTATAGCCGTTGCCCATTGTAGGAAATACATCGCTCTAACTTGATCGATACCGTTTGCTACATCTAAGGATTTTTTAGGTTAAAACCTCTCGAAAATCCGCAACGATGAAAACACCACAATGAACCCGTTGATCGAACAACCCATGCTCTATCGTATCCCCATCATTACCGCCGTCGTGGCAGCAGTGCTTACCCTAGGCGGAGATCTAGCCGCCCAGGCTGCCCCCTGCCAGGCCTATACGGTTGAGCGTCCTAATACTCCCTACGGGTACGAAGAGATCAACAACTGCCCTAATCTTTCAGGAGAGTTTTCTAACACGAACTGGCGTGTCTCTCTCCAGAAATGGGAGCCCGCAGCCTACCTATATCGAGGCTTCAACCGTCAGACATCTGACCAGATTCAGCTCATTGACTTTGACGTAGTCGGCACCACAGATCGGCCTCAATACCGCTTTCACAATGGTGATACAACCTACACCGTCAGTTTTCAAACCGCTGACCCAGATACTATTCGGCTACAGGTCTATCAGCTAGACCAGCTGGTGGTGAATGAGCTGCTATATCGATAAGACAACAGTCAATAACAACTATTTTTAGGAATCGCTAAACCGCGTTACCAGCATCTTCTCTATCAGGTCATCGGCTACAGTCTGTTGTTTATGGTTAACCCAGCTAGCAAAACGTTGGGCTATGGGTAACAAAACAGCAAACGGACTGGTGAACCCGGAAAAGATATGCAGCCCCTCAACGCCAGGGAGAGGGCCAATGAGCGGCAATCCATCGCGGCTAAAGGTCACTAAACAATGTCGCCACTGACCAGGCACATTGGCCAGACATGGCATCTGGGGCACACTCCCCTGGCGAATCACCGCTTCACTCTGGACAGCGGCAATGGCATCTGTGCCCAAATCTGTCCGAAATCGACTGACCTGGCCCACATAGGTGGAACCATCTAAAAACCGAATCACCCCTGCATCCAAAACTGGCGGTGCAATTTTGTGGGGTGGTCCATCCCACAGACTGTCGGTAGCCGGATCGCTAGCCGCAGCTTCAGCCGCAAAGCGAGTTGCAACACCGGGCATAATCAGCGCTCTCAACGGCTGGTCAACCTCAGGTAACGCCACGATTTCAGCATGGGTATGATAGAGCGGCACAGATAGCCGAGCATTCCTTAGCATTGTGCGGCTGTAGCCCCCAGCCGCAACCACCACATTGCCCGCGGCGTAGGCCTGGGTGGCGGTCATCATTCCAGTCACCCGATTGTTAACTCGCACCAGTCCGGTGACGGTGGCAAACAACTGCTGTCCCCCCAGACGTCGAACGGCTTGGTTAACGCCTTCTATTGTTTTGATCGGATTGACATGGCCATGGCGAACGGTAAAGGCGCCGCCAATGGCGTCAACGTTTAGCTGAGGTTCAAGCTCATGGGCCTCTTGGGGGGAAATTAGCTGGGGTGCGATCGCAAACCGACCATACTGCCCCACCAAATTTGCCCCATCCACCTCAGGGGGAAAGGTCAGCAACAGATCTAACTCCCTAAACTCAGTTGCTGCACCCAGCTCATCCGACAGCTGTCGATGCCGCTCAATTCCCAACCGGCACAGCTCCCGAGTGATGGCGTCAGTCCCTGACCAATAGGCAATCCCACCATAGCTACAACGGGTAGCACTGTTGGGGTCACCATCATCCACCAGCAGCACCGCTAACCCCAAGCGCGCCAGCTCATAGCTCAAGGCCGCCCCCGCCAAGCCATTGCCAATTACAATCCAGTCAAATGTCTCCATCCACCCCGCCTCTGGTAATTGAGCCAACCCGCCCGTTGACATGACAATGCCCGCCAGTCAGTCACCTAAAGATGATTACTAGCGGGCACAACCAATAGCCTGTCATTTACTACACCGCACAACCAAACAGACTATCCAAATAGAGACTATTCACATGGGGTTTGTTCACCCCATTCTGCAAGAGAAACAACGAGAGTGCAGCCTGCATCATCCGCTCTTGGCTCCATAGCTCATGGGCTTCCAAATAGTCTTGAATAGACAAATGCAAGTCTTCGGGAATCTCTACCATAAGGCTGACAGTAACTGGAACTGTAACTGGATTCATAAGATCTAAAGCTCCTCAAGACAAAAACACCACAACCTAGCGCCTAGGCATCACCCCTGCTCAACCAATCATTTCCAACTGATAGCAGCACCCCGAACTCACACAGTAGGTAAAAACTACTAGGACATTTGATTGAGTGGAGCTTTATTGTGCAGGAGGCGTTAAAAATTGGCAACGCCCCAATTCTTTAGGTTTTCCTAATAGCTTTTTTCGCATCACGCAGCCAAAAGGCTTAAGCCGATGTTTTGTTTACATTGCGTTACAAGACCTAGCACTGGAGGATACAGAAGATGTTTTCCTCAGAAGCACTATACTGACTAAGTCTTGGTTACGGCCTGGGGAAAACTCTACAGAGAGTGTGGAAAAGCTGAGGAAAACCCTGGGAAAACCACACCTAATTATTAAGAAATGTGTATTTCATCCATCAGATCGTCTTCACATATTTCTCTAATGGCGATAAATGCTTTGGGGCAAGGGTTTCAAGCTAATTATACTGTCGTCCGTAAATCCGCCGAGGCGATAAGTTTGCAGCCCTGGCAGCGTCATTATGGGGCCATGTTTTCTGTATAAAAAAGCGTTGCCGATTCTCGGGATGACGTTATCAGCAAGGGACTGTCCTACGGCAGGTCTAACCGAACGGTTCATCATCTAACCCGTCACTGAAGGTTCCTTAAGGGGTTTGTGAAACGATCTGAGGGGCTGTGGTGACAGAGGTCACAGAATTGCCGATTAGGAGCAACCCGGTTAGCTGCACAACGACAGCAACCATGCTGATGCCGAGGAGCCAGACAATAAAACAGCCCCTACCAATGGCAGAGGCTGTAGATACGATATGAGCATAGTTGCAGAGAACAACATGAGCTCAAAAAATAAAAAATGACAAGGAGAGAAAACTCTCCCCTAGGCTCACTATCATTTATCTGTTAAACGGTGCAGCCAAATAAACTATCCAAATAGAGACTATTTACACGGGGTTGATTGACACCATTTTGCATTAGAAAGAGAGAAAGCGCGGCCTGCATCATCCGCTCCTGACTCCAAAGTTCATGGGTCGTTAAATAATCTTGAATCGACAAATGCAACTCTTCAGGAATTTCTACCATGAGGCTGACAGTAGATGAAGCTGTGGTAACTGAGGTCATAACGTTAACGATGCTTTGAATTATGAACACCAAAATCTAGGGCCCAGTCTGCTAGTGCTTGCCTTATGGCTGCTACAAACGGGTTAGCAGCATCGGGAACACAGAGCAAAGAAGAGACTTTACTAGGTCACCTGGTTCAGTGGAGCTCCATTGTGCAGGAGGGAATAGCAATTAGCAATGCCTACTTTTCTTTAGATTTTTCTAATTAGAATTTTGACCTCACGAGACCAAGAGGGTTAAGACAGCATTTTCGTTACATATCGTTACAATTCAAGCTTGCTCCCCAGGCTGCCTAGTTTTCCACAGACGGCCTGGATCCCCAGGTTCTTGGTAGCCAAGCTGGGGAAAACCAAACCAAGCTGGGGAAAACCTGAGGAAAGACCTGGGGAAAACGCTTTTAATTGTAACGATATGTAAAATGGTGATTTCACGTAGATTCTATCTCTCTCATCAAAAGGGTTGCATAGCCTAGACAGCCTGATATCAGGCTCTTTCAAAGGATAATAATCCCTTAAACAGACCTTAAGCGTTGAGTTGTTGGACAGGAAAAATCGTTGAGCAGAGTTTATGGCACTCCACGTGTCTCACGGTGGCAAGAATTTTAGCCTGTTGTTCTCTTCGCGATTAGCCGCCGCTGTCAGTGCGTGAGACAAGGTGGAGATCGGGTAATGCTTAAGGCAAATCCAGTCTCATACATCTATGTGCGATCGCAACCATCACGAACAGTCCCCGAGAGACCTACTTAAATCATCACGCCATCGCCCGAAAAACTTCTACCTAAAAACGCCCTAGGGATGAATCTGATTGAGAATCATCCGCAATCGGTCATAGTCGTCCTTTAAAAGTGTCCCGACAGTTCGCCCAGCCTGCACGAGCCACTCCCGCTCAAACTGCCGTAACTGATAAACTTCACGAATTGCCGCCGCCACCAAACTCTCACTCGGCACAGCACTCACCTGCAACAGCGTCCGTAAAAAATCCAACTCATCCGTAAACCCAATCACCTCATCCGGGTCACACCGATACACCGCCTGATGCACCTGCGGCGGTCGCGGCGGCAAATGCTGATAGCAGCGTCCGTCCAAATTACCGCGATTATCAGATGTCTGAAACCCCACAATCGCCACCCGAAACTCAGTCTTTAGCATGGCAAAAATCTGCGGCTGCTGCTGTCGCAAATCCTCCAGCGACATGCCCAATGCCCGCGCCCGATGCACCGAGTCAATCGGGCTAGTCGTCGCGTGATAAACCACACCATAAATCTGATTGCCCGCTTCCTCATCAAAGGATTTCACCCAGCTACCAAAGGGTGGCATGGCCGGAAAGCTCAAATCCTCCGGCTCAAGACATTGAGCCAGGAACTCAGTTGTGGCTGTTTCGATTACCTCAGCCAGGTGGGCTGGATGACGCACACGGTCAGTCAGCTGCGGTAGAGGAAGACGCATAGTTACACGGTACACATGTATTTAGTACATTAGCACCATGTCTAGAAAATGACCCAGGCACACCCTACTTTTTCTTGCCGCGCTTAGGTTTAATGACTTCAATTTCAGACATGCGGAAGGTCACCAGCTTATCCCAGTTTCCCCCCTCAAATAGCACCGCTACCCTACCATCAGTGATCCGCTGTACCAATCCTTGAAACCCATAGTAGGTATCGTTTACGTTCGTCACCTTCACAGGAGAGCCGGGCAGAATGATCATGGGCTATCGCATCATTAGAGTGTCAGCTACTAGTCTAATACCTAGTCAGGGCTTAGGGGCTCCCTTTGATACCGCTCGGAAAACGCAGGTTACATTGCAGCCATTTCTGTAGGAGTCGGATATTTCTAAAACTTTAGCCGGTGCTGAAAATTCGCCACCGATTCCACAATGCCAATGGCAATAAAATTCGTTAGCAGTGACGAGCGTCCATAGCTCATCCAGGGCAGCGGAATGCCCGTAATCGGTGCCAGTCCAATGGTCATACCGATATTCACCACCACCTGGAACACGATCATCGACAGGACTCCGATGGCCAAAAGCGAACCAAAATTGTCCTTAGCATTTTGGGCAATAATGATCAGCCGCAAACAGATAAACCAAAATGCTAACACTACGGCCAGCGCTCCCATAAACCCGAGTTCTTCCCCCAGGGCAGAGAAAATAAAGTCCGTGTGTTGTTCAGGAATAAAGCTGAGCTGGGTTTGGGTGCCATGGAATAACCCACGTCCCCAGAGCTGCCCAGACCCAATGGCAATGCGAGACTGGATCAGGTGATAGCCACCGCCCAGGGGATCTTGTTCAGGATGCAAAAACAGTGTGAGACGATCCCGCTGATAGTCTTGCAACAGACTCCACAGTAACTCACCAATTTTGCCCGCAATGGAGTTTATAACGACGATGATCAAGGTGCTATACCAGCGCAGTGGCAGGGTCATCCAGGCAATAACGCCAGCCAAAATCACCCACCCAATCCACACGGGCACTGAAAAGTTGAATATGATCGCCGCCACAATGGGTGATATCAACAGCACCAGCCACCCTGGGTTCATATTGCTCCAATAGAGCATGCCTAAAACGATGGCACCAAAGACAAGGGACGTGCCCAAGTCTGGTTGTAAAAAGATCAGCGCCCACGGTACGGCGGTAATGCCCAACGCTTTGAGCAAACCGCCCAGGGTGGTTGACTCGCGATCTTTAAGGGTGGCCGCCAGGGTAATGATGAGACCGACCTTAGCAAACTCTGAAGGCTGAATATTGAAGCCACCGATACTGATCCAGCTTTGGGCACCGTTGCCCACGGTACCGATGAGCATCACCGCAACCAACGAAATGTTGGTGATTAGATAAATTACCCAGCGCCATTCCAGCAGAGATTCGTAACGGGTGCGGGCCAACCACAGACAGAGAACAATCCCTAACACACACATGATCACGTGGTTCCAGGCTAGACCGGCCTCCCCCGTGTACAGCCGGGTACTGGCAATCAATAGGCTAGAAAAAAGCGTTATCCCCACAGGGAACAACAGCAACAGCCAGTCAATGCCGCGCCAGGGGTGCAATGAGCGATGAAACCATTTACCTAGGAATGTGGTTTGCGCCATAAGAGCAACACCAATGGAGAAAATCATTATTGTCGTAGGGGCGCTACATGCAGCGCCCCTACGACACGGACAAATACCCTACGTTAGTGCCGCTATGGAAACCTTAGCCGCTACCTGTTGAGAAATTTTAGTCAGCGCTTCGGCGGCGGCTGAATCGGGCTGGGCGAGCACAATGGGTTTCCCCGCATCTCCCCCGGCTCGAACAGGCATCTCTAGGGGCACACAGCCCAACAGAGATACCCCCAATGTTTCAGCGGCTTTTGCCCCGCCTCCGGAGCCAAAAATGTCGTAGCTTTTGTCCGGCATATCGGGGGGAACAAAATAGCTCATGTTTTCCACGATGCCCAATATTCGCACATTGAGCTGCTCAAACATTTTTAAACCGCGACGGGCGTCTGACAGGGCAACATCTTGGGGTGTGGTGACAATAACCACACCCGCCATGGGCACCGCCTGGGCCATGGTGAGCTGAGCATCACCAGTGCCAGGGGGCATATCCACAATTAGATAGTCCAGTTCTCCCCACTGCACCTGGTACAAAAACTGGCGAATGATGCCATTGAGCATGGGGCCTCGCCACACCTCTGGCTGAGCGGTGTCGATCAAAAAACCCATGGACACAAGTGTGACCCCATGGTTAAACGCAGTCTCTAACTCTTGCTGACCGTCAGTTCCATCCCTGACCACGACGTTGCCGTCCTTTAAACCCATCATGATGGGGGCATTGGGACCATAGATATCGGCATCGAGCAGCCCCACTTTGGCCCCTGCTTTGGCGAGGCAAACGGCCAGATTGACGGCCACAGTGCTTTTGCCAACACCGCCTTTACCACTGGAGACGGCCAAAATATTTTTAACCTGGTCAATGCCTTGCTGATCGGGTAGCAGAGACTTTTGCTGGGGGGTTTCGGCGGTGACATCTACCGCAACGGAGGCTACGCCTGGTAACGCCTTAACGGCTTTCTCACAGTCTTCAACAATAAATTCTTTGAGCGGGCAGGCCGGTGTGGTTAATACCAGGGTGAAACTCACCTGACCGTCATCAACGGTCACGTTGCGAATCATATTGAGCTCCACTAAGCTTTTCTGCAGCTCAGGATCTTGAACGGGGCGCAGAGCGTCCAGAATTGCCTCGGTTGTCGGCATCATGATTGTGAAAAACGTTTATGAACGGACCAGCAAAGATTGTTTGCAATCCATTCTAAGGCTTCATGCCCGATGCCATACAGGCTTGGTTTTTAATGGTTTAGCTAAAGATGTCTCGATATTGCTTGGGCACAATGGTGGACGTGGTAGCCTGCTCTGCTGCCTGAGCTAGGGCAGCGGCGACTCTGGCGGCGTAGGGGCGCAAAAATGACCAGGCCACAGGCGACAACCAACCTTTTAACTCAATTGAGTAAGAAATTCGGGTACCACACAGGGCAGACTCCAGTCGATAAACGGCCCGCTCTTCTAGGCCTGGCACTGGAAAAATACGCAGACTGATATATTCACCGGGCAACACGCCCTCAACAAATATTTTGATTGGCACCGGGACCCAGTGGGTAAACACTCGATAAATGAGACCGGGCTTGGCTTGCTGACCGTTGGGGGCATTGGTCCCTGTAATTAGGGGGTGCCAAGACGCTAACCCGGCTAGGTCGTTCATTTTTTGCCAAAGTACGTCCACTGAGGCGGTACTGCTGACCTGATAGTGTTTTTCCAGCGTCCGCTGACTCCTCTGAATTAGGGCTGATTGTCCGGCAGCCTGGGGAGTGGGGCGATGGAAATGCTGTTTAAGTGACTGGAACCAGAGTCGAAGCATAGATGCGCGGGCGTTCTGCCAAATGGATCGCTTCCTTACCGTCCAAAACGCGGTCAGTGCGGTTGGCAAACGACCGGTCAATCGGGTGTTGAACACGTATTTTTTATCGTTGGAAGACATTTTAACCCTGGGTTAACCTTTGCCTCTCTTAATAACTTGGGGAGAAGGGTGGAAACGGTCTTTCCCCATAGCTTCAAGCTTTTGTCAAGGATTGTCACACTGTGTGTCAACTTGGTTAAAAAAGTCCAAAATCGTGATTAATTATCATTACTAACTGCATTCCTTCGCCTTTATTTTTAGGTAGGTTTGGGAACAGGCTCAGCTCCATAAAGCTACATAGATAGGCTTAATGGTCAGTGAGTCGGCAGCGTCAGTTTTATTAATCTTGTTTTTTTAGCTCTGGATCGCCATGGTCATCGCTTCTACGCAGAATTCTACGCAGAAGGTCTCTAGTCCCGTTGCTCCTCCGAGTGATTCACGCGAGCGCGTGAGCCAAGGATTTAAGGGTCTACAGGATCGAATTTGTCAGAAGCTGGCTAAGGTTGATGGCGCAGGCCAATTTATGGAAGACCAGTGGACACGCCCCGATGGTGGCGGCGGTCGCTCCAGGGTCATGAAGCAAGGTGACGTCTTTGAGCAGGGCGGCGTTAACTTTTCGGAAGTGTGGGGCGACCGTCTCCCGCCTTCAATTTTGATGCAGCGTCCCGAAGCCGAAGGGCATGGCTTCTATGCAACGGGAACGTCCATGGTGTTGCATCCTCGCAGTCCCTATATCCCCACGGTTCATCTAAACTATCGCTACTTTGAGGCTGGCCCAGTTTGGTGGTTTGGCGGTGGTATTGATCTCACGCCTTACTACCCCTTCGAGGAGGATGTAGCGCAATTTCATCGCACGCTGAAAGAGGCTTGCGATCGCAACCATCCTGAGTATTACAACACCTTCAAACGCTGGTGCGATGAGTACTTTTATCTAAAGCACCGCCAAGAAACCCGTGGCGTTGGTGGCGTTTTCTTTGACTATCAAGACGGCACCGGTGAGCTGTATCGCGGCCCC
>ERZ1740052.485-NODE-485-length-13671-cov-11.448957_pt1 | contig 13671 bp, 10 predicted proteins | sample MGYA00581750_ERZ1740052 | MGnify/ENA primary metagenome ERZ1740052 (study PRJEB43018, sample SAMN04849743) | marine metagenome | isolation source: floating plastic debris | place: Pacific Ocean | collected 2008-08-30 | study: EMG produced TPA metagenomics... | reverse complement strand
AAAAGCTAGTGTGGTAAAGGATTTCCCAGATTTTTATAGATTTAAGGTAGCGGGGGAAGAAAATCTACACCCCCTTTTGCCTCCCCTACCAAAAAATGTGCCAGTTGCGTAAGTCCTAACTTAAAATACTCGATGTTCTAAACTGGGCATTTGACGGCGAACTTGCTCTATTCTGGCAGGATTTATTTCGGCGATCGCCACTCCTGGTTGTTTTCCAGCGTCGGCTAAAATCATTCCCCAGGGATCGATAATCATAGCGTGTCCGTGAGTTTGACGACGATTATAATGTACCCCTGTTTGAGCTGGAGCGATTATGTAGCAAGTGTTTTCAATGGCGCGGGCTTGTAACAATACTTGCCAGTGATCTTTACCAGTAAAGGCGGTAAAAGCTGCGGGGACAAACATTACGTCGGCACCTTCTTTTGACAGATGTCTGTAAACTTCGGGGAAGCGAACATCGTAACAAACCGAAAGTCCAATATTTCCGAATTGCTTTGAGGAATACACTTGAGGCAGTTCTTTACCAGCCATTACCGTAGTAGATTCTCGATAAGTATTACCGTCAGGAACATTTACGTCAAATAAATGCACTTTGCGATAGCGCGATAATTCCTCACCGTTAAAATCTATCAGTAAAGCTGTATTAAAAACCTTATCAACATTATCCGAAGGTACGGGAAAACCACCACCAATAATATTCACTTGGTAACGTTGCGCCATTTTTTTGAGAAAAATTTCAGTCTCCTTGGCTATGACATCGGCTTGTAAAAGCTTTTCTTTTTCTTCTCCCATAAACGAAAAATTTTCTGGTAAACCCAATAACTGGGCACCTCTACGCACGGCTACATCAATCAATTCTTCAGCCTGTGCCAAATTCTGCTGTAAATCGGGCACGCTGGTCATTTGGATAGCAGCTGCTAGATAAGAATTCATGTTGTACAAACCTTTTTAGAATTTACGGTGGGTAGTTAAGCAGACTATATTTTCAATTTTAAAAAACAAAATATAAAACAGATCGGGTATAAAAGGGAGCCGAAAGTTAAAAAAAATTTACTTTAACTGATTTTAAGGTCATTAAGCTCTTAATCTTTTATACCAACGAAAAAAATATCGATCGAGTAATTATATTTATGATTGCAGTAAAACAGATATTTAAACATGAAAATAAATCAACAAATATTTCTATTTAATTGATTTAAGTATATTTTTTTAATGTTCGCCAATAATAATCAACATAAGTAATATTTTTATCCCGGTTATCCTGGACACTAGTCGCCAAGGTAGAATGAGTGAGCTAGTAGGGAAGTTTTTTTACAAACAAGGTGAAAAATGGAATGGAGTTGAAACCGAATTCATTGATATTGAGCATCTTGGGAACCTAACCCCCCTGCCCCCCTTCCCTATTAGGGAATGGGGGTAGAGGTACTCTAAGAGAAAACGCTCCGCGTTCATGGAGAGAGGTTCCAAGTATAGTTATTGACGCATTCTTACATCCTCTCAATAATTAAATTTGAATTTCAAAAAATTTGAATTTCAAAAATTTAGATCCCCCAAACCACGGCACTTCCTACAAGGATTAGCTCCCCACTATTTTGGGGGCTATGATTTTTTTAACAATAAGTAATATGATTGCCCTCGAAGCTTGTAATCTCAAAAAAACCTATCGCTTTAATAATCAAATAGTAGAAGCAGTAAAAAATGTTTCTTTAAATATCGCATCTGGGGAAGTAATGGCTTTTTTAGGACCTAACGGTGCGGGTAAAACTACAAGTATTAAAATGATGGCGGGATTAATTAAACCCGATTTCGGCTGGACAAAAATATCGGGAATTAATCCTCATAAAAATCCTATTGCATTAGAAAAACTTGGTGCTGTTTTAGAAGGAAATCGTAATGTTTACTGGCGATTGACTCCTCAAGAGAATTTGGAATATTTTGGAGTATTAAAAGGACTTACTCATTATCAAGCGCGTAAATCGGGTATTGCACTTTTAGAAAGATTTGGATTGCAGCATAAACGACGTACTGCAGTGCAACAACTTTCACGAGGAATGCAGCAAAAATTAGCCTTTGCTGTCGCATTGGTTCACCAACCGGAAATTTTATTATTAGATGAACCTACTTTAGGGCTTGATGTGGAAGCAACGGAAGATGTCAAAACCTTGGTACGGGAAATTGCTGCTTCTGGTTGCGCGATTTTATTAACAACCCATCAATTAGATATTGCCGAACAACTTGCTGATAATATTGCAATTATTCAAAAGGGTGAAATAGTAACAGAATTACCAACTGACGAATTGATTAGAAAGTTTTCTGGTAAAGCTTATAAAATCGAAATCGAATCTCTATTGGATGAAGTTAGAATTACTGAATTAGAAAAAATTGGTGTAGAGGTTGAAAAAAAAAGAATTATTTATGTGAGTCAGCCAGAGTTTATCTATAAAGTATTTAATATACTCGAACCTTTAGAGTTAAAAGTTGTGGAAAAATTTGAAGCCGATTTAACACAGATATTTTTGAAGTTGGTGAAAAAGGGTAATAGGTAATGGGAATTAACCCTCGTTACAAGGCTCTGGCTTGTAATACCAATATAGAGGCTCTGGCTCAAGTAATACGATAGAGACAGAGCCTTCGGAATTTCTTTGTCAACCGGAGTCTGGGAACGAGGAACAATATAGGCAGAGCCTTGAGAATTTCTTTCCCAGCCGGAGTCTGGGAACGAGGAAACAACTAACTACTAATAATGCTTAAATTATTTTTTGCAGAACTTCGTTGTAGCTGGATACAATTTCGCCGTTATCCAATTGAATCAGTAGGGCAAATTATATTTACTACTGCTATATTTTATGGTCTTTTTTTAGGTGCTGGCTATATTGCCGGTACTAGTTTTAAATTGGGAGAAAGACTAGATTCTATTGTTGTTGGCTATGTGCTTTGGGTATTAATGAACTTTGTCATGGCAAATACGGCAGGAGGAATACAAAATGAGGCCCAAACTGGCACTTTAGAGCAACTATTTCTTTCGCGTTACGGTGCTGTAAAAGTGTTTTTAATGCGAGGATTAGCTTATTTAACTTTGGAAGTATTGAAAATAGTTCTAATTCTTTTGATTATTATCTTGCTGACGGGTAGCAGTCTGTATTTTCCACCATTATTAGTTTTACCTTTTATTTCAGTATTATTAGGGGCATATGGTTTTGCTTTTATAATAGGTTCTATCTCTTTACTTTTTAAGCGCGTACAGCAATTACTTCCTTTGTTTTTATTTCCACTATTATTTTTATTAACTATCCCTACAGAAACTTGGACTGGTACTCCTAAATATTTAGCACTTTTAATTCCAATGACTCCCGGTGCCGGTTTACTACGTAGCTTGATGGCAAGAGGTGAAAATTTAAATTTAATAACTTTAATTTTTGCTTTTATTAACGGTTTTGTATATTTTTCAATCGGTTTATTTTTATTTCGAGTTGCTGAAAAAGAAGCCAAACGCAGGGGCATTTTAAGCGGATATTAGTCAGTGAGCAGTCAGCAGTGAGCAGTTAGGAGTGTAGAGACGTAGCAGTGCTACGTCTCTACAGTTAGGAGTTGATTGATAATTGATAATTGCTCACTGCTCACTGCTCACTGTTAATTAAGCTTGCGGCATCTGCATCCAAGAATAAATTTGCTTGTGGTTGTTTCCGGAGAATTGATGCTGGGAATTTTTCGGTAATATTTGCTTCTAATAGTTGTTTGACTACTTCAACTTTACCTTTTCCGGGTGCGAGACAAATTATTTTTTTTGACGCACAAATCGTTGGTATGGTAACAGTAAAAGCATATTTGGGTACGCTTTCTAAGTTGGGAAAATGCCCTTGGTTTACCTGCTGCTGATGGTTGACTGCATCTAATTTTACTAGTTTGACTTTATAAGCATCGTTAAAATCTGCAACTGCTGGTTCGTTGAAGGCTAAATGTCCGTTTGCTCCTACTCCTAACATGCATAAGTCAATCTCTTGTGCTGTAAGTAATTTGGAATAGCGATCGCACTCTTGCAAAGGCTGTAATGTATCACCTTCTATATAGTGGAATTTCTGGGGTGAAACAGGTTTTTCTATACGTTTTCGTAGATAATATCGGAAGCTTGAAGGATGATTATCTGATATACCTAAATATTCATCTAAGTGAAAGCATATCACTCGCGACCAATCAATATTATTTAATTTAGCTAAAGCATCTAAAAATTTAAGTTGAGAATTACCCGTTGCAAACAATACTGTAGCGGTTTGCTTTTGTTTAAGAATTTGCTGTAAATGTTGTTGAACAATAGTTGCCGTTGACAAAGCGAGAGAAGTTTCTGAATCGTAAATCTGAACTCTGAGGCTATCAACCCGAAAATCTTTTTTAGCCTTTGACATTTGATAACAAAAAATTGGTACTATACTATTTTTTATGTTAAATGTCCGATCAAAAAGTTCGTGATAGCCACTATACAAGAGACATTATGTCTCATGTATATCATTATTTGTTGAGATAGGACTAAGTAGGTCGGCACAAATAAACGCAGCTATGTAACAAATTGTAAATTACCTTTAAACCCTTATCGCTACTTGTGAAACAGTTGCGGTGGACGGGTTCCCCGGCATAAGCAAACTGTTGAACCCGAAGGGCTACTTGCTACTTGCTACTCCCCGATTTTAACTACGATTTTCAACGCCGACCTACTTATTATCCCCTATTCCATTTTAGAAATTTTTCGTTAAGTAAACGGGTAGGGATAGATTATTCCTTTTACCCCTACACGCGCTAGTTACCATAGGTTGTCAGATTTTATAAGCTTTCATTATAGTTTTTTCTTAGCTTCAATAGAGCAATTGTTACGGAAAAGCACAAAATAATGTAAACTATTTTATTAAAGTTTATATTTATTTACAGTTAACGAGAAAAAATTATGTTGGCTGCAATATTATTCGATCTTGATGGAACAATTGTTAACACCGATCCAATACATTATCAAGTTTGGCAAAATATTTTATTTGAATATAACGTAGAAATTAATGAAGAAATATATAAATCCAATATTAGCGGTAGGTTAAATCCAAATATTATTCAGGACTTATTGCCGCATCTATCAGCAGAAGAAACAGAACAATTCGCAGAAGAAAAAGAAGCGAGATTTCGCAATCAAGCCTCGTTACTTGAACCTATAAATGGATTTACGCAATTATTAGAGTGGAGCGAAAAGCATCACCTCAAACGTGCTTTAGTTACCAACGCTCCTAGACTTAACGCATATTTTATGCTGGAAAATTTACAAATAAAAGAAGCTTTTGATATCATAATTTTAGCAGGAGAAGAAAAGGCAGCGAAACCAGATCCGACACCTTATAAAGTAGCTTTAGAAAGATTAGGAGTAAATGCACAACAAGCTATAGCTATAGAAGATTCCGCCTCCGGAATTCGTTCCGCAATCACCGCAGGTATCCGCACTTTCGGTATGGCTTCCACTCAAACCCCGCAAGCCTTAAAAGAGTTTGGTGCTTTCATGGCAATTTCCGATTTTGCAGATTTACAGTTATGGAAGTTTCTTAATGGACATCTCCGGAAATAAAAAAATACCTCTCTCCAAACCTCTCTCCTGCAAGGAGAGAGGCTTAAAAACCCCACTCCCCTCCTAGGGAAGGGGGTAGGGGGGCTCGCGGTTTGCAACTTTGATAAATCTTTTCCGGAGATGTCTAATGCACAAACAAATACGGCTATTTCAAAAAAATGTAAATGAGCTATGCAGCCATTATTTTATAATGAAGCTTTTTATTATCTACTCTATAACACCGTTCTATATTTTTAACGTCAACCGACTTAATTATACATAAGATAGATATTTCCTATTTATGCATCATAAAAGATTGCACTGTTTTGGTGTAATCTAGTTTTATTTTTAATCTCTATTTAAGAAAAGTTAAACTGATGGTAATGTCTTAGTTAAATAAGCATTTAAAATTATTTAGTTGCTTAGATTCTCATAATTTACTTAAGTATATTCTCGGAAGTATGCTTGTATTTATATCAATCTCAAAGTACACTATATCTAAATCAAAGCTATAGAAATTATTAAATCCTTGAATTTTATACATACATCGGTTAGATTCGGATGTAAAGTTTAAGTCCTACTTGGGAAAAGATAGGATTTCATAAGCTTAAGTGACAACCGGGAAAGTATTCACAGGAAACTTTTCACGTTTGCTGCACGGCTGTCTTTTGTGTAAAACCATCTAATTGAGACTATTACCTAACAGGTACCCCATGCTCGTCTCAATTATATTTGCTCAGATAAATTCATTGCCTAAATTTTTCTTATGCTTTTATTGAGAATTATTTGCAACATCCGCAATAAATTAGATATAGTGAGGGTATGACAACTAAAGAGGTTCAAAATTACTATTATTATGAAGAATGTGGAAACTAAGTAAAACCTTAAGTAGCTTTTTTAACTAATTTTGTCATAAAAAAATCAGATATGCTTTGAGTTTCGATTGTAAAAACGGTCGAAAATTAATTGGATTCTTAAGTATTGAAGGTATATATAAGTTCTGTTTGGATATTGCAATATGTATAAATAAAGAAAATGACCAAATGTATAATTCCCAAAAAAATCGCATATTTCTAAGTAAAAACACTAAGACTAAAGCTATAACCGTAGAAGAAATACATAATCCTACTGGTTTAATAACTACCCTTGGAAGTAGAAGCTTAATTTTGAGTAGCTAATTAAGCCATTAGTAGCATTTTTTCTAGGGTCAGAGACTTTTAATAAGGAAAGTGTTATAAAAAGTCTATGGTACTTAAAAAAAATAATGAATTCAGTTGCTAAATAAGTATTTTCTGGCTTCAGCCAAAAATATTGCAACGAAATTATGATTGAGAAATGTTTGTAGTAATCAGGAATCTTAGGGAAATAGATAGTAAATTTAACTATCTCAATTCGTAATATTCTTTTGCAAGAAGACACTACCCATGCAAGTTAGATGAAAAAAAATTTTTGTTCCGATAATTCGCGAGAAGTAGGAGAAGATATTGTTGGTACTGCTACTAACAATCAAACTTATGTTTTAATCGAATGTTCTCCTCCTTGGCATTCGGATGCTTTCAGTTCCAGATGGGTTCCGGACAATTTGCGACTGTTAGTAAAAGAAGCCAAGCTTGCGAAATTACCGATTAAATTTCAATTAATTGCTAATGATTTATCGCACAAAGTAGACTCGACAACTCTTTTGATTTATCACCAAGAAGAAGGAGGAGGTAGAGGATATTGTAAGAGAGAATTTAAGCTAGAAAACATCGAACAAGCTGCAGCGACTATAAAAAAATGGTTATGGGCAAAAAATCTCAAGTACGAAATAGATGCAACTACCAAAAGAGATATATTAGTTTGTACTCATGGTAGTCACGATAAATGCTGTGCTAGATATGGCAATCCATTTTATTTTCACGCAAAAAATATAATCTCAGACTTGGGTTTAGATAACGTGAGAATATGGAGATCGAGCCACTTTGGCGGACATCGATTTGCACCGACAATGATAGACTTACCTCAAGGAAGGTATTACGGCAATCTCGATGCAGAATCATTTAAGTCAATATTGACTCACACTGGTGATATTAAGCGTTTCAAGGATATTTATCGGGGATGGGGAATTTTACCCAGATCGATTCAAATTGTAGAAAGAGAATTAATTCTGCGCTATGGATGGGATTGGTTTAATTTTAAAGCCGCAGGTAGAATTATCGAGCAAAGTTTGGATAAGAGCAATGTATTAGCAGAGTTAACTTTAGAAAAACCCAACGGCTCGGTTTATAGTTACCAGGCTAAACTTGTGAAAAATAATAGCAAGACAAAGACACTTAAAGCTTCTTGCAATGCCAAGCATGAAACTGTCTTGGTAAAATATGATGTTGCTGATATGTGGTTAGCTTCTAGAGCCTTAGCGGAAATAGTGAGTTAATTGACGCTCATTAGTACACTGCGCTCAATCGTGCTTCTTATTTATAAACTTCAATTGGCTTTCAGATTTTAAGTAAGGCAGTTGTAGTTACCAGGTGTTTCTATCGAATTACGTGTTCCCTTGCATCTTTAACAAGCTTTTTTTTACTACAAAATTCTTTTCTGTTAAAAGAAAAATATAATCACCTTAGATTTAGATTGCATTTAATAAGTTAGGAGTTAGGAGTTAGGAGTAGCAAGTAGCAAGTAGGGAGTAGGGAGTAGCAAGTAGCAAGTAGCAAGTAGCAAGTAGCAAGTAGCAAGTAAAGAGCGATGGATTTTTTATCTCCTTGTCTCCTTGTGCCCTTGTGCCCTTGTGCCCTTGTGCCCTTTCTCCCCATCGCCCTATCTCCCCATCCTCTGTATCACAACTTTACCTATCCAAACGAATACTCATATACTTATCAATACGAATATCGCTGATAACGCTACGAATTTGATTTTCCTGCTCGCCTAAAGTTTGGAGTAAATGAGTTCCTAGTTCTAATGCTGCTTCAAATTCTGGCTGTACAACTTCTTTTGCACCCATTTGAGTTAAAATATCTATTTCTTTATCGGAGTGCGATCGCACTATAATATCCAACTGGGGAGCTATTGACAAAGCGCGTTCGAGGAGTAATCTTGTGCTTGCTGGATCGGGTAAGGCTATTGCTAGGGCTTTGGCTTTTTCTAAATGGGCTTTTTCTAATACTAATTCGGAATCTGCATCGCCGAATAAATAAGGTATTTGTTTATGTCTAAGTCTTTGGATAGCTGCTTCGCTGTTATCCATAACGATAACTGGATAACCTTGGCTAAGCAAAATTTTAACTACCACTTGTCCTACTCTACCGTAACCCGCTACAACTACGTGAGAATTAATGGTTTCTGGAATTGAGAGACTTTTTGGTGCTTCAAAGCGCTGGAGGTATTTTCTAAAAAATGCCGTTTTTGTAAGAAGATTGGCTAGTTTGGGCGCTCTTTCTAATAAAATAGGAGTAACAATTAAAGTGATTGCGGTGGTACCTAAGAGTAATAGATAAGTATCTTCAGAAATTAGTCCTAGAGCTAAACCAGTTAATTCAAGTACAAAAGAAAACTCACCAATTTGATTAATACCAAGAGCCACAATTACTGCTGTTTTTACAGAGTAACCAAATTTTAGTACTATTGGAAATACAATTGCTGCTTTGCCTATCATTACTAAAGTTACCAATACCAAAATTGACCCGAAGTTACCGATCAAAATATTTGGATCAATTAGCATTCCGATAGAAGCGAAAAACAGACTGGCAAAGGTATCGCGTAATGGTAATACTTTAGCTAAAGCATGATCTGCATAATCTATTTCCGAAATCATTAATCCTGCTACGAAAGCACCCATCTCAATGGAAAGACCGAGGGCTGCTGTGATTAAAGCAACACCCAAACATAACGCAATAATCGTTAATAAGAATAATTCTTCACTTTCAGTTTCTGCAATACTACGAATCAAACGCTGTACAAAATAACGACTTAAAATAAAGGCGATCGCCGCAAATCCAATAACTTTTACGAAAGCCAAAAATAAAGCTGGAACAATATTTTCAGGTTGCTTTAATGCTGGCAAAATGGCTAACATTACACCCAAAGCTAAATCTTGAACGATTAAAATCGCCAACATAATTTGACCGTGGAGTGTATAAGTTTCTCCTTTATCTGTCAGTGTTTTTAATACCACCGCTGTAGAAGAAAGAGAAAATACTACACCTAAGAAGATTCCTTCTGCGAATCCCGAAGCCCAACCAGAAACAATAGTAATTATAGTTACTAAGGTAGTAGTTAATCCGATTTGTAATAAACTACCGCTAATAGCAATATCCTTGACTCGCTTGAGTTCGGTTAAAGAAAATTCCACACCCAAAGCAAAGAGGAGAAAAGCAACTCCAAACTCAGCCAAAGATTTAATTAAATCTGCATCATTCAATAACTTTAAGCCGAAAGGACCTACAATCAATCCGCTAGCCAGATATCCTAACAAAACGGGTTGACGCAGCTTATTGGCGATAAATCCACCCAGCGCCGATGCACCCAAAACTGTGGTAAAATCCACAATCAAACTATGTCCTTCTGCAGCCATATCTCCTATTCCGACGGTAAGGTTTCATTATCAGGCTAACCCGATAATAATCATAGATAAAGCAAATCAGTCTAAAGAAAGATTTTGTTGATGATAAAGTATGGCTAGGGAGCATCCCAATTTTGAACAAATATTTTACCCGACACCCTAGAAGGGTGCGGCTATACTAACAAAGCCCACCTTCGTGGGCTAAGGAAACTCGTAGCCCACGAAGGTGGGCTTCGTGATGTTAGCCCCAGACTTATAGTCTGAGGGCTTTTTGCAAAATTGGGATGCTCCCGTATGGCTATTTACCTTGTACGACATGGAAAACCAACAGTTTCCATAAAAGAGAAGGTTCACGGCAATCAATTCTTAGATTTTGTGAACCGCTATGATGCTGCGGGAATAGCAAGGGAATCGATACCACCAGAAAATTTAATTGCAGTTGTACAAAACGCTAATATAGTTTTTACAAGTAACTTAAACCGTACAATTCATTCAGCTAAAATTCTTCAGCCTCAAGTTCAACCAATAAGTAATTCAATTTTCCGAGAAATAAACTGTTGGCGAAATTTTTCTACAAGTATTAAATTATCGGCTTTGAGTTGGGCAATTATTTCTCGTTTACTATGGGAATTGAGGATTTCTCCTATTGTTGAGTCACCAGTTGCTACTAGAAAAAGAGCGAAACAAGCAGCAGAGTTACTAATAGGGGAACATCACAATCATGGTTCGGTTGTTTTAATTGCTCATGGGGGAATAAACACCTTTATTGCTAAGGAATTAAGACTTTTAGGATGGCAAGGTTCTCGAAATCCTAACAATCAGCATTGGGGGTGTACGGAATATAGGATGTTGGGTTAGCGACCTTTAACAAATATAAAAAAATATATGTAATATTTACAACTATTAGAATCAGTAAATATTAGTATACTAAAGCTGTGTTTGAATAACTATCAAATTACTTGTTTTGGTATCTTAAATTTTTCAATGGCTAATACTCAACATTTACAAAACTTGAAGCAAGGCACAGAAAGTTGGAATAAATGGAGAGAAAAAAATCGCGAAATTCCCGACTTTAGTGATGCTGACTTAACTCATACTTGCCTTTCCAATATGAATCTTCAAGGAGCTAATCTTAACGGTGCTAATTTAAGTGGTGCTGAGTTGATTTCAACTAACCTTAAAGGTGCTAATCTCAGCAGTGCTAATTTCTGTGATGCTAATTTATGGGATGCTAATCTTAAAAGCGCGAATCTTTATTTTGCAGACTTTTGGAATGCGGATTTAACAAGTGCTAATTTAACAAGTGCCAATCTTAAAGGTGCTAATTTGAAGAATGTAATTATCGATTTAACCACAAAAATAGATAGTAAATGGCGTTTAGTTAGAGAAATCATCACCGAAGGAGGTGAGAATAAAGACTTGAAAGATAGAAAACTTAGCAATGCTAACCTCAAAAACGCTAATTTTTGTAATACAAATCTTCAGGGTACTAACCTCAGCCACGCTCAATTATGGGGAGTAAACTTTAGTGGTGCTAATCTTAAAAGTACTAAATTTGAAGGTGCCGATATCAAAAATAGTAACTTTTCTTTAGTTGAAAATTTAACTCCCCAACAAATCAAAGCTGCTCTAAATTGGCGAAAGGCAAAATACGATTTAGATTTTCGCGTCAAGCTAGGTTTGGTATAAGTAGACAGGCGTTGAAAATAGTAGTTAAGACTAGGCAGGGAGTAGCAAGTAGCAAGTAGGAAGTAGCAAGTAGCGAGTGGCGTGCTTGGGTTTAAGGGTAATTTACCTGGATGTTAAATAGCGATACTTTAGAAGGTGCTGACTTACTTAGAGTTGTCTTATGTATTGTTAGACGGGTAGAAATGCCCATTAACTAATGAAAATCCGCGATGTAAATTCTGGTACTCCCTTAACACCTGATTTTAAATGAAAGATTGCTCCGGCACCAGCACCTTCTTTGGAACGGTCGTTTCCTCCTGCGGTGGTAACATAAATTTCGCTGTAGTCAGAACCTCCGAAAGCCATGCAGCTAACTTTTAAAGCGGGAAATTCTATACGTAATACTTCGGTACAGTCGGGAGCGTAACGATACAAGTGTTTTCCATCCCAACGAGCCGACCAAATGTAACCTTCACTATCAACTGTCATTCCGTCGGGAACTCCTTCACCTTCGGGAATAACTATATGGTTTTGCTGGTTTGTAATATCGCCGGTTTCTTGGTTGTAATCAAAACGGTAGATAGTACGAGTATCGGAATCGGTAAGATAAAAATATTTTAAATCTGGGGAAAAACCCATACCGTTAGGAATTAAAAGTTCTTCAAGCATGACGTGAATCGAACCATCGGTATCTATACGATAGAGTCTTCCCTTATCTTCAGAAGTTGCCATTGTACCCGAAAAAACTCGTCCCATTGGATCGGCGATCGCATCGTTAAAACGAGTGTGTCTTTCTGCCGGAATTTCGTTGATTAATGTGGTAATTTTACCTTCTTCCCAGCGTTCGATGGTTCCTTTGGTTTTGAATAAGAGTAAAGCGCCGTCAGCTTGCAGAGTTAAACCACCAACGGGTTCCCCTGAATAGATTTGGGCGTGAGAATTTGTTTGTGGATTATAACGATATAGTTTACCTCTAGGAATATCCGTCCAGTAGAGACAGTGTTTCTGGGGATGCCAAAGGGGACATTCGGCGTTATGATGTGGGGAATCGACGATAATTTTGGGTTCTAGCATGGCTTGGGAGGAGGAATTTCTAAAGAATTACCGCTTTTATTTAAACGCAAAGGTGCGCTGAGGTTCGCGCAAAGGTACGCTGAGGAAAAGAATATTTATATAATCGTTATTAAATAGCGAATTTCTCGGAGTTAAAATTTGTCTCGGATATCAATTTTAGTTGCTCCGTCTGTTGTAAATCCCATTTTATGATAGAAGCTACAAGCTATTTGATTGGTATCAATAACCCTATTTTAACGGCTACTGTTTAGTATTTATGAACTTGTGACAGCTAGGGTGCCGAATGTGGAATACAAGTTACATAATCTCTCGATTTAATACCTGAATTATGACATTTTTCCTACTTATCCTAACTTTTTAGAATTAAATTTGAGTCTATGCAGTTTTTAATAACTTAAAAGTAAGAAAAGTAGATAATTAAGCTCGAAGTATTCAGTGTGATATTATTATGTACTAAATTAATTACTATAGTTTAATTAGAAACAAAAGTATATAGCGTTTCTCAGTCTATTGAAGTACACCTAGAAACCTCACCCCTAACCCCTCTCCAAGTTAGCGGAGAGGGGAAAGAACCAAACTGTACCTCAGTTGCTGTAGGAACGCTATAAAAACTATAACCAAACAACAACCAAACAATAATTGTGTAATTAAAAATAGCTTTGGCAATCAAAGTTAGGTTGAATAAAACTATAGTTGTCAACTTTTGAGCAACACTGGATGAGCATATTACCACCGATCAATAAAAGACAACAATAAGGAGAAAAAACGGGAGCATCCCAATTATGCAAAAAACCCGCAGACTAGAAGTCTGGGGCTAATA
>ERZ1740052.484-NODE-484-length-13689-cov-10.767200_pt1 | contig 13689 bp, 11 predicted proteins | sample MGYA00581750_ERZ1740052 | MGnify/ENA primary metagenome ERZ1740052 (study PRJEB43018, sample SAMN04849743) | marine metagenome | isolation source: floating plastic debris | place: Pacific Ocean | collected 2008-08-30 | study: EMG produced TPA metagenomics... | reverse complement strand
GAATTGTTTTGTAGTTAAATAATTTACAACAGAATATTTATCCAAATATTAGTTAACCTGGCGGTTGAAACCGCAGCTAAACAGGCAAAACCCGCCTGCGCGGGTTGAAAATTTATTAGTCCACGCAGGTGGACTTTGCTTGTGTAGTCGCGGTTTTAACCGCCGGATTCTTTTAAAATATCCTCTTATAAAGCCATTCTTGGCAATCATTTACTTCATTTGTTTTATTTGGATTAGCAAGGATTCCTAATACACCCGAATCAATAAAAACTATGATGATTTTGAATATAATTTTTGTCCATCTGCCCGTTGAGAATCTATTGTTTGCTTAAAACTTTCAAATAATTCTTGTCTTGCTATAGATTCGGATTCAGGTATATTTTGAAAATGCTGCATTCGTTTTTTTTAAACTTCTATGGCTCGTTGATTTTTCTGTAATTGCTTATCTTTATTCCACACAGATTTATTCATTCAAAATAATTTATATGACTTACAGCATTTTGTAAGTAAATGAAGTACATAAATAAAAATGAAACTCTTGTGGGATGGGCATCCTTGCCCGTCTAAATGTACTTCACCAACCTGAAGTATGCTGTATATATCTATTGTAGCGTTTTTGCGATCGAAGTTTTACAGTTAAATATGATTTTACAACATCATCTATGAGTAAAGTATATTCATCTATAGCAATCCTAATTAATTTATGTTAGCGGAGCGTGCCTGTTAAGGCATAACATACGTAGGGGAGGCAGTTTGCGGTGTAGATTCTCTTCCCGCAAAATTACCGTTGTGTTGTCGCTGCCGTCAACGCACTATTTTATCAAGATCCCGTCTCGGTGCGTTAGACTGAAGTCGTAACGCACCCTACAAATACGTAATTTTTTTCAATATTCAAATTTGATTCCTATATGAATAAATTTCACATAAAACTAGATAAAATTTCTACCGTCGCTTTTCCCGTTTTTTCCCAACTAAATTTTTTAGCTCTTTCTATTCCTAATTGAGATAAACGGTTTTGTAACTGTGCATCGGTAGCAATTAAATGCATCGCTTCACTAAGTTGTTTAATATCGTAAGGATTAATTAAAATTGCAGCATCTCCAGCAACTTCTGGTAAAGAAGAAATATTAGAAGTAATTACTGGAGTGCCACAAGCCATTGCTTCTAATACCGGGAACCCGAAACCTTCCCACAAACTAGGGAATACTAATGCTAAAGCTTGATTGATAATTTTTGGTAGTTCGCTATAAGGTACGTAATTAAGAAATTTAACTTGCTCGGTAATTCCTAACTGTTTTATTTGTGTTTTTAATATCGGTGTATACCGTTTATCGTCTGGACCAGCAAACCATAGTTCATAATCATTACTATTAGGTAAAGCTGCAAATGCTGAAATGATTCGCTGTAAATTTTTGTAAGGTTCTTGTCTCCCTAAATAAATAAAATAAGGTTTATCAATTTTTTTTTTAATGTTAATTAAAGGTCGAAAATTTTGTGAATTATGTGCAAGCAGAATAGGAGTAATTTTGCTCTGAGGAATTTGATAAAAATGATGAATATCTTTTGCTGTAGCCTGGGAATTACAGATAATATGTTCTGCTTTACTAAGTATTTGAGGAACGTAAAAACGATGATAATATGTTAACGGTGAAAAGTGTTTGGGAAAACGCAGGGGAATTGCATCGTGGAAAGTAATGATGTAGCGGCATTTAGTCTTAAACGGTGCTTCGGGAATAGGAGAAAATAATAAATTTGATTTTAATTGTTTATATATTTTGGGTAACTCAAATTGCGTCCATATTAAACGATTGAAATGTCCTTTTGTACCTTGTGCGGGAGTTAGATTATTTGGTACGGAATAGCAATTAAATTTAGGATATGTCTGAGAAGTTAATAGAGTTGGTTGAAGAGATTTTAAATAAGGGAAAAGATTTTTAGCATAATTACTTATACCTGTAGGTTTAGAAAAAACGATTGATAAATTTACAATTAGATCGCTCGATAGGGAAGTATTTGCAAAATTCATTAAATAATACTTCTATATGCTTTTAAGGTTTCTATAGCTGTTCTTTCCCAAGAGAATGTTTTAGCTCTCTCCTTACCTTTATCAATAAATTCTTGACGTAACTGAGAATCGCTAATTAATTTTAAAATAGCTTCAGCAAGCTGCATCGGCTCATTAGGATTAATTAATAAAGCTGCATCTCCAGCAACTTCTGGTAATGAAGAATTATTAGAAGTTACTACCGGAGTACCCAAAGTCATTGCTTCGAGTACGGGTAAACCAAATCCTTCATAGTGAGAAGGATAAACAAAAGCATCTGCCTTTGCATAAAATAAAGCTACTAATTCATCTGAGAGATAATCAAGATGATAAATTTGGCTTTCCCAAGGAGATTTTTCAATGGCTGCAAATATTGGTTCATAATGCCATCCTTTTCGACCAATCATAACTAGATTATGCGGAATTTTATGCTTTTCTTTCAAATAATTAAAAGCTGAAATAATTGCTTTGATATTTTTTCTTGGTTCTATAGTACTAACAAAAAGTAAATAAGGTGCAGAGAAATCATATGAAGTTTGCTTGCTTAACTCCTCAGCCCTGATATCTGAAAAATAATCAGTATGATAACGACTAGCTAAAGGCGTAACAACAACTTTTTTCTCATCTACCTGCAAATATTTAATAATATCTTGCTTGGAGCTTTCAGAAATAGTTAAAACTAAATCAGTCCACTCCAAACACTGCTTTACTTTTGTAGTATAGGTTTCAACAATCGAATTAGTGTATTGAGGATATTTAATAAAAGTCAGGTCATACAAATTCATTACCTTACGACTTTTATGGCAAGGATAAACCGAGTAATTTGTACCATGAACTATATTTGGATAGCCAAAAAACTTTTCAAAATACGATGTTATTGGATTAATCTGATTAGAAATTAACAGATTAGAAAATCTAACCGGCATCGGAAATAGACGTAAATTCGGATGCTTCTGCAAACAATCGGGAAAACTCCAATCTCCGCGCAACCACTTTTTTAAACCTGGTTGAAAAGCTATTCCTAATTGTAATTCATCCTGTGCTTGTAATCGTTGTAAAGCTGAGATTAAATTAGCAACATAAAAGCCAACTCCACTTGGTTTAGGATCAACTGGAGTGGCATCAATAACAACTTGTAACATATTACTTAAACTTGGCTATCAGTTAACTTCTTCAAATCGTATTCAACCATCGATTCCACTAACTGTGCGAAGGAATATTCCGGTTGCCAATCTAACTGATTTTTTATTTTATCAATAGAACCAATTAGCTGCACTGGTTCATCTGGACGGTAAAATTCTGGGTCTACAGAAACATAGTCTTGCCAATTTAAACCTACACTATTAAAGGCGCACTCTACAAGTTCTTTTACAGAATGAGTTTCACCGCTAGCAATAATGTAATCGTCGGGTTTTTCTTGCTGTAACATTAACCACATTGCCCTAACTGCATCTTTGGCATAACACCAATCCCTGCGTGCTTCGAGATTACCTAATCTTAAATCCTTTGCAAGTCCGAGTTTTATCTTTGCAGCAGTGCTAGTAATTTTACGAAATACGAACTCCGCACCCCTCCGTGGAGATTCATGAGTATAAGTAATACCGCAACAAGCATATAGATGATAGTGCTGACGATAGTTAGCAGTCATCCAGTGAGCGTAGGCTTTAGCAACACCATAAGGATTGCGAGGACGAAAAGCAGTACGTTCGGTTTGTGGAGACTCATCCGGTTGCCCAAATACTTCACTACTCGAAGCTTGATAAAACCTAGCATCAGGCTTACAGCGACGAATAGACTCTAATAAACGAGATACACCAAGTGCAGTATATTCAGCAGTTAAAGCTGGTTGCGTCCATGATAAAGGAACATAACTTTGAGCAGCAAGATTATAAATTTCATCCGGCTCGGTGTCACTTATAACATCCATCAAAGAGGACTGATCTAATAGATCGCCAGAGACAATTTCAACTTGACTCCCGAGATGGCTGATACGCTCCAAACTACTGGTACTAGTACGGCGAACTAAACCATATACGTGGTAGCCTTTTGATACTAGTAGTTCGGCGAGATAGGAACCGTCTTGTCCTGTTAATCCGGTTATGAGGGCTTTTTTCATTGTATTTTCAATCTTAGATTCGGATTAAATTATGTAATTATAACTACTACAGTACTTACGCAAGCCCCCTTTTTAAGGGGGGTTGGGGGGATCTTAAATGTCTGGAACACTACATTTTCCGTTATTGTTGCGTAAGTCCTATACTAAAATGACACTGCTAAATAATGTAAATCAGATTAAGAATTTATTTAGCAATGAATTACTTACAAGTCTTTGCTCACAAATAATTTTATTTATGCAAAGTTGCTATCAAATAATAACAATACTTCAATTTATAAAACTATCTTCATGTACGGATAGAATATTAACAACCGAATAAATAGATTAGTTTTTATCAATTTAGATCGGATTAGATTCTATAACTTGTGAAAATTCTGCTAGTAGCGAATTAGGATTCTTTAAGTCAAGCTTAGCTGCTTCTCTTCCTACATAGTCAGCAAGCATTTTACGCTTACTATGGGGAGATTTAAGCACCTCTTTGATAAAATCTACATATAGACGCGCACATCGTTCTAATGAATGTTCCTTCGCAATATATGCAGATGCATTTCGCCCCAAGGAGTTTTTATATTCTTCATTATCCTTAAGCACAGTCAATGCTTTAAATATTTCGTCTACTTCATTTGCCTCAATGGGTTGAGGTATCTTTAAAACTACATCATCTGGGAAATCAGCAAATGAACCTATATCAGTAACAATTGTCGGTTTGCCAGCTGACAATATTCGCAAAAGAGAAGCGGAACTTTCACCATTAAATGGATACCTAAGATTGATACAAATATCGGATATGTCTATATATTTGTAAAAATCCTCCATAGGGATAAAACCAGTGACTTTCACTTGATTTTCTAAGCCTAAACGAAGAATTTCTCCTTGAATATCTGTGTTACCTAAATACTCAGTTCCCCCAACAAATATTAAAAAAGCATCTGGATTATTGGCGCTAAATATTTGGAAGGCACGAAGAATTTCTAATGGACGCTTAGTACTATTTAGGAATCCAAAGGATGCTATTATTAAACTGTCTTTAGGAATTTCTAACTTATTACGGATTGATTTTTTGTCTGATATTTGATTGGTTATTATTGGTACAGGTTCCGGTATACGAGTGATAAATTCGTTGTCGCAGCTATAATTATTAATTGCCGATTTATATGCCCAATCACTATGTAAGACTACACCCAAAGAGCGAGTAAAAATTCTTCTATTTATATAAATTTGGGCTTCAGCTAACTTCCCTTCAAAATTAAGCTTTCCTTTTTTCAGTAAATCTAAGATTTCTTCCGCTTTGTTTATTCCGTAAGAATGTTCTAGTTCTTTTTTAAGCGTAATTCCTAGCTCTGAACGATGAACATTTATATAGTTAATCAGCCCGCCCAAACAGTAGTCATGTAAAACAGATATTCCAGGGTATTTCATTAAGTGGGAATACATATAACAGTGATAACTACTATTACCTATTTGATAAATAATAGCTTGATAATTTTCTTTATTTATCTTATTTTCAAATTCATTAAAAGAAAACAAATGGTTCCATACATCAGTATCCGGCAAATAACCTTTATCATGATAAAGGTCAAGATTCAGATATTGTGACAGTGATGGTAATAAATCTTGGGAATAATCTGCGATACCTGATTTAATCGGTTTAAAAGGACTAAAGAAGGCTACTTTAACGTTTGTATTCTCTGCCTCAACCGGATTAAATGTTATGCTTGCTTTGTTAATAGCTTGACTATCCTCAAAAGCATCAGACATTTTTTGGGCTACAGACTTCCAAGTAAACTTTTTGGCTTGACTTAGCGCATTTTCTGATAGCTGTCTTTGGAAATTTTCATTTGCAAGAACTTTTTGCATAGTCATTGCTATATCCTCAGTAGAATGAGCATCAAAAAGCTGCTCTGTAGAACCTACAATCTCAATCAAAGATGAGTTGTTGCTAGCTATGGCAGGAGCACCACAGGCAATTGCCTCTAAAAGTGGTAAGCCAAAACCCTCATAAAAAGATGGAAATACGAATAGAGAGCAGGTTGAGTACAAAGCTTTTAGCTCTTCGTCTGTAACGAAATTAGTTAAAACTAGCGAACGATCAATTTTTAACTTCGTGGCTAAGTTAGTAATTTCCTGAGCAAAAAATTCAGAAACTTTACATGCAATAACTAATTGATAAGTTTCTTGAAAGTTTTTGGGCAATTTAGCAAATGCTTTAACCAAGCCTTCTATATTTTTACGCCAATCTTCTCCCCCGGTGTAAAGTACAAATTTTTTATCAATCTTAAATTTATTCGCAAACAACTTTAGCCAGGTTTGATGTTCGCTAGTAGGTACGGGGGTAAAGAAAGGAGAAACTCCTCCCGATACATTAATAACTTTATCTGGATATATATTTAAATACTTAATACAGTCTTGGCGAGTAGATTCAGAAATTGCAAATATCAGATCGGCATTCCGTACATTAATCAATCTTTTCATGTACAGTGAATGCATATTAGCATCGTTTAAATATCTATCTGCAAAGATTAATGGTATTAAATCATAGCAAATAGTAAAAACCTTTTTAGAAAAATAACTATAATCAGGTATTGTAGAATCCAAACCTTCCATAGGGCTTGGAACAAAAACCCCTTCTACGTCTGCTGCTAGTATAGTTGTTTTCATTAACAAATCGTTAATATCACAACTACCTATTTGGGGATAATTTATAGTGGAATAAGAACATATTTTTCGATCTAATTCCGGCTCCGGTAAAGTACCATTAGCAAACATATGATAATGGTTATCACTTTGCAAGCTTACTAAAGATTCTAATACTGATTTAGTATAACGACCAATGCCTCTTCCTCTAGAATTACGTGTTTGCAGAGCTTGAAGATCGATAGCTATTTTCATTTTATTCTGAATTACTATTTACTAGTTTTTTTACATATCACCATTGCTACAGCACCAGGAAGATAATTTTCAGAATTATGCTCCTTTATAGATGCCTCTATTTCATCTTCTACAGTCACCCAAGTGAAATCATCCTTACGGATTCCATAATGTATTTCGTTAACATCAAAATCTTGAATTAGTTTTTGGAGAGAAGTTTTATCGTAAATTCTATGCACTGGTGTACAAGCTTTTTTTCCATAAGGTACCGTTAGTATAAAACTGCCTTCTGGTTTTAAAAGAGAATGAATTTGTTTGACGGCTTCAATATCTAAAGTTTCTCCAGATTCATCTCCATACCAGCCCAAACCAATATGTTCTAACGTAGACAAAGCAATTACACAATCAAAGCTTTCTACGGCTAATGAAGGCTTACATATATCGGTTTTAACAAACTTTAAATTAGGATGAAATAAAGCTATAGGGCGAATATCTATTGCTGTTACTGAATAATTAAAACTTGCTAATTCATATGGCAATAAACTTTCTGCCGAACCAACATCTAAAATTTCTATCTTTTTAGATGTGTATAGCTGAGATAATGACTGTATTACAAAAGTTTTCTCTAAAATCCTTTCTGTAGTTTCTACCCAATAAGCTTCTCCATTATTACGGTAGCCTACCCATATTGGCTCATTAAACCATAGGGAACTTTTCATTTTAGCTTCTTCAGCAGAAGCAAACTCACTGACTACATTTTTACTAGCTTGTAATTCAGTTCTTAAGTTTTCTATTTTTTGTTGAAGTTCAGCCAATACCCTTATTTTTTGCTCTATTTTCTGCTCGATTTTTTGCTCTAATTGAGTCAATTCTTCTATTCTTTCCTGTAAGGTAGGTAATATCTCTATTTTTTGTTCTACTTGAATTAATTGTTTTTTTGTTTCCTGAAGTTGAGGCAAATTCTCTAACTTATGTTCTATTTGACTCAATTGTTCTATTCTTTCCTGAAGCTGAGCAAGTCGTTCGCTGAAATCTTTTTCTTTAATAGACTGCTCGTAATTTTTCTGAATTAACTCATACAAAATTTTCCTCACAGCAGAGTTAAAGTAAACTTGTCTTTTTAAAATAGACCATGTTAACTTTTTGAGGACTCTTTTTAAAAATTTTCTGATAGGAGTAGTATATATTTCATTAAAATAAAGTAAAAAGTTTCCATCAATTTCTGGAACTGCACTGCTGTAACTTAACTTTATATCTTCCTCAGAGGATTCTTTTTTTTCAGCCTGGACATTAATATCGCTAAGATTTTTAGTTGATTCTTGATAAACCTGCAATATTCTATCTAACAGCATATTTTCTTTCATCATTAACTCTATCTAATTAAATATAAATAACATAGCTAAATTTTAGACTTGGTAAACATAATCTCGGAAAAACAAAGACCGATTTGTTCTAAATACCCTTCATTAACTACTTGAATTGTGCCGATATAATCCAACCAATCATATGTAATATTAGCTTCCAAGCTATAATTAGCTACGGCAGCATTTAAAGTATATTGTTGCGATAATATGGGAAGATTAATTTTAAATTGACAGATAATTGGCTGTCCAAATTCAATATTATCCATATCTTCTGACAACAAATATGTATTAGTTGCTATTATTATTTGCCCAAATCTATCTTTAATCTGAAACCCCACATTCAAAGGACAAATATCGGGTGAATGTACGTTTAACTTAATGGATAGTAAAACATCTTCGCCAATATAAAAAATAGATTTTTGCTTACCTTCTAAATCAGTAATAGCTGTACCAGCAATTAAACCTACATTACTACCATAGCGATTAACACCTGGAAAATCGCTTTTATATTCCGTAGGATATATCAGAGTATTGTCAATTGCATAACTATTAGATTTTGCTAAGCCATCTGAAATTTTCTTGTCACGCTGTGGCGCTTTAGGTCTTGAGCTAGGAAAATTACCATAGTAAATTTCCATATATTTTGAAACTATTTCTTGTGGCGAACTAGAATATTTAATCGAGCCATGCTCCATTAATAAAGCTTTTTTACATAACTTGAGAACTGCTCCCGTATCATGGCTTACAAATATGATTGATTTGCCTTTTTCTCGCAAATCTTCTATAAATTTGTAGCATTTCTGTTGAAAAAATATGTCTCCTACAGACAAAGCTTCATCAACTATTAAGACATTAGGTTCGCAATGAGCCGCGACGGAAAAAGCTAATCTTGCAAACATCCCGCTCGAATAAGTTTTGACAGGCTGCTCGATAAATTCTCCTATATCAGCGAAAGCAGCAATATCATCAAACTTTTCTTCTATTTCCTTTTTGTTTAAACCTAATACTTGCCCATTAAAAAATATATTCTGTCTGCCAGTAAATTCCAGATTAAAACCACTACCTAACTCTAATAATGCCGAAATCCTACCATTAACAAAAACTTCTCCAGTAGTCGGTGTTAATGTCCCAGCAATTATTTGTAATAACGTACTTTTGCCAGAACCATTTTGACCAATTATTCCTAATATTTCGCCTTTGTAAATTTCTAAATTAATATCTTTTAGTGCCCAAAAATCTTGAGCATGGGTTTTTCCCGGTAGCAAAATTTCTTTCAGCCGATCCACTGGACGAGCATAACGCTTGTAACATTTTGAAATATTCTTTAGGGAAATTGCAACTTCCTCACCCATAACACTAGATTCTTAATATCTGAACTCAGAACATTAGCAAATCAACAAAGCTCTCAAATCAATAAAACTAGGCTATTAAAGTTCCCGGTTTACTACGGATAGTCGCATTATCTAACACCCTAAATTTGCTATTACCATTCGGAGAAACTAAACCTAAAACCTGCAAGTCTGCTTCTACCATCAATTTGACTAACTCTTCAAAGCTAACAGTGCGCTTCCAACCTAATTCTTGTTTTGCTTTACTAGCATCACCAACTAACAAATCAACTTCTGCCGGACGTAAATATCGTTCGTCAAAAGCAATATAATCTTGCCAATCTAGATTCACATAGTTAAAAGCAATATCCAAAAACTCACGTACTGAATGAGTTTCTCCCGTTGCAATTACGTAATCATCTGCTTCCTCTTGCTGCAACATTAACCACATTGCTTGCACGTAATCTTTTGCATAACCCCAATCTCGTTTTGCATCTATATTACCCATATAAAGCTTATTTTGCTTTCCTGCTACTATGTTCGCAACAGCATGAGTAATCTTACGTGTAACAAAAGTTTCTCCACGGCGGGGTGATTCATGATTAAATAAAATCCCGTTACAGGCAAATAAGCCGTAAGATTCGCGGTAGTTTACTGTCTGCCAATGAGCAAATACCTTAGCGCAAGCGTAAGGGCTGCGAGGATAGAACGGTGTTTCTTCCAATTGAGGAACTTCTCTGACTTTACCAAACATCTCAGAAGAACCGGCTTGGTAAAAACGCACATCAAGCCCAGTCCGCTGCTGATAATCTCGCAAGGCTTCTAATAAGCGTAACGCTCCCATTCCCACAGTATCGGCTGTATATTCAGGTGAATCAAAACTTACACGTACATGGGACTGGGCACCTAAATTGTAAATTTCATCCGGCTTTACCGTTTCTAAAATACGACGTAGAGTAGTACCATCCGTTAAATCACCATAGTGGAGGAATAATCTTGCATTCTCGCTATGAGGATCGGTATAAATATGGTCGATTCTATCGGTATTGAAAGTAGAAGTACGGCGAATAACGCCATGAACTTCATAACCTTTCTTTAACAGTAATTCGCTTAGATAAGACCCATCTTGACCAGTTATACCAGTAATTAACGCCTTCCTCACCATACTTAATCTCCCTCTAATTAACTACTGCTAAGAATGTATACTAAAGAACATCAGCAAAACCCGGACGTAATTTTCTGTATGTTAAAATACCGACAAAAAATATAATTATCGATATAGTAAAAGCGACTCCCAGTTCGCCCCAATGCTTTACTTCCCCCACTAAAACAAAGTCGCGGTAAATCTCTACAATCGCCGCCAGTGGATTTAACCATAGTACCCAGTTTCGCCAACTCTCCGGAATTGATGTAATTGGGTAAACTATCGGCGTAACATAAAACCAAATATTCAGAATAACATTTAACGTTTGCGGAATATCCCGTAAAAATACGGTTAATCCTGCTGCTAAGTAACCAAAGCCAGCAGTCAACAATAGCTGCGGTATCCAAACTAAAGGCAATAGCGCCAATGTTGTATGTAAAGTCCCCGAAGACAAAGCTACAAAAAAGATCAGCATTATCAAGCCGAAAGAACTCTCGATGAAACCTGAAAATATCGGTACTAAAGGCAGTAAACTTAACGGGAATACAACTTTCTTGACTAAATTAGGCTGACTGATTACCGAACCCGCAGATTGAATTAAGCCAGTACTAAAAGCAATCCAGGGAAGCAATCCTGCAAATAGCCATAATCCGAACGAAACACTTTCGTTTGCAGGTAGACCTTTAATACTCAGCTTAACTTTTAATACTACTGAAAACACGTAAGTGTAAATCAGTAATTGCGATAGCGGATTAACTAAAGACCACAAATTACCTAAAACGGAACCTTTATACCGCGCTTCTAAATCTCGTCTAACCAAAGTTCTTAACAAATCGAACTTCGTCCAAAGCCGATCGCTAATCGGTAGAATACGTCTTAGCCTACCTGAAATGCTTGCAAATACTTGCATTGTTCGCATAGACATCCCATTCCTCACACATCAATTATCAACTCGTAATTAGCGCTCAAGGTTTATTGATAACCTATTCATAGCCGTTAAAAACTTGAATCATTCTTCTTTGTAAGTAACTGTCTACAGGAAATATTATTTTTTAACGCTTCTAAAATTGATTCTCACTCATTTTTGCAAACAAAATTTTTAAATAATCATACAACGAAATGGTAATTGTTAATGGGTAGTTGGTAATGGGTAATGGGGGATTAATAATTGGTAACTCCTAACTCCTAACTCCTAACTCCTAACTCCCAATCCCCGATTCCCAGAATTACCTAATTCAGCTAAACTTAGTGTTGGTTTAGTGCATTAATTTCATTATTTATAATTCGGCATGGAAGTAGGACAAAAAGTAAAGGTAGTTCGTTTGCGCGATCGTTTATCTTCGAGAAGTACATCTGGCAAGTTAGGAAAAGTCGGTACCGTCAAGGATTTCAAAATAACTGATGGTAAGGGACTAGGTTACGTGGTAAAGTTTGATGACAATTCTGCCACTTGGTTTTTTGAAGACGAACTAAAACTAGTGCAATAGAGAGAAGCGTCTAAAAGGAATCTGCTGTTAACTTGAAGTTGATTAATTAGGCGGAAATTGGAAGTTATAAAATGTCCCAGATATTGACCTTTTTGGGTGAAAGCAGCGCGGCTCGAACTAAAATTGCGATCGCGTCTGCTAAATCACTGGCAAATCAAGGAAAGCGGGTTCTTTTGGCAAGTGGTGCAGAACCCGTTTTACCCGTTATGTTGAGTGCGGATTTAGGTCCTGACCCTCAAGAGATTGGTGCTAATTTACAAGCAGTGCAGTTTCAATCTTCCGTGTTGTTAGAGCGCAATTGGGAAGAAGTGAAGAAACTTGAAGCGCAATATCTCAAAACACCTATTCTCAAAGATGTATACGGGCAAGAATTATCAATCTTACCTGGGATGGATGGCGCTTTGGCACTTAATGCTATCCGCGAGTATTTTGAAAGCGGAAAATATGACGCTATTGTCTACAACGGTACGGGTGATTTAAATACCTTGCGGATGTTGGGAATGCCCGAATCCATTAGCTGGTACGTGCGTCGTTTCCGGCAATTGTTTATCAATTCGGATTTAGGAAGGACAATTTCTGATTCACCTTTTATCCAACCGTTGATTTCTACTTTTCTCAACGTTAACCCGATGGCAGATAACTTTGCTCAGCCAACAAACGTAGCTACTAACATCTTGGACAAAGGTAAACAAGTTCTTGCCAATCCTCAGCAGTTTAGCGCTTTCTTGGTAACAACCGCTGACCCCATCGAGGTGCTAACAAATCGTTATCTTTGGGGAAGTGCCCAACAGGTTGGTTTAACTATTGGTGGCGTTATTGTTATTTCTCCCGATGGTAATTCAAATGTCTCTGAAGACTTTGCTCCCTTACAAGTAACTAATATCTCAGATATTAAAGAAGGCAACTGGCAGCCATTAGTAGATGCCATCCCTGACTTTACAGTACAGACACAACAGGCTCCCAGACCAATCGAAATTGATGTCAATGCCCGTCAGGTACGCTTATTCCTGCCAGGATTTGATAAAAAGCAAGTCAAGCTAACTCAGTATGGTCCAGAAGTTACCATAGAAGCGGGAGATCAAAGAAGAAATATATTATTACCTCCAGCCCTCAGCGGTAAACCTGTAGCGGGTGCGAAATTTCAGAATCAATATTTGATCATTTCGTTTTAAAGGAGTTAGTTGTTGGTTGATAGTTGATAGTTGCTGGTTATTACATTTCTACACCAACAACTATTAACCACTAACCACTAACCACTAACCACTAACCACTATCCCTTTTAAATTTGATCATTTCGTTTTAAAGGAGTTAGTTGTTGGTTGATAGTTGATAGTTGCT
>ERZ1740052.483-NODE-483-length-13692-cov-9.410501_pt1 | contig 13692 bp, 23 predicted proteins | sample MGYA00581750_ERZ1740052 | MGnify/ENA primary metagenome ERZ1740052 (study PRJEB43018, sample SAMN04849743) | marine metagenome | isolation source: floating plastic debris | place: Pacific Ocean | collected 2008-08-30 | study: EMG produced TPA metagenomics assembly... | reverse complement strand
CGCTACGGTCAAAATGAGTCATTGCCCTACCCTGCCTTGCCCTACCTTGCCTTGCCTCTCTCTCTCACGCTCGAAGAGCGTGAGAGAGAGCCTATCCCCATTAACCCTCTTAAAAAAGAAAATGTGAGCCATAAAAGATGGCTATCCTAATCTGTGGTACCATACTTTTGTTACCATGGGTATAAAGATGCATGAAGTAGAGGTGTGTGACGTAGCCACTCAAACGGACGTAACAAATGAGACTATAGATCAAGCGTGGAACATCGTATCAAATTTTGAAAAAATACAAAAGAATTGGGAGAGGAAAGATCGACAGAAATATTGGTTGATTGGTGTGACGGCAGTTATTTTGATTGTAAGGCAACTATGGCGATGAAAACGTACGACATGCGCCTTATTCATCCATTTACTATGCAAATCGTAGGTATGGCATTTTATTAAAAAAAACGTCGTGTTTCCTGGAAACACGTGTTTTTTTTTTAAAATATAGCCCTGGGCATCGTCCGATAGTCCGATGCACAGGGCTCAGTTCAAATTATAAAAAATTGTACGAAGTCACAATTTTTTTATTTGAAGCCAAAAGACCATTATGTCATTGCAGGTGGAACGGGAAGTGGAAAATCCCACTTGGCGATGCAAATCATTAAACATGCTTCTACGATGATTCACCCACCGATAGAGCGAACGATATATTGTTATGCAGAATGGAATGACGCATTTCATGATTTGCAGAACGTTGAATTTGTAAAAGGAATTGAGGAACAGACAGTGAGTAGAGAGAACCTACAAGGCAAACGGACATTGTTGGTGGTTGATGATTTGGCAGATAGCATTGGTGCGGAACTAGCTGGAGCCCTTTTTACACGTTATAGTCACCACCGTTCCATATCCGTGATATTTTTGGTCCACAATTTGTTCTTCAAAATGCTACGCAATTATCGTCTGTTAGCCCTCAACACTCAGTACTACATTATAAAAAAGAGTGTTCGTGACATAAATTCCATAACAACGCTCGGACGACAGATATATGGTAGTCACTATAAAGTCCTAGTGGATGCTTATTTGGATGCTACTCAAAGCCAATTTGGTTATCTCTTCATTGATTTAAGAACCGAGACGGACTCGGCATTGAGATTGAGAACGGGCATATTTCCCGACGACGCGCGGTATATTATTTATCGCACCAAACATGGCAAAATCTAGAAAAAGTCGCCTGAAGGCCAATTATGGATTTTTTCAGTTTTTGGCTACATTATCTCGATCTAGACAAAAGGCATTGATGAAAGGAGCAGACCGGGAAATTCTCCGTGCGTTGGCAGAGGTTTGCATTAACCTTATAAATCGCAATATTCCTCTAAGTGCCAAAGAAAAGGCTAAACTGAGACCCTATGCAAAAGACATATATAAACTCTCCTTGAGGGGTCAAAGCGCCAAAAAACAACAAGCTATCATACAGCGCGGAGGACTACTAGGTACACTGCTCGCTACGCTGGTTCCTACTATTTTAGGAGCCGTTTTAGGCAACAGATAAAATGGATAAAATGATCATGATCAATCTGGAACAATATCAGAACATGAAAAAGAACAACGACACGATAGGAGGTGCGATGGAAGGAGGCAAAAGAGAAAAAGATGATATTTTGGTGAAGAAGAAAGATGAAGCATGGATAACGAAAGCGGAACGAGAGAAGGACAGGAAAAGACAGGAAATGGATGCCTTTTCCGAACGTCTAAAGCCGTTGTTGAGTATTCATCTTCAGCAAATAGATGATATATTGAAAGAAATCCACCCTAATCGTCAGGCACAAGCTAAATTCTTGTTGGAAATCTTGTCTCGTCTTCCCAAAGTATCTCTCACTAAAAAGCATTTGTTGATTGATAACGAACCGCAACCAGGGTATATGAAAGACATTTTGGACGAAATGATGGACAATAACATTACCGGTGTGACGTCCATTATTAATGCGTTGCGCTCTAAATCTCCATCAAAAAAAAAAAACGATACGTCCACCTATGTTAAGTTTGACATCTCCGGAGGAGTCGGATGAATCAACGACAGAGTATGAGGGAACAACGCCGGGATATTTTACACCGGCAGGGAGAACAGGAAAAACGCCAGGAAGAACTCCCGCCGCTAAGACTCCCGCTAGAAAAATCTTTAGAAGTAGCAGCGATGATACAGAGGCTACTGTTAAAAGTGCAACGAATATGGCGAGAGATCGATCACCAATAAAGAAAACACCAGCCAGAGGAAAAACACCATCTAAAGCAAAAACACCATCCAAAGCAAAAACACCAGCTAGAGCGAAAACGCCTGCCAAAAGAGCGAAAACGCCTGCTAAAACGCCGGCCAAAACACCGGCCAAAACACCGCGTAAAACGCCTATAAAACCCATTGAGACGCCTGCCGATGTTCGCAGAAGTGTGAAGCGTGCCAATTGGGAGGCTTTGCATGAAAGAAGAATTCGTATCAAGGAAGAAGGAAAACCCTATGTGTCACCACGAAAAACGCTAACTGCGTTAAGGCGGCAACGACAAAAAGATTTTGACGGTCAACTGGGAAGAACAGGAATTTTAAAGTTGCGGAAAAAGGATGACAGAGACAGTGACGGACGAGAAGGTCAATCAGGATCTGGACGTTGGACAGCGTATTGATAAATTGTACTACGAACCAGGACCTGCTCACTTAGCTTCGGCAAAAACATTGTATCACGTTGCAAAAAAGAGCATACCTGGCATAAAATGGAAAGACGTACAGTCGTATTTGGATCGACAGTATACGCAGTCGAGACACAAACGTTTGCGTAAAACTTTTCCACGTCGGAAAGTGCTAGTCTTAAGAATTGACGAAATATGGACGATGGATCTTGTGTTTGTGGAAGGGTTAACGAGTTATAACTATGGATATAGTTATATCTTAACCATATTGGATATCTTTTCCCGCTACCTTTGGGCAAAACCGCTGAAATCAAAAAGACCTAAAGAGGTAGCCAGTATCGTCGAGACCGTTATAAGAGAAAACGGCGCTTCTCCCTACAAAATTTGGAGTGGTAAGTAAAAACTACCCTACTGGGATTCATCGCGTGATGTATGATACGCGCTACCCTGCTGGGATCTATTGCGTGGATTGTGCTACCCTACTGGGTTTTATTGCATGTTGCGCAGTATGTGCTACCCTATTGCGTTATAAAGGAATCGAACCTTAATGAAACCACTTTTTGACTTTTAGACATGGGGAGCGAATTTGTTACGGGTCCTATGAAGGATTTGTACGATGAGCATGAAATTACGCGATACTCAACTCACAATACTGATATGAAGGTAAAAAAGATTGTGTTTTATGCTATTTGTATTGTAACATATTGCGACTATTTATATATTAATTGTATACCAGGCGGTGTTTATTGAGCGCGCTAATTCTACGTTGGAGAGCATGCTATACAAAAAAATGACGAGTCTCCAGACGGGCAAATGGATTGACATATTGGACGACGTGGTGGAAAGTCTAAATGCACGTCCTAGAGATATATTGCACGGGTTAAGTGCAACGGAAGCGCACAAAAAAGAAAACGAAGAGAATTTAAGATCCAAGTTTTTAGCGGACTACAAAAAGTATAAAAAGCAATTTGAAAGACAAAAAGCCAAATTCAAAATAGGAGACCACGTGCGACTAGCGCGTAAAAGAACGACCTTTCATAGGGGCTATGAAGTTCAAACACAGCCAGAGGTATATATTATTGAAAACATCTTTTATACATACCCCATAACGTATTCCGTGGAAGGAAAGCAGCAAAAATACTACGCGCAGCAACTAGTGAAGGCAACACCCGCGAGCGAACAACAAAAACACTACTACATTGCCAATACCAGACAAGTGAATCAAAAGAGGTTGAGATCAGGGCGAGAATCGACTGGTGAAAAAGAATACTTGCTTCGAAGTTCGAACGATCCAGAATTAAGTACGTACATTAGCGAAACGCAATACCAGAAGCTTAAGGATGACGGACTCATTTAGCGAGTATGTCGATCTCGTATCAACGGCGTCAAAAGAGTTATATCCAGACAATAACAATTCATCATTTATCAACGTGCTTCCCATTCCCCTATCTCTTCCTTTGGACTGTTACGTCTCTCTCGAGGAGATTGGGTACACGAATTCATATTATAATGTAGTGGCGGCAAAAAGTAAAGTTGCCATCATGGATGTGAATCATAAGTATCCACCACGTCCTGATACATATGGCCATCCATATCCAGTTTGGGGTCGATACGTTAATGTTACGCTGGATACGGGATATTATGACAAGCCCGAGATGCTGATAAATATGCTGAATCAGCGCGTGCGAACCTGCGGCGTTATTGAGGTTGCCGATCGCGACATTTTTCGATATGATCCCGTGAGTAGAAAAGTGTTCTATGATATGAAAGGCATGCAAGCGACGGTGCAAATACGCGGTCCACTTATTCACCTTTTGGGTGTTGAGATTACAACGCCAAACCTCACTGACGAGCAATTTGTCGCTTTGGGAATGGCCAAAGAGGGTCCTACCTTTGTATATACGCATAAGAAAAAAAAAGACGAAGGTGAAGAAGGTAAAGATGGTGACGAAGGCGAAAAAGGCAAAGATGGTGAAGGTGAAGGTGGTAAAGGTGAAGGTGAAGGCGATAAAGGTGACGGTGAAGGTGACAAAGGCGAAAGCGGTAAAGGTGGTGAAGGGGAAGGTGAAGGCAAAAAAGAGACTCGACATTGGTCCAACCCCTCTTATACCTACAAAAGTGCCGGAATGGAAGGCGTTATGGAATATCCGCTCCAACTAACGCCGCACTCATCAATGGTGGTGTACAGCGACATAGTCCGTTCACAAGTAAGTTCATGAGACGGTATGCATCGAGAAAAAAGACAGCTATAAAAGGGTAAGTAAATGTGTTTATTCTTATTTATGACAGGTAACGGGAGGAATTTTTGCCGATCTACTTACCTATCTACCCGTCTACAACGCCGAATTTGGCACTCAAGTGATTCATCAAGTGACTAATCCATATTTTCTCAAGTGTGCAAAACGCTACGTGCCAACTATAACGATCTATATTCGCGATTTGCAAGGCAATCCTTTTCAATTCCTCTCTGGTGAAGTTCGAATAAAATTACGGTTTCGTCCCCAACATTTGGTAGAAAAATAACCATGGGTATACGCACGATGAACCTTCCCTATCCTAACCAAAGACTCAAGGGTATGGGACTAGGTCGAATGTTAATGAAATTAGGGATGATGGCTCGTCCATTGGTTACATCCGCCCTACGCAGCGCCAAACCTGCGGCAAGGCGATTGGCTAAGGATTTAGCGAAGGAAGGTCTTTCCGCCGCCACGTCGACGTTGAGTGACGTGGTAGCTGGTGTACCCGTTAAGCAGGCCGTTAAATCAAACCTGAAGCGCGGAATGGAAAATTCTCGAGGTCAAATTAAAACTGGCGTGAAACGAATGGTACAAGATGGAATTACCGCCGGGAGGAAAACTATAAAAAGACGGAAAAAGGCTCAGTCTGGATCTGGACGAAAACGCAAACCACCAAAGAAGACGCAAAAAAGAAAGAGACAGCAATCTTCTTATCGAGCTGCGTTTTATTAAAGAATCAAGATGGATAACGTAAATAAATTAATTCGAGCACCAGGAGTAAAAACTTTAGAATGTGCGAGTGAAGCTTTGGACCTCTTTAGTTCCCCATACGTAGAACGAACGTTGGAAAGGTCTTACGTGGTCGAAGTCAACCCTCAGAATGCTTTGAGTTCTTCATCCTCCAGCATTCGCTTCGTTATTGCTCCTAGCGATGACTTTACGGACATTTCTGAGACGATGGTGGAGGTGAAAGTAAAAATTACCTTGGTAGACGGCAAAAAAGTGGGAGCCCTTGGTGCCGCCAACAGTTACGGCTTGATTAACTTACCATTGGCGACGTTATTTCAAAACTTGACCCTCAAAGTTGGACAAACGGTGATCAGCAACAGCTACTCGACCTATCCTTATCTTGCATTTTTTCAAACGTTGATGAGCTACGAAGAAGCGAGTCGGGACACGAGATTACGACTGATGGGATACGTTCACGAAAAGGACCCTACCGCAGTGGCTGCCGAAGCTGGCGCTGCGGCATCAGCGTACAAAACTCGCGCACAATGGACCGCCGCGTCCAAAGAATTGACGCTCGTGGGACCCATTTTTCATGAGGTAAGAAGTATTACGGTGTTATGAAAGAGAATAAACGAATCGAACCCTAATGAAACCCTTTGTTTTTTCCAGCTTCATCATCAAAAGCGAATGATCATTCCACATTGTGAGCTGACATATGAGTGGACCAAAGCCAGCGATGATTTTGCCATCATATCCAACAAAGCCGATTGTGACTATCTTTATGACATCGTTTCCATGAAGATGTTGGTTCGTCGGCAAAAAGTCGTGCCGTCGGAAAAACTCGAGATAGAACGAAGTCTCGATTCGGGGAAAAATGCCATCTACCCCGTTTTGCAAGCGCAAATAAAGCCATTCTTTATCGATGCTAATGAAACTAATGTTTCTTTAGAGAACATCTTTGGAGGTATGTGAAGCAATTGATGGAATAAAAAAAGTTATAAAAAACAACAAAAAAATAAACGGATGTTCATTCTCTCACACGCAGGTTCGGCTATTCCATCGTATTGCGCCGCCATGCTCGTTGAGCAAGATGCTTTTCAAGGAGATTATGTTGCAAATCCCTTCCAATTCCCGTCAAAAAATCTCAACATGATCAAGATTACCATTGGTAAGCATTATTTTTTACTTACCCTAATTCACTCTAATTCACCCTAATTTATGTTTTATCCTTTTGTTTTTAGACGGTATCAGTTATCCCAATTCTTTGGGCTTCACTCCAAACTACACGGCTGATTCAACCAAACCTGACTGGACGCGTCCTTATCTCGCTCTGATGAATTCAACGCTAAAAAGTCAATTTGCACCGGGAATTACGTACGAAATGTTCAAAGATACGCATGCCATCTATTGTTTCGACTTTGGTCAAATGCCTGGACATGAACTCGATCACGTTTTGCCCAAACGCTCCGGTGGCTCAGCGCGTCTGGATATGACTTTTGCACCCAAGACCAAAAACGTCGCGCTCGTTCTCCTCCTATACACGGAAACCTCACAAATTCTCGAAATAGATAAAAATCGCCAGGTACATCGCGACTACGTCACTTAACCAATGATGGATGAGACGGAGCTAGATCGCGTTTGTCGTCAGGATCCCTATATTAATCGCTATTATATCGGCACTTTTGCCGTTGACGAAGTTCCTCGACAATTGATGCCTAACACTACTTTTGTGGTAAACTTGAATCGTCGACAAGATTCATCGATGGGACATTGGGTAATTGGAAGCTCGCTGCCCTTTTCTCCCTCGACTCAGCTAGAACGTAGCTTCTTTTATTTTGATTCTTTCGCCAAACCGCCTCCTAAATCTATAAAAGAAGCGATTTCGAGCTTGTCTCCTCAAAACGTTTATTATAACGATATCGTCGTACAAAATCCCATTTCTATGTCGTGTGGGTTTGTCGCAACCTACGTTTTAGCTCTTTTATCTCGTGGCTATTCTCCATTGGAGATCATCCTGCAGCATTTTTATGATTTTGCTAAACATCCATTTAAAAACGAGGCACGTATTCAACCAGCCATAACTGAACTACATTCACTGAAGAAAAGACCTATCCTTCCTTCGAATCGTTAAAAAAAAAAAAAAAAAAAATTTTACAAAACCAATAAAATTTAAAAATAAAAAAAAATGGCGATGAACAAAACAATAGTTGACGCTTCACACATCCAACTTGGACCTTCATCAATGTTTGAAGACTCTACCGAGGAAGAAGATAATAATAATAATAATAATAATAATGAAAAGAAAGAGAACTGCAACGACTATGAAGTCACGCCGCTCTCGACGTGCGAGCCGACCCTCTGCGACACGCCATCATCGTCGACAAACAGGCGGAGCGAGTCGCCAAAAAAAGCGACGACGTCGGCGAAAAGGACAGCGAAGAAGCGCACCCACCACCAGCGCGTCTCAACTGAGACCGCTGAGTCGTCTGGAGCTATACAAGAAGCACCTTCCACGCCGCTGATGATGAAAAAAGCCAAAAAGCCACGCCTCGTCGGCGGCGGCTGCTCAGGAGGAGGAGGAGGAGGAGCAGGAGGAAGTTCTTGCCACAAATATGAGACTTTGAGGGTACGCTATCATCATCTTCTTCACGACTTTCACCACCTCCGCTCCCGTTATGAAAAGAATGTTCCAGAAAGTTGTCGAACCCTTATCACTTGTTCGGAATGCGGAATACCGCTGACGTGTCATCAATGTGGACATTCCAAGGAGGAGCCGGAAAGGTTGGGAGAAGGAGTGGTAAAGGAGGAAGTGAGTGGAGGCGGCGTACGAGTCATCATTCTTCGCTAGAAGCCGCGAGAAGCCGAAGGCGTAGGAGTCATCATTCTTCACTAGACTTTTCTAGAACTGTGGGTGTAATATAAAGAGCTAGAATATTCTTCCGAGGAGAATATAAAAGGAGTGATGCCTCCTTTTCTCTTAGAGCAACTACTTCTTCTATTGCCAGCTCAAAACGCCAACAAAAAAAAGACTCATCTTTTATTTTCCCTCTTCTTACTTGGCGTTTATCATCTCCTTCATAAAAAACACTTTTCTCTCTTCATTTTTTTACCACCAACTAAAAAGAAGCCATAACGAAAAGATGGAAACGGAAGTGTACGACTTGTCTCCTGACATGAACGTGCGCGTAGTGGCGCACAAACTATCTATGGGATATGGCGTTTCCATCAATCAAAAGCGTACGCCGATAAAAAAGTCAAAAGCGAAAGCAATAACGACGGTGATTGAGGAGAAGAAGAAGGAGGAAGAGGAGGAGGAGGAAAAGAAGGAGGAGGAGGAGGAGGAGCAGACAGCGACACCCATGGAGGCTACTTCTTCTTCTTCACCCATGGAGGAAACGATGCCGTTGACGTCGACAATGTCGACCAAAAGAACGCCAGAGGAAGAGGGGAAAGAAGAAGAGGAAGGTGGAAAGAAGAAGAAGAGGAGGAGGAAGGAGAAGAAGAAATGGAGCGCCGTTAAGAAGATGTGCCTAGACATTCGCGAGTGGCGTCGTCTTAAAGAAGTATTGCCTGACGTCTTGGCCGACTATCGAGCGTTTGAAGCAGCGTTGGCGGAAAACAAGGACGTGTACTTTCACGGTTATCGCCGACGCATTTCTCCCGACTTCGCCCTAGAGTTGGGGCCGCCCGACAGCGCCATCTTCATTAATGACGACGACGATGACGACGACAAGAAGAAAAACGACGATGAAGAGGAACATTACGAAGTATGTTTGATCGATCTACGGGCGGAGGAGACTCCCGAGATTGGCGATGATCGTATCCAATTCACCGAAACTGAGCTTTCTCGATTCTGCAACTACCTGCCCATCATCAACCGTCGGCTGATTCAGCATCTATCGAAAGACAAAGTAATCACGCTGAACTCCATGGCCGACGTCATTCAAGTAAATCGTTTCGTCCAGAATTTCTACGATGGGGAAAGCGGATACACAAAAATTGTGTTGCTGAAGAAGCCACCGAAGCCATCGTCATCATCGAAGAATCAGAAGTCACCCATCGCTCCTTCGCCGAGCGTCGACATCAAGGAGGATGGTGTCACTCAATTTCGCATCATCGGAATTCCTCCACATGCGGGAGTGGTAGTCGAGCGCGGAGTGATTCCCTCGGCTGCTTGGCAAGAATGCCAGACAAAACGAAGGGATATGGAAGAAGGTCCGGAGGGAAGGGTTAGAAAGCGAGAGCAGGAGAAGATGGATCGAGACGCCGGAAAGGACGACGGATTCGATGATTCCGACACTGACCTTTCGACCGATGATGAAGTGGGATGGTCGCTTCGAGAAATGAAGGAAAGATACGAAGATTACAAAGACGGATATGTTAATTGGTAGACTGTCATCATTTCCTTCTTCGCCGTTGTTGTCTTTTTATCGTTTATACACGTTTGTACTTTTGTGTTTATCTATCTATCTATCTATGTATCTTTTTGTAAATCGCAAATTTTGTACGTGTCTTTGTACATATAAGTGAAGTGAATAAAAGTAAGAAAAAATTTGGAAAGAAAAAATGGCATTGTTTATTTACGTAGTTTTCTTCGAAATGGCAAAACGCAACACGGAACTGCAAGGTAGATAGTCATGTTCCTGATAGATACGACGTAAAGTGGGGATAAGGTGATGTCCGTGAGGAAGGGAATGATATTTGGACACCCAAAAACGCTTATCTTCAAATAGACTAGCGCTAGTTTTTTGGACTTTTTCGATAGAGAGATGATGCTCCCTAGAGCGAATGTTGTACATGGCGTGACGGGTAGGAACTTCATTTTCGAGGACGGATTGATACGTCTTAAACGTCAGTTGCTGTTTTATAACGGCCTTGCTAATTCCCTTGCATAACTTTTTGCAAGTGGTCTTTTGAGTCAAGGAGTTGGTCGTTTCGTAGCAGTATAGTTTGGGTCGAAGAGTGATAACGTGAGTGAGATGTTGATCGACGGCCATTTCTGACTTGAGAAGTCCGAGAACTCCTTTGGTGTCCTTGATTCGTTGGAGGAGCCAATCCTTTCGATCTAGATTGTTCTGGATAAGTGGATGATTTTCATCGTCGAAAGTGGAAAAGTCAAGCCAGTCGCTGAGTTGAAGCATTTCGCGGTAGAAGTTGCGTGTCGACCCCGGTGGGTATTCGACTTGGAAGATAAAACTGTCGGTGTCCGACATTAAGACGGAGAGGCGACTGGTTTCCGTCTGCCAGACTTTGACTAAGCCATCGTAAAAAAACGAAGTCATCCAGTTTTTTGAAAGAAATAGGATCGCCGAACCGATGTAGATGGGCTTGTCCAGTTTGACGATGGTAGGAGTCGACCTCGTGAGAATCGTCGTGGGAGATAAGATGATGGAACTGCAAAAGTTAGCTTGCGCGACTTTGCGAAGAAAGAGAAACTCGTTGCGATAGATGTTCACCACCTCGTATTTGCTGTATAAAAAAAAAAAAAAAAAAAAAATTAAATAAAAAAAAAAACGATTGGAAGGAAGGAAGGGAGAAAGGAAAAAAAGAGGAACGAAATGATCGATCGATCGATTGGTCGGTCGGTCGGTCGATCGGTCGGTCGGTCGGTCGGTCGGTCGATCGGTTGGTCGGTCGGGCACCCGTGCGCATGCGCGCATGCGCACGGGTGATTTTTATGCAAATTTTACGAGTTTCCGCGCGCATGCGCGCATGCGCGCGGAAAGAGCGCTCAGCGATGGACGCGCGATACATCCCCCTAGGGTAGTTGGCACGCGACGCATCGCCGATGGGTAGTACATCACTTACCGCGTATTTTGTAACAATTTTCCGAAGCAAGCATTGTTGCACAGCTTCCAAAATTGTGACTCGAAGGTAGAAGTACTGCGCTTTCGTCTTTCGTTGTTGTTATGGATGAAGGGTCGTAACCATGGTTTTTGATTAAATTGAACGACGCGGTGGACCTTCATCAACTGTACACCCAAGGCTAGTACTTGTTTGAGATACACGAAATGGATTTTGTAATTTCGTTTGTCGTTTACGTCAGTAATTAATTTTGTAGAGTTTTTCGCCGTCTTGAGCTGGTATACGTGAGCCAACTCCGCGGTATGAGGAGAGTATTCTTCCGCGATAACCGGCCTTTTAACGGGTAGGACGGGAAACTCGCTAAAATACGCGTGCATCGCTGGCGGGATACGCAAATCAACCTCGAGGAAATATCCGATAGGACCGTCCGATGGAATGTTCCGCCCACCATCCTCCATAAACTGTTGCGCGATAGGTCTCGCCTCTATCGGAGGTAAGAATCGCACCCCTCCGTAGGGTAGTGGATCTGACATCGCTTTGCCGTACTAATAAGAAGAAAAAAAAAAATGGCATCATCGTTACATAAAATGATGTATCCAACAATCAATCAATCAATCAATCAATTACCAAGTTGTTAACGTCCACGTATTCTAGATGCGTGATAGGTGCCTCTGGTTGAAAATTGGGCAAATGCTTCGCGTTGGCAATGCCTTCCCGATGGGCGACGTAAGAGATTCCTCCATACAGCGATTTTTCAAAGAACATATACTCCGTAGAATCAGTAAGGAGATCAATGTGGATTCCCGTAGTTTTTAGTGCGCTTTTGAAGGCAAATGACGGCGTGGTATATTGTCTCAGAGGATCGATACCAAAAATAGCCATACCCATGTGACGAAAGTCGGAAAAGATATCACCTAAAGAGAGAGGGAGAGAGAATAAGAGGGAGGGAAGAGGGAGGAGATGATGGACAAAGAATGATGATGCCATGATGAGACTTACTGAGCAAAAAAACATCAAGAAAAAGGTACAGCAAAGAATAGCTGCCCAAATCAGGAATACGTAGGGTCTCCCATACAAATTTAGCGTGCTCATAGTCGTCGTCAGATATTGGCGTTTGGTGAAGCCTGAACGTAAAGGTAAAGGTAGGGTAAGTTCGATACCACTGAGGTTACGCCATCTCCATATCCTTATCATCATCATCATCTCTTACCTATTGAAAAATGCCGTTTTGGGTGGAAGTTCCGTTTCTCGCAATATTTCCCAACTTGTAATATACGAGTATGGGTAGATTTGCTTTTGTAACAAAAGGTCCAAATGCTGTTCTCCGTATGTCTCAGAAATAAACTTGAAAGTATTGGGAAATACAGTTTTTGCATCTGACTTGTTAGCGCATTGACTACAAGAAACGTCGTTGTCGTTGTTGTTGTTGTTGTTTTCACATGCTAAACAATGCGCGGGCTTTATTTTGGTCCTAAGGGCATCGGTCAAAGAAGCCAGAGGGCTAGACAAGAAGCGATATGTATCTTTGAAAATGAGAGTTTCCATGAGATGACAAGTACAGTAGTCGGGTCTACCCTCCTGCTCCGCTCCTCCTTTTCCTCCTAAACTCCTAAACTCTTCCTCCTCCCCTTCTTCTTCCTCCAGAAAGTCTGTAGTGTGATTAAGACCATGCGCGATACACCCGTCGCAACGGAATTGTAATTCAAAGGAAATAAAGTTCTCCATACTTTTGGCTAGAATATTCTTAACACGTTTGACATGTCTAGAATCTTCCGCGATAGCTCGAATAACCAAATGAGCGTCAAAACCTGAACAAAAAAAAAATATCGGAAAATATCGGAAAATATCGGAAAATATCGGAAAATATCGCGGTAAATATCGGAAAATATCGCGGTAAGGTACGATACGAGTCGGTATTTACCTGACATGTTATGAGAGCTAATATTCTCGCCTCTTGAGAAAAGACGGGAAATGCAACCAAAACAAAGCGTAGGCGTAAGTTCCCCGGTCGTGACGATGGTGTCTATGTTTGTCACGTGAGTCCTTAAAACGATTTTTACACAGGAAACATTCGGTTGCTGCATCGAATGCTCTTTGATCCTCTTCGCTCATGACAAAGGGTAAATTTACCCTTTGCTTTTGGTAAAGCATTTCCATATCTTTTTTCAAGGATATTAAGAAAGACTCGTTGACATTTTCACTTTGATCATATCTGATAGGAAATGTTTCTTGTCCATCGTATGAGCAAATGAGATATGCATAA
>ERZ1740052.481-NODE-481-length-13706-cov-4.951725_pt1 | contig 13706 bp, 8 predicted proteins | sample MGYA00581750_ERZ1740052 | MGnify/ENA primary metagenome ERZ1740052 (study PRJEB43018, sample SAMN04849743) | marine metagenome | isolation source: floating plastic debris | place: Pacific Ocean | collected 2008-08-30 | study: EMG produced TPA metagenomics assembly... | reverse complement strand
ATGGATATCCGGCTAGAATACCAGATTCGCAAGCTTCTTTCATCCCTTGCTCAGCGGGAGAAATAAATTCCCGAGGGATAGTTCCACCTACAATCTTGCTGACAAACTCAAATCCTGAGCCTTGTTCAGCTGGTTCTAGCTCAATCACAACGTGGCCGTACTGGCCTTTACCACCACTTTGTCGAATAAATTTCGACTCCGCTTTGGACGACTTGAGCACCGTTTCTCGATACGCCACTTGAGGCATACCGATATTGGCCTCAACCTTGAACTCTCGCAACATACGGTCAACGAGAATCTCTAAGTGGAGCTCCCCCATACCCGCAATCACCGTCTGATTCGTTTCAGGATCAATACTGACCTTAAACGTAGGATCTTCTTCAGAGAGTGACTGGAGGGCCTTCGAGAGCTTCTCCATATCTTGCTGGGTCTTAGGCTCTACCGCGACCGAAATCACAGGCTCAGGCACGAATAAAGACTCTAGGACAATTGGATCGTCCAGGTCACAAATAGTATCACCCGTAAACGTGTATTTAAGACCTAGCGCAGCGCCCAAGTCCCCAGCCCGCATTTCGTCTACCTCTATGCGGTCATCAGCCTTAAGAATAATCAGCCGAGAAATACGCTCCTTTTTGTCCTTGGTTGCGTTATAGATATAGCTGCCCTTTTTGAGCACGCCTGAATACACACGAATAAAGGTAAGCCGACCGTAGGGATCCGCCATGCTCTTAAAAGCAAGCGCAGCCGATGGGGTCTCATCGTTAGCAGGCCTTACTCCCGTTTCGCCATTCGGCAACAGACCTTCAATCGCGGGCACTTCAGGCGGCGAAGGCAAATAATCAACGACCGCATCTAGCAATAGCTGTACACCTTTGTTTTTGAAGGCTGAACCGCAGAACATCGGCACCAGCTTGTCTTCAATGGTGGCCTTACGAATACCTGCCATCAGATCATCTGAGGAGATATCCTCGCCTTCCAGGTAGCGCTCCATTAAGACATCGTCGGCCTCAGCAATCGTTTCCAGCAATATAGTGTGGTACTCTTCTGCCTTCGCTTTAATGTCTTCAGGAATATCCGTCACCTGAATATCAGTACCCAGGTCATTGGTATAGAGATGAGCTTTCATCTCCACAAGATCAACAACACCTTGAAATTGGTCTTCTGCGCCAATCGGAATTTGCAGAGGAACAGCCTTTGCGCGCAGCCGATCCTTGACCTGCTCATAAACCTTAAAAAAGTTCGCGCCAGTGCGGTCCATTTTATTTACAAAGGCAATCCGAGGCACCTTGTAGCGGTCAGCCTGCCGCCAAACCGTCTCAGACTGAGGCTGCACACCACCTACAGAGCAGAACACAGCAACAACGCCATCTAGCACTCGCATAGAGCGTTCGACTTCAATTGTGAAGTCAACGTGCCCTGGCGTATCGATAATGTTGATTTGGTGGTCGCGCCAAGAGGTAGAAATGACCGCAGCCGTAATCGTAATACCGCGCTCTTTCTCCTGCTCCATCCAGTCGGTAACCGCATTACCGTCATGAACTTCACCAATTTTGTGGACGACGCCAGAGTAAAAGAGAATTCGCTCAGTCGTGGTGGTCTTGCCCGCATCAATGTGCGCGGCAATACCGATATTCCTAACGTCTTTAATGGGAATGTTGCGGGCCACAATCGAACTCCTTAGCAGCGGGTTGCCTCAGCGCACATGCAAATCACGCCAGGGCAAAGCTTAATTATAAAAACTACTGGGCAAAATTACCCAGCAGTTTACAGATTCGCACGTTGGATACTCAACACGCGATGGTGAAACCCCTCTTATGCAGGGGTGCAAGTTTCTTTCTCGTACAGACAAAGCTGTAACAGCAGCCGGAGTTAGTAACGGTAGTGAGCAAATGCCTTATTCGCTTCTGCCATCCGATGCGTTTCTTCGCGCTTGCGTACCGCACCACCCGTTTCATTCGCTGCATCGATCAGCTCATTGGCGAGCTTGCCAGCCATGGTGCGACCACCACGGGAGCGAGAGAACTGAGTGAGCCAACGCAAGGAAAGTGCTGTGCCGCGCTCTGAGCGAACTTCCATAGGCACCTGATAAGTAGCACCACCTACTCGGCGAGCTTTCACTTCTACCAAGGGCGTTGTGTTACGGACGGCCGTCTCAAATGTTTCTAACGGATCGTTGCCTGTGCGCTCTTCAATAATTTTGAAAGCACCGTAGAGAATTTTGTTGGCAACGGATTTTTTACCGCTGAGCATAATCCGACGGGACATCATGCTGACCAAACGACTGTTGTAAACAGAGTCTGGGGGGACGGTGCGTTTTTGTGCTGCTGAACGACGAGACATGAGGTTTTAACCCTAAACGAGATAATAGATGAAGAATTAGTGGTGGGCCCGGCAATCATAAGCCCGTTTTCTTGGCTAGCTTGCGCTGTGAGCCATTCTGGATTAATGCATCCCGTCAAAAGACAACAGATCCCTAAAGAAGCTGTTTTGACAGGCATTGACTTTTGGCGCAAACGCAACGAACCGATTAAGTAAACTCGCAAGGAGGTCTCAGCATTACCGCCTTGGGACTCACTTTCAAGGGTGCACCAAAAGATGAACTAAGCAAAAGTACGTTCTAGAAAGAGAAACATACGGCTTTTTTTGACTTACTCTTTAGGCTTTTTGGCACCGTACTTGGAACGGCCTTGTCGACGGTCTTTGACACCAGCAGTGTCCAAAGTGCCACGGATGATGTGGTAACGAACGCCAGGTAGGTCTTTGACACGACCACCGCGAATCATTACAACGGAGTGCTCTTGTAGGTTGTGACCAATGCCAGGAATGTAGGCGGTAACCTCAAACCCAGAGGTCAAACGAACCCTGGCTACTTTTCTCAAAGCCGAGTTTGGCTTCTTTGGCGTGGTGGTGTACACACGGGTGCAAACGCCACGACGCTGAGGGCAGCTTTTTAGAGCTGGCGACTTCGTCTTCTTGGTTGCTTTTGAACGCTCAGTGCGAATGAGCTGTTGAATCGTAGGCATAAGGCGGGGGAATATAACTCCGCAAAATAGTTGTCATGAGATCCGATACTATCGCGGATATTTTTGTCTTGTCAATCTATTAGTTGTCGTGCTTGCCGTACCCGGCGGTCGAACGACATTGTTAGCTTCGCTATCACGACCGAATCGCAAAGGCATACCCACATCGACAGCTCTCAGTTGCCAGGGGATTGTCAAATCGGAATGCGCCTCCTGTGAGGTCTTCAGCGAAGTCGATTTTAAGGCCTTTGATGTACGCGGCGCGATCGCGCTCTATAACGAGGAGCAAGCCGTCAAACTCATAGACATTATCCGCCTCATTCGGCGCGCCATCCAAGCTCAAGGTATAGGCCCATTGAGCACAGCTGCTCGGCTGTAATGCTAACCGACAAACAGCATCCGGCTGACTTTGCCTTTGTCGTAGGCGATTAATTTCTAGGCGGGCAGAGTGCGTGAGATGAATCATGCTTTCAAGCTTATATCAAACGGCCTTCCTCTCACGGTCCTCCTGAACTGCCAATCAGCAAAAAAATGGGAGGACTCTTCAGCCCTCCCATTTTCCATAACTAACGTTCTTTGCAAAACGAATCTATTCCAAATTCGCCCACAGCGCTAAAACAAGTAGCCCATGAACTGAAACTAGCTACGCATCGTGGCGAGCGTAGTCATCCTGATAGCGAGTGATGTCGTCCTCACCGAGGTACTCACCATTTTGGACTTCAATCAGTACGAGGGGAATCACACCTGAGTTTTCTAGGCGGTGAGAGGTGCAGGCAGGCACATAGGTAGACTGATTAGTGCATAGCATACGCTCTTCGTCGCCACAGGTCACCTTAGCAGTACCAGATACTACAATCCAGTGCTCACTCCGGTGGTGGTGCATTTGTAGGCTGAGGCGGTGGCCAGGTTTTACTTCAATGCGCTTGATTTTGTAGCCAGAGCCTACTTCGAGGACTGTAAAAGAACCCCAAGGGCGGAGTTCAGTGGCGGCTACACCTTCAAAACTAGGCAATACAGATTCTGTAGCGGAACGTTCTTTAGCTTGAACCATGTCGATGGTCTCCTGAGTCATAAAGTTACTTGAATGGGACGAGGCCTTGTCGTTATGCCCAGCGATTTGGGCCTGGGCAGTGAGAAAAAGCAGACTAGAAAAAATGGATCAACAGCTAGACTTGAAAACTAGATATGCAGCGATAGCTAGGGCTTGTAGCTAATAAACAGACGTAAGACACGGGATGATGTCGGCAGGAACCGTCCAGGACTTATCTGGAGCTACATAGACGAGTGACGGATTCCAGATGCTGCACATTTTCAGGTTGATTCTATCAAAGGCCTCCCTGACTGTGTCTGTGACGGCAGTAACAAAGGGGAGTTCCCCATCAATTCTTCATCCGTGTTAACCGAAGCTGAAGAGCAAAAGAGATACTTACCGCTCTCAGTATCGACACGTTCCGTTCACAAATAACGTACGTAAATCACGCACTATTCTTGACCTAGAACAAATAGGCCAATGCCATTATTGACTCTTGCAGCAGTACGAGGCTGACGGTTCAACAGTTGCCCGCCCAAATAAAGGCTAGACGAACTGCCACCGTCTAGATTTAGCGCATCTACGGCACCTAGCTGCTGCATAATTTTTGCAGTTTCACTGAGGGTAGGGCCTCTGCCGCCTACACGGTCGTGCATGGTGGCGATGAGCCAAGTGCCATCGGCAGTTTTGCCAATGGCGGTGCGTGGGGCCGAGCCCTGGATGAAGTTGGTACTGAAACCTTCGAGCTGAGGGTTGAGAACGATGTTGCGATCGCGAATCAACAGAGGCCCACCCCCAATCACATTGGGATACTGCTCAAAGACAGCTGGCTGGCTTTGACTGGTCAACAGCACGTCCGTGCCAGGGGTAAAGGTAGAGCCTGCCGTCCGATTGCTTCTAAAGGCCAACAAATAGCCTTCACCGTCTGAGGGAATGGGGACACTGCCAGTGCCTGCTTTGCCCAACGTCTGCTGCGCGCTGACGACGTTATCGCGCACAGTGACCACAATTTCATTGTCCACAATCGGTGTGTAGCTTGCGCCCCAGCCGTGGGTATAGCGACCGATGCCGGCCTGAACATAGCCACTATTGACGGCCAGTATAGAATACGACTCACCGAGTCCTACCGTGACTGACTCACTCAGGGCAAAGCGGTCCATTACCAAATCACCGCTGTCATTCCAAGCCATCGCCCCTCGACCCAAAATAGGCCCAGAAATCCACTGCCCGGCATTGCGAACTGCGCCCAGTGGTAGCTGATTATTTCGATTAAAAAAGCCTGCATTGACTGCGCCTGTGACGCGCTGTCGCTGAGCCGTGGTCAAAATCGGCTCGATTCCAGTGGCGGTGTTGGGATTAGCATGGATGGGGCGGAGCGCCAACATAGATGGGTTGGGCTGGGCAATGAACATGTATACCGGGAACCGATTGCGCCCCACTGAAATATACTGCTGCCGCCAGCGTAAGCCTGGAGCCCAGGCAATATCTCGCTCTACCATGGCGTCACGACGAATATCGATGACGACCCTAGAAGGATTGCCTGCGGTCCAAATCTGTGGGGTGGCTCCGTCTTTAGTTTTTATTTTGAGGACGGTTTTACCGCTGAGCGGGGCAACGTGTAGCTGAGTAATGAGGTTGCCGGGGACCGCACGGAAGGCTCGTACCATCTCAGCAGAGATAGCGCCCGTAACGGTCACTGTGTAGACGTCAGCGGATTCTAGCTGCCAGGTGGCTGGGCCGGCAAGATCGACGACGATGCGATCGCCCCAGGTTTGTTTCCCTTGCCGAACGCCTGTTGTCTGCGTCTGCGGCATATTGAGCTGGAGCAGGTTGCCATTGGCTTGTCCTGTCCAATTCGCAGCAGTTGCTAACTGCGAAATATCTATGTAGCGGTTGGTGGCATCCCACCAAGCAGGCAGGGTCATGATGCTATCTTGAGCAACCGGGAACCAGCGAATAGGCTGCTGTGTAGGCACTGTGGTGCCCAATAGCTCGACACCAATCACATTGGCCATGCTGGTGATGGAAATACCAATACGCCCATCTTTTTGCTGCCATTGCCCAGGCACGGTGTGGCCGTTGATGCTAATTTGTGTCCCTGAAACGCGTGTTGTGTCATTGGCCTTGGCTACTGACAGCGGTGGCAGCTGAAAGGCAACGTCTCCAGCCGAGACATCCGAACCAGACGATGAATTTTTGCCAGAGGTAGTATCGGCAACCAGAGAGGTTGCATCACCTGAGATAGGAATAATAGGCACCGCAGAAATCGGTGACTGAGGTGGCGAAGAAGGAACACCTAGGGAATTCACCACGGCCCAGCCCAACGCCGTCAGCACACCTAACGAAATGACTCGGCCCAAAACCAAAGGTTGCCCGCCACGGCGACGACCAAAACGAGGAACATCCGACTGGAACGACTCAGACTCGGCGTTAGCTAGCCGACGTGACCACCGACGTGAAGAAACCCGCTTACGGGAAAACAGGGATTTCATGAATTTCGGTAAATAAAGGTAGCTGTAGGCAATGACATTAAAGAAATGCAGTTATTTAGATTCACTTAAAACGAGCGCACTGACGGTAAATCTTTTCAGAAAGTTACTTGAACTCTTCTTGATGTTTCCCTGGTACGTACGAATTTTAGAAACCGTCGCTGCTTTTTTAGCTGTTTTTTAATATGAGGAGCAGTGGCGGACATTCGGCCGAAGTACTTGTCTATCTTACGAGGGTTCTCTAGTCCTTACAGATACTGCCTGACAGTGATTTTATTGTCTGCGAGGTGCCGATGTGGGTACTGATACGTACGCGGTTTTGGGAAAAAGGTTTAAGGCGAACTTCACTATCACTTAATATTTCTATATAATTTATAGGCTCTCTTCAGGTAAACAGACGCGTGACTCTCATCAATCCAACAACTTTTAAAACGGATGTATTGGAGCCCTTGGGGCCAAGCTGGCTCGTAGAAGAACGAGATGCCTGTGGCGTCGGGTTTATTGCCGATCAGCAAGGGCGAGCAAGCCATCGGCTAGTGGCAGATTCGCTGAGAGCGCTGTCCTGCATGGAGCACAGAGGCGGATGCTGCGCAGACCAGGACTCTTGAGATGGTGCTGGCATTATGACGGCTATCCCGTGGACGCTGCTACAGCGCTGGGCCAGCGAGATGGGAGTAGAGGCGCTGTCTCAGACGCAGACTGGGGTAGCGATGGTGTTTTTGCCTCAGGCGGACGCTGCTGGGAAAGACGCCGCTGAGAAGATAGCGCGATCGCAATTTCAAGCAGCCGTCACTGCCACAGGTCTCACTTTCGTCGGCTGGCGCGAAGTTCCCGTTGCGCCAGACACACTTGGGCCCCTAGCCAAAGAATTTCAGCCGACTATTGCCCAAGCTGTCGTCACTTCCGACTCGCTAGAAGGTGATGAACTGGAGAGAGCACTTTTCTTGGCCCGTCGTCGCTTTGAAAAAGCCATGCATCAGCTCATAGCGAATGAGCCCGACAACAAAGCACTTGCAGAAGCTTACGTCTGCTCTTTCTCAGGTCGTACAATCGTATACAAGGGCATGGTGCGCTCTGAAGTTCTCGGACGATTTTACAAAGATCTACAAAACCCTGCTTACGAAAGTGCTTTTGCTGTTTATCACCGTCGATTTAGCACGAACACTTTGCCTAAGTGGCCTCTGGCTCACCCGATGCGACTGCTAGGCCACAACGGCGAAATCAATACGCTGATCGGTAATATCAACTGGATGACAGCGCGCCAGGCGAATTTATCCCATCCGGCTTGGGGCGATGAGCTAGATTTGCTCAAGCCTGTGGTCAACGTAGAAAACAGCGACTCAGCAAACCTCGATAACACCATGGAGCTGCTGGTACGTACAGGTCGATCTCCGGCTCAGGCATTAACCATGATGGTACCTGAGGCTTATCACAATCAGCCTGAACTCGCGGATTATCCAGAAATTATTGACTATTACGAGTACTACAGCAGCATTCAAGAGCCTTGGGATGGCCCAGCCCTAGTAGTGTTCTGCGATGGTAAGCAGGTCGGCGCAACGCTAGATCGCAACGGCTTGCGCCCTGCTCGCTATGTCGTGACAAAAGACGGCTACGTGATTGTTTCTTCTGAAGCGGGCGTGGTGGATATTCCGGTAGAAGACATTGTTGAAAAAGGTCGGCTTGGCCCTGGCCAAATGCTGGCTGTGAACTTTGAAGACCAGCATGAGATTTTGCATAACTGGGATATCAAAAAGCGGATTGCCAGCGCTCAGCCCTACGGGCAGTGGCTAAAAGAGCGGCGTCAAGAAATCACACCACAGCTCTTTAGCGAAGAAACTCGTCTAGAAAAGCAAGACTTGATGACACAGCAGACGGCCTTCGGCTTCACGGCGGAAGACGTTGAAATGATCATTCAAGATATGGCTGCGCAGGCGAAAGAACCGACTTTCTGCATGGGCAACGATACGCCGCTGGCTGTGCTCTCTGATAAACCCCATTTGCTGTACGACTACTTCAAGCAGCGGTTTGCGCAAGTGACGAATCCACCGATTGACCCGCTCAGAGAACGATTGGTGATGTCGCTTTCTACCCAGCTAGGCGCTCAGGGCAATTTGCTAGAAGAGCATCCTGAACAGGCACGACTCCTGAAGCTAGAGTCTCCGGTGATAAACGATACGGAGATGGAGATTATTCGCGAGTCGGACTTTCCAACAGGGGAGCTTTCTACACTGTATGCGGTTGATGCGGGCCCAGAAGGATTGGAGTCGGCGGTAAAGGCGCTGTGTGCTCGGGCGGCGGAGTCTGTGGCAGCAGGTAGCCAGATTCTGATTTTGAGCGATCGCATCAACACAGAAGGTAACCTCACCACCCTTTCCGACAGCCAAACCTACATCCCCCCTCTCGTTGCCATCGGCGCGGTGCATCACCACCTGATTCGCGAAGGGCTACGAATGCAGACCTCGCTGATTGTGGACACCGCCCAGTGCTGGAGCACGCATCACTTTGCCTGCTTGCTTGGCTATGGCGCGACGGCTATTTGCCCTTACCTCACGCTAGAAAGTGTGCGGCACTGGTGGGCAGATAAGAAAACCCAAAAGCAAATGGAGACCGGAAAGTTACCTGTTTCTACGCTCAACGGCGCACAGACCAACTATCGAAAAGCGGTTGAAAATGGCCTATTGAAGATTCTCTCTAAGATGGGAATTTCTCTCTTGAGCAGCTATCGAGGCGCGCAGATTTTTGAGGCGGTTGGCATCGGTTCAGACCTTAAAGAACTCTCCTTTAAAGGCAGCGTTTCTCGATTGGGTGGACTCAGAATTGAAGAGCTTGCACAAGAGACAATGTCTTTTCATGAGAAAGCATTTCCAGAGCTAACCCGCAAGCGCTTAGAGAATATGGGCTTTGTGCAGTCGCGGCCATCGGGTGAGTATCACATGAACAATCCGGCGATGACTAAGCTGTTACACAAGGCAGTAAAAACAAAGCAGTATGACCACTACGAGATTTATCGTGAGCAGCTAAAAGGAAGGCCGATTGCCGCGCTGCGCGATCTGTTGGACTTTGATGGTGACCGTGACTCTGTTGATCTTTCAGACGTTGAATCTGTTGAATCGATCATGCAGCGTTTTTGCACAGGCGGCATGTCATTAGGATCGCTGTCAAGAGAAGCCCATGAGACTTTGGGCATTGCGATGAACCGTATCGGCGGTAAGTCGAACTCGGGTGAAGGTGGCGAAGACGCGGTGCGATTTAAGGTGCTAGACGATGTCGATAGCGAAGGGCTTTCTTCTACGCTGCCTCATTTGAAAGGATTGGAGAATGGAGACACCGCATCTTCTGCCATCAAGCAGGTCGCATCGGGTCGCTTTGGTGTGACGCCGGAGTATTTGATGAGCGCTAAGCAGATTGAAATTAAGATGGCGCAAGGTGCGAAGCCGGGTGAAGGTGGCCAGCTGCCGGGTAAAAAAGTAAGCGAATATATCGCCTCCTTACGAAAGTCTAAGCCGGGTGTGACGTTGATTTCGCCGCCACCGCATCACGACATTTACTCGATTGAGGATCTATCTCAGCTAATTTTTGACCTGCACCAAATCAACCCTAAAGCGGGCGTGTCAGTGAAGCTGGTAGCGGAAGTCGGCATCGGTACGATTGCGGCAGGCGTGGCTAAGGCCAATGCGGATGTGATTCAGATTTCTGGACATGATGGCGGCACAGGCGCATCGCCGTTGAGCTCAATTAAGCATGCGGGATTGCCTTGGGAGCTAGGATTGACTGAGGTACATCGGTCTCTGATGGAGAATGGATTGCGCGATCGCGTTCTACTCCGCGTAGATGGCGGCCTCAAAACTGGCTGGGACGTCATCATGGGCGCACTGATGGGCGCAGAGGAATACGGCTTTGGCTCGATTGCCATGATTGCAGAGGGCTGCATTATGGCTCGGGTGTGTCATACAAACCAGTGTCCGGTAGGTGTGGCTACTCAGCAGGAGGCTTTGCGTAAGCGGTTCACTGAAACGACGGGCAAGGTGGTGAATTTCTTCTACTTCATTGCTGAGGAAGTGCGATCGCTACTAGCAAAACTGGGATATCGATCTTTGAACGAAATCATTGGACGGGCTGATTTGCTGGTGCCTCGTAATGATGTGTCGCTGACGAAGACAAAGGAATTGGATCTTTCTGCACTGGTGAAGTTGCCGAATGTGATAAGTGACAGGTCCTGGCTCAATCATGGAGATATCCACACCAATGGCGCTGTGCTAGACGATGAGATTTTGGCGGATGCTGAGATTTCGGCGGCGATTGATAACCATACATCAGTCACTAGAGCCTGGGATGTGATTAATACTGACCGAACGGTGGGGGCGCGGGTTTCGGGTGCGATCGCCCAAAAGTACGGCAACACCGGCTTCAACGGCGAACTCAACCTCAACTTCAACGGCAGCGTCGGTCAGAGCTTTGGCGCATTCAACCTAGCCGGAATGAAGCTAACACTCACAGGTGAGGCTAACGACTACGTCGGCAAAGGCATGAACGGCGGCGAAATCGTCATCAAGCCATTTGAGAAAGCGACCTACGCGGCTGAAGATAACGTAATCGTCGGCAATACATGCATCTACGGTGCGAGCGGCGGCACACTCTACATCAACGGCATTGCGGGTGAGCGCTTCGCCGTGCGCAACTCCAAAGGCATAGCTGTGCTAGAAGGCGCAGGTGACCACTGCTGCGAATACATGACTGGCGGTGTCGTCGTCGTCCTTGGCAGCGTTGGGCGCAACGTCGGTGCAGGTATGACGGGTGGATTGGGCTACTTCTTGGATGAGGCAGGCGACTTCCAAACACGAGTGAATCCTGAAATTGTGCAGGTACAGCGCGTGCTAACTGAGGCAGGCGAGCAACAGCTGAAGTCACTCGTTGAAGCTCATGCGGAGCGCACTGGCAGTGCGAAGGCGAAGCGAATTTTGGCTGACTGGCAAACGTACTTACCGAAGTTCTGGCAGGTGGTACCCCCTTCTGAGGCTGATAGTGCGGAAGCAGGTGTACAGAAAGATGTTGCAATGAGCAGTGTGTCTTAAGAGCACATAGATACCAGTAAAAAGCGCTTTGAGCTCTAGGAACTCAAGGCGCTTTTTTATCTTTTAGACAGTGTCTTGAAGCGCTTTCTTAGGCGTGAAATCTAGACTTCGCAGAACTCGACCTGAACCTGCCGAGGCTGAAGAATTTGAGTGCTGACCACATTTTTATAGTTGTCTGGTAAACGCATGGAGTCGAGACCAGGGACGAGCTGACCAATCATTTTGATTTGGCTTTTGAGCATGCCCATGACGTCGCAGTCGAACTCGAACTGGGCAGAGAGTGCGCCTCGTTCTATACGCTCGCGGACGATTTCTTGCCAGGTGGGTTCACCAGCTAGCCAAGGGTGACGGTTGAGGTCAACTGACTGAAGCGAAGTGTCGAGTTGCTTGGGGTATTTAAATACTTTTTGGTGGAGCTGGGCTGCGAGGTTTTCCTGGCAGTTGAGCGTGGAGGTAGCGGGGATAGGAGTCATGGTGATTTTGGTGGCACCTAGCTGACCAAGGAGAGACAGTAGGGCCTGTTCTCGCTATTTGGAAAGCATAGAGAAGTAGTCGGTGACGGGGTAGTACTCGTTAAACCGGGACTTGAAGGGATGTCTGCGGTAGGTACGACCTAGGATGGGATGGCCTAAGGGAAATACTAGGTCGTTCTTTAAGTTATCTGGATGAATGTAGTCAATGCTGCGGCTAGACCAAGGTAGCAAATCTAAGTTTGCAAGCTGCTGGTAGAGTAAGCGGGCGTCGTGGTTGCGGTGATGGGTGCGGGTGGGGTCGTTTGGCTTTTCATACTTCTCTTGAAGGAAAGCGTTGATCGTCCAAAACATGGGAGCGACGGCTTTTGGTAAGGAAAGCGCTGTCAAAGTAGAGATTGAGTTGATCTCTGAATTAGTCATGAAGGCCAGAGACTGCATCGCATTTCGCAGTTCGATTTCGGCTCTGGCGATGTAGACGTCTTTTTGGCCGTGGAGGGCGACCTGCTTTGGCTTTGCAACCATGTCGCCCGGACGCTCGCCGTAGTCCAAAATGTGTAGCAGCGGCCTCGATAAAGTCTTAGCACCTGGCTTTTGAAGACGGCCCTTCGTCTGCTGGCCAGTCCTTTGTATAGAGCTGGACTGCCGGATAGAGAGCGAGGAAAAGGTGCGAGACCTCAGCGAACTTTTCGACTGTCTTTGCAGGTTAGACATAATAGTTTTTTACTGAGATCGTTTTACTGAGATCGGATGTGGACTGAAGATCGTATATGGCGAGTGCGCGGATATCTGTCTTATTGACTGTATCTGACTAAGGTCGTGCGCCTTGTACGCTGCGTTACTTTGCGGATGCAGCATTGTACCTTTTTGATTAAGGGAAAATAAAACCGTACAGAGAATAACCTGCGGTTGCAGCAGCTATGTCTTTTGATAGATTCGTAGATGAGAAAATATGGCGATCGCTTCTACAGTACCGTTCTTCCACCATCAGCCATAATGCCAGCACCCACGATGAAGCTAGCCTCGTCGCTCGCCAGAAAAGAAACCACGTTTGCAATCTCTTCGGGCGTACCCAATCGACCAATAGGAAGCGCTTTCGCGGCAGATTTAGCCTCGGCAGAGGGGTCTTTAGCTAGGTCAAACTCTACTTGTAGCAGCGGTGTTGTTACTGGGCCAGGGCAAATGGCATTCGCCCGAATCCCCTTGGGTGCGCACTCTAGAGCTAGCGCCCGAGTGAAGGCAAGGATAGCGCCTTTGGTCGCACAGTAGGCGCTGTAGAGTGGCTGACCAACGAAGGCGAGTTCTGAAGCTGTGTTAATGATAACGCCACTACGTTGCTCTGCCATTTCAGGAATTGCGTGCTTGCAGCCGAAGAAAAGACCCTTGAAGTTTACAGATAGAAGGCGATCGAGATCTTCTTCTGTGGTGGCTGGGATGGGTTTGAGGATAGAGAGACCGGCATTGTTGAAGAGGATGTTTAACTGGCCGAAGGTGGATTGGGTAGTGGCGATCGCACCCTTCACAGCCTCCTCTTTCGCCACATCTACACCTAGTCCCAAAGCCCGCCCCCCTGCGGTCTCAATCATGCTCGCAACAGCAACGGCTTCTGCCTCGTTGATATCGAC
>ERZ1740052.479-NODE-479-length-13725-cov-7.552816_pt1 | contig 13725 bp, 7 predicted proteins | sample MGYA00581750_ERZ1740052 | MGnify/ENA primary metagenome ERZ1740052 (study PRJEB43018, sample SAMN04849743) | marine metagenome | isolation source: floating plastic debris | place: Pacific Ocean | collected 2008-08-30 | study: EMG produced TPA metagenomics assembly... | reverse complement strand
CCACTATTTATCGCGAACCTTCTCTACCTTTTCCACATCCCGTGAAAAGTCAGATTTATCTCCGGGTTCACCAACGGTTAATTTAGTTTGAATTGATTTTTTATTTAAATCTTCTTGCTTATTTTCATTTTCTAACTGTGGTGAAACCATATCTTCTTTCTCTGGCTCATCCGCAGCAAGTTGTAAATCTTCTTTTTTATTTTCATCTTCTAACTGTGGTGAAACTGTTTCCTCGTCTCCCTCTTCCACAGCAGGTTTCAAATTAACCTTTTCTTCTTGATTTTCATCTTCTAATTGTGGTGAAATTTTTTCTTCCTCATCCGCAACAGGTGACTCATCAGATTTGCTCATTAAATCCGGTTCTTGCTCCTTATCCGAGTTGTCTTCCTGACGCTGTACTGTGGGTTGGGGAGCGTTCAAACCCATTTTGTCAGTAATATAATTTGCTGGAGGAATTTCTGATGGTAATTCTTTCTTATTTACTGTATTATCCTGGCGAGTTTGCACGGAAAAAGGACGCGAAGCGAATAGAGACGGTTTAGTATCGGATTTCTTCGTCCATACAGAAGACTTTCGCGCTACAAACTCACTACCCATAGTTTCCCTCCCATGAGGTTAATAACTGTACTAATATATACTCGGCTATCTGCGAATAAATGTAAAATAGCTTACAACTAAGTTGAAGTTTTATGACAACATCTTATAAAGTTAATTGGCAAGAAGCTAACGAAAATTACTTGACCACAGCTTTAGCTCAATTGCGTCAAATTTTACAAAATTACATTAACGGTCATCAGAATCAACCGCAAACAAAAGATATTTCTACACCATCGAATTTACAACGACTTTGCGATTTGTTTGGACTTGATAAATTTGAGCGTGATGTGTTGCTCTTGTGCGCGGGTATGGAAATTGATAATGGTTGGGCTGGTTTATGTGCTAAAGCGAATGAGGATGCCAACCAAGATTATCCTACTTTTGGTTTGGCTTTGGCAGTCTCAAATCATTCTAACTGGAGCGCTATGACTCCGGTTGCACCTCTACGCAAGTGGCGATTGATTGAAGTTGCAGCAAGTAATACTTTGGTTAACGCACCTTTAAAAATTGATGAACAGATATTGCATTATTTGATGGGTTCTCCCCATCTTGATGAAAGTCTTATCAGTATTTTTGAACCATTAAGGACAGAAAATATTCCCATAATGGTGGATTCCCATCGACAACTCGCAGGAGAAATAACCGCGACTTGGCAGCATACACCGGAAATTCTACCAATCATTCAGCTATGCGGTAGTAATGTTGTCAGCAAGAAAACCATTGCACGCACGGTTTGCGCTCAACTGGGATTTAACTTGTATGCTGTATCCGCTCGCAACCTACCAAATGATTCCAATGAACTTTATCAACTGCTACAGCGATGGCAAAGACAAACACTTTTGAATCAATCTGTGGTGCTACTAGAGTGCGATATCAATACCACCGATACAGCGCAATTAAATAAAGTTGAATATTTTATTCATACAGTCACCAGCCCTTTGATTATCGCTACTTACGATAGATTATCAGCCAAACAGCGGACGATGGTGACATACGATGTCGAAAAACCCACCACCAACGAACAGCGAATTATCTGGAAACAACTGTTGGGAGAGAAAGCTGGAGGTAACGGTATTGTAGATACCCTCGTTTCTCAATTTAATCTCACTGCACCGGAGATTTATAGTGCTTATGTTAAGGCATTGGGGAATGGGGCATTGGGCATGGGGCATGGGGCATGGGAAGATGGTGAGAGTAGTCGCGTGGGTCGTCTCCCTCCGTTGAGCGAACTACCGAACCCGAAGGGGGAGACAAGGGGACAAGGAGACAAGGAGAATATGGAAATTTCCTCTTCCCCCTCTACCCCCTCCCATTCTTTTTCCAACCTTCTATGGCAAAGCTGCCGAACTCAAGCGCAACCGCAGCTAGATGAGTTAGCGCAGCGGATTATCTCTAGCGCTACTTGGGATGATTTGGTTTTGGGTGAGGTGCAGATGCAAACTTTGCAAAGTATAGCGGCTCATATTCGCCAGCGGGTTCAAGTTTATGAGACATGGGGATTTGCTGGTAAAGGAAAGCGCGGTTTGGGGATTAGTGCTTTGTTTGCTGGTGTCAGCTGTACTGGTAAAACAATGTCAGCGGAGGTTTTAGCTCTTGAGTTGCAGTTGGATGTATACCGTATCGATTTAAGTACTGTTGTCAGTAAATATATTGGTGAAACTGAAAAGAATTTGCGTCGGATTTTTGATGCTGCTGAAGGGGGAGGAGCAATACTATTATTCGATGAAGCCGATGCTTTATTTGGCAAACGTTCCGATGTTAAAGACGCACGCGATCGCTATGCGAATATGGAGGTCAGCTACTTGTTACAGCGTATGGAAGAATACCAAGGTTTAGCTATTCTCACCACTAATTTAAAAGACTCGATTGATACGGCATTTTTGCGACGCATCCGTTTTATTGTCAAATATTCCTTTCCCGATTCTAAGCAACGTCAGGAAATATGGAGGCGGATTTTTCCCAAAAACACCCCTACAGAATCACTCGATTATCCCAAATTAGCGCGGTTAAACGTCGCGGGTGGAAATATTCGCAACATAGCTTTAAATGCAGCTTTTATTGCAGCCGATGCGGGAGAAGCAGTGATGATGAAACATATAAAATTAGCCGCTCAGAATGAATACGTGAAATTAGAAAGAACCTTAACTGATGCGGAAGTTAAGGGGTGGGTGTAAATAATAAGTAATGAGTAAGAAGTAATATAGCGTTCCTACAGCAACTGAGGTATAGCTTGACCTCACCCCGATAAAGCTGTGCTTCATCTCCCCTCTCCTTAATAAGGCTATACCGTGTACACACAAGTCCGTCGGGGGTTGCAAACCCCCGTCTAATAGCTCAAGTCGTCTAAAGACGACTAAAGAATTATCTAAAAAAGAAAACATGATAATTATTAATTTAGTCCTATTTATAGGACTTTTGCTATTAGACTGGGACTTGCAGTCCCAGACGGGTAAGGGTTTTAACTACTTCTGTGTATACCGTAGCCTTAATAAAAAGAGGGGTTGGGGGTGAGGTCACATTCATCACTCCGCTGTTGGTGGTAACTCAATGGGTGATAATTGTTCTGGATTTGAAGGTGTTGCTGAATCTGTACCCGGTATACTTCTTTGGAAACCAGCAGGTGTATTAGCGCCAGAATTATTATTGTTATTACTATCATTATTGCTAGTAGAAGAAGATTGATTTCTTGCTGGTGGAGTTGATTCTACAGTTTGAATTACTACCGATTGGAGTTTTTGCTCACCATCTTTATTAGTGACTTTTAATGTAATTGTTTCGTTACTTGGGGAACTATTGAGAGGATATTCTATAAAACCTTGGGTCTCGACTACTCCCGGTGCAGGAAGTAATTCAACTTTGATATCTTCACCTTTTTCAACTTGCCAAGAAAGAGCAATACTAGCATCGGTACGTTGTTTATTAATCGCAAAAGTTTGTTTTGGATTGCTACTAACTTCTTGTCCGTTAACCTTAAAAGATGCAATTTTGATGGGTGTAGCTGGTTCGGAAGGTTTGGCAAATTTGGGTTGAATTTTTATGGCTTCTGTGGTTTTAATTATTTCAGTATTATTTTCTCCTTCTTTGAGTAGCGCTACGATTTTAAATGTATATGAGCCTGGTTTAACAGCTTTGGTTTCAACCATTGAACAGTTAATAACTGGTTGAGATTTGAGTTTTTCACATCTTTTTTCTAATCCATAAGGTATACCCTTAAACATTGCATAACGCTGATATTCGCTCAGAGAGCCATTATTAGTACCGATAATTTGCAATTCTTTGATTTTGCTAGGGTTAGTAATCTGCCAATTTAAGCGGATGGGTGGAAAACCAGGAAGAGAGTCTGGTGCTATTTTTGCATCGACTGGACTTCCAGGTTCTTGATAAGTGGGATTTGCTGGTGAGAAAGTAAGTATTTGTGGTGTATTTATCGGTTGAACTTTAATTAATGGTGTTTGTTTGGTAATTGCATTTTCTTCGTTACCTCCTTTGGGTGTAACAGTCATTTTGAAAGTGTAATTGCCCGCTTTTTCGGCATCTTTAACAATAAAATTATTACAGACTAGTTTTTCTGGCGATTTACCTTTTTGTTCTGGTCGTAATTTACAGCCTTCTCTTTTAAGTATATCTGATAGAGGTTTATCTTTTAATTTAAAAGTTCTAGGCTTACTATTAATTGAGCCGTCGGGGGCTAAACCAATAATTTCAAACTTTTCTACATTATTAGGATTACTAATTTCCCAATTAAGGCAAATTGGCGAGTATTGATTTTCTCTCAAACATGAATTTAGTTTTTTCTCTGTTTCTTTTTCAGATTTTGGTTCTGGTAAATCTGGATTTTTTTCTTGATAAGCGGGTTTTACTGATTCAAACTTGTCAATTTTAGGTAATGGTAGCGGTGTTGCGGGTGGTATTGTAACTGTATCGGTGATTTGGGATGATACGGGTTGTTCGGTGTTTTGTTTAAATACTTCAATTTTAAAAGTATAATTTCCGGGTTTTGTTGCTGTTGTATTTATATTTGTGCAGCTTACATCCTCTAAGGATTGAGTTTCAGTTGATGGTTTGTTATTATTTTGTGTAAAACTCAATAAATTACTTTTTCTATCACTTTTTTTATTTTTATTTGTTGCAGATTTAGATGCAATTTGTGTTTTTTTACATTTAATTTTTAATCCATTCTCATTTGGAATTTGACCTTTAAAGATATAATTTTTTCGATTTGTTTCTTTGTTATCTTGCATTTGGATAACAGTAACTTTATCTATTTGCTTCAGGTCAGATATATCCCAAGCAAGAGTAATATTTTTTTCTTGATTACTTTGATTGTCTTGATTATTTTGGTTACTTTGATGATTCTCCTCTTTATCTTCTTTGTATATAGCTTCAAATCTCTCAACTTGTGGAGATGGTGGTGGTATTTTTCCTTTAAGAAAGTTCCACCAAATCGCAAAAGCAATTCCACCAAGACCCAATAAACCTAACAAAATCAATAACCATAACAGCCGCCAATCACGAGATTGCCAAATTAACTTTCCTTGAGGTAGTTGTTGAGGTAATTGGGTAAACTCCGTGTTTGAATCGGTATTTTCAAGTTCAATATAGAAGGGAATTGCTAAAGGTTTACCCCTCCAACGACGAAGCCACCATTTTTTTGGTGTAGCTTCTAATTCAACTGTTTTCGTTTCTCCGGGTAAGATTTTTATGACAGCAGGTTTCAAGGAATAGCGAAAAATTTCTTCTTCATCTTTAGCTACAATTTTAAGTTTTCGTGTAATATTCCCCAAGTTGATTAAATCAATTTCAAATTTTCCCGGCTCCTGGGGTATTTTTTGTTCTTGGGGATGCACCCGCACATCTAAGCTTTGCTCGGGAAGAATATGCAGATAAATAATATTGAGCAGTACTAATTCGTCTCTTTTACTAGATATTAAACGGATAGTAGGACAATAATTACCCGCTGGGGTATATTTTGGAGGATGTAATATTAAATCGATTTCACCCACGCAACCTGGATTGAGTTGTAATCCATCAGTCTCTTTAACTAACCCAGGAATATCTAACTCACTTTCGGGATATTTTACGGTGTACCATTGGGAAGTAAATTCTGGTGTGAATTCAGGCAAAAGATAAAAACGGTCAACCCACCGAGAACGATTTTCAACACTTACTTTTATTTCTACTTGTTTTCCAGCTTCTAAAACTAAGGGATTAGTAGAATTTGAAATTGGCTGTATTCTAAATCTAGGTTCGTTACTTTTTGAAATTGTATCTTTATCTGAAGCTAAAACCCTAAGCTGTTGGGGACGACGCGATATTAAACCAGAGTACTCACCTCCAGCTTCAACTCTAATTTCATAAGTATATAAATCAGGTATGGCAGATGCTGGTATTTGAAACTTTAATATTACCTCTTTTACTTCATTAGCATTTAGTTTAAGAGGACTTTGTTCGCTGAAATTACACCAGCGTAATAATGCTTCCGATTTTGTATCGGTAACATCAATCCAAAAATCGATTTCTATATTTTGATTGCTACGATTTCTTATTAAAATAGGACGTGTTAAAGTTGAACCGCACCGAGTTTGGTTTTGAATCCCAGGACGCTCTTCTATCGAAATTGGGTTACTACTGACAACTTTCATTATTATTTATTCCCTCTATACGTTTGATACGAACTTGATAATTATCATCACCGCTTGTTATGAGAATATATTCTTTATTATTGTCTGTTAATGCTTTAATATCTACAGTGTTGAATTTTGTATTAGAATCATCAAAAACAACTTCTCCTTTTTGTTCATTTTCTTCATTCCGCTTACCTTCTGATAGCGACCAAAGCTTTACTTTTCCATCATCACCTGCACTTGCTAAATAACAGCCATTATTAGTCAAAGCAACCGAACGAACTGGTTGTTTATCATGACCATAGCGCCATTGTTCAGTTATTGCTTCATTGCAAAATACTGATTTATCATTTTTTTCTTGATTAGAATCGTCTTGTTTCTCTTTCAGGTCTGTATTCTCTTTTTCAGTAGACGCAGTAACACACTCACGGATTTTATTTATATCCCATAAGGTAATATATCCCTGATTATCAGCACTTGCTAAAATATTATTTGCATTTGTAAGACTAGTTATATAATGTTGTTGCCCAATAATTGGCTTAAAACTTGTTTGACTTGTATCTTTTATCTTTTGAGAATAGTAATTTGTAAGAATTTCGTCGCTTTTAATGTTTTTTTCAGGCTGCCAAGCTGCAATTTTATTATAGCGACCTGCAATTATAACTAAAGGATTGTTTGCAATACTTTCATCAATTGCTAAAGCATAAACAGCAAAACTTACTTTTTCATTTTTATTACCCTTTTCATCTTGATTATTAAGTTGAGTTGCGGAATTTTCGGTATTTAATTCAATATTTTCTTGATTATCAAGTTCAATATTTTCTTTATTGTCAGCTTCAAGATTCCATTGTTTAACAAGACGATTACCGTGACCGCTGTACAAATAACTTCCATTCCTACTAAAAACAAGGTCGAATACGCGGCTCAAATTATTATATGTAAAATCAGTTTTTTTATCTTGATTTGAAGAAATATCCCATAGCTTAATCTCTCCATTTTCAAGTCCAACTGCTATTACATCATTATCTTTCGGACTTTGACGAATAACACGCACTGGTTTTTTAAGGTTGTTTTCCTTTGCAACTTTAGTACTTTGAAAAAACTTTCCTCGATTATTATTAACTTGCCACTTTCTAATTGTTTGGTCGCTCGAACCACTGAATACTAAAGCACCACTTCCAAAGAATTTGACCGAATTTACGGAACCTTGATGATAAACAGGTTTTTGTGAATACATCCACCCTAATAGCAACAACAACGGAATTAAAATTGCTCCACCAATTTGAAGTAAAAAAGGAATTATAGGTAAAATCGTCAATTCTAAATTTTCAGTATTTGGCTTGGGAGAAATTTCCATACTGAATTCTCCAGAAGCAGGATTGCTCAGAAGAGCAGAAACAGCAAAATTGCGGATTTTTTTTGTACCAAACCAATGTCTTTTAGCTGCTGCAGACAAATACATTATTTTTGTTTCTTCAGGAGCAATATCTATACCTTCTTCAGATATTATTAACTTACACTCTTCCTTGTCTTTTTCTGGAGAAATAATATCAACGTGCTGGGGTAAATTGCTATCATTCCAAAAGACTAATTCATAATCAGCTTTTTGAGAATTACTTTTTCCTTTCCCTGGAATAATTTTCTTTTTTTCAGTACAACTAAACTCTACAGCTCCATTTGGAAGTACTTCTAAAATTCCCTGTTCGCGGGTACTATAATGACTAGTATTAGAGTTAACTTCGATTTGAAAATTGTATTTGCCACTTTGAGCTTTTTTGGGTGGCTGGCATAAAAAATTTATGTTTTGTGAGTCTCCCGCTTCTAATTGTAATCTTGTTTGGGTTTCACTCAACCAATCAGGTTTTAGTTGCGAACAATTTAGAGTAATTTCCGAAAATTTTGGACTTAAGTTATATACTGAAAGCGGAATTTCGATACTATCCCCCGGTTTGACTCTGAATATTGTTCCATGCATTTTAACCTGGAAAGATTTTAACGGTCTATTAATTTTTAATTTAAGATTTTTCTTTGTTTTTAATTTTTCATATTCTACAGAAAAAACATCAAGTTCCAAGTCAATATTAGTGTCATAAGCAGGAATTGGTGCTTTAGTAATTGCTATCTGAAATTTTGTTTCACTACCTGGTGGCGTTTTGGCACAAATTTCTGGTTCTACACAATACCATTTGATACGAGAATTTTCATCTACACTAGGAGCAGAAAGTTCTAACTGAAAACTGGCAAATTTATCGCTATTGTTAATAACAGTAACATCAAATAAATTCTCACCATTAAAACCCGAATTGGAAGATTCTAATGGATTATTTGGAGTGAATTCTAATGATTTTTTAGAAAGAATTGCTGTAACACCAGCCATAAATAAGTACCTTTGTAACTAATTAAGGAATGGGGAAAAGGGGAGACAAGGAAATAAGAGGAGAGCCTATGATTTTAACCTTTAATCTTTGACCTTTAACCTTGCAATATGTAGTCGGTCATTTGTCGCCTTTGTCGAGCAAAATCAAGAATGTTAATACCGAATTCATGAGCGGTGCGAACATCATTTCTTTCTAACGCTTTATCTTGATTTAATCCTCCCCAAGCCTCAGATAAATCTCCTTCTACTAAAATGATTCCTCCTGCGTTCCAAAGTTGAATCACTTTGCTATCTATTTGAGGAAGTTTTCCAAATAAAAAAGGTGTAGTTCGTAATGGATGATTTCGATTTAGTTCAGAGAAAGATTGCATTTCGGTTTTAAACGTTGTTTGCACTAATTCTTCGATACCTTCTCGTAAAATGTCATAATTAATGTCATCATCTTTGTGAGAAATTTCGATAAAAACAACACCACCTATTTGCAAATAATTTTCCAGAGTTTTTAGTTCTTTTGCATCAATATTGAGTACTTGCAAAGCAGGCAAATAAACTAGCTCGCATTCAGGTAGCTTTTCATACAAATAGACTTGTCTAATCTCAGTGTCCCCTTGCAAAGCTGGATATAGACTTGCAACAGATTGCATTAAATACTTCATGTTATCGTAAGCTGCATTTACAGTAGTAACGACTCTGACAACAGCTTTCGCAGGTCTGGCTTTAGCTTGGCGACGGTAACGAAAATCTAACTCGTTAGTATCGGGTAACAATACCTCAACTGGGTTTTGAAGTTCTACAGTACCGGGTTCCAATTTTATACGACATAGTTCCACTTCATGCTCTGCGGGTGGGCTTGTTTTCTCATCCAAACGGAACCACTCCCGAATTGTGTCGCTTTTTGCAGCTTTTTCTAAGTCTTGTGGTTCCACATAGCTGACCACCAAGTACACTGTCAAACTTCCAGTCATGGGAGGGCTAGTTGCGATTCTGAAAGTGCGGTCAGTTTTGGGATCTACAATTATCGGGTTCCCCTCCACATCAATTGCAATTCCGGGACTGATTTCTAGCCAACGCTTATCCCGAAATCTGGCTGCTGCTTCAGAAGGTGGTTCAATAACTCGCACCCCCAGACCGCAAACTATTCCCGGTTCGTTAAGAGATTGATAATGCAGGTTCTGACGCTGCCGATGGTAGTAATGAGCGACTTTCCAGCGTTGAGCGTTCATCATCAAGCTGTCATATACGTTAAGTCGTTCTAGTGGTATAGGCGATGGAGAAGAATAAAATGAGTTAACCATTTAGTTGTGAGTTGTTGTTTGTGCAAGAATCTAGCTTGAGATAGTTTTTTAAGTTTTTTGAAATACAAAAAATGTAGGCAATATTTCAAATAAAATCTGACTCACAGGTAAATCAGAATTTCCAATTATGATAGAGACTAAAAGCAATTAATAGATTTGAGTGAATTAGACTCTAAGGGAATATTGTATTTTTTAATACTAATTACAGAAAGATAACTGATAAATACGCAAATTTATTATCAAGTTAAAATAAAGCTAACAGGAAAAAATTAATACATTCTTTAGTTAAAAATCAATAGTTATACAAAATATATTTTTGTTTTGGTATTTTGTATAAAATCTGACTAATTTGTATGATTTATTTGAATAGCTCTATTTATCTAAGTAAGTGGGCAGAAATAAACAGAACTATGTTGCAGAATGTAAATAAACTTTAAACCTTTACTCCGGCTGCCGACTGGCTTTTCCCGATTACAATCTTCAACGCCGACCCACTGACCGTATCATATTTACAACGCTAAACTCTTTTCTAACATTCGTTTCGGCTTCCATTAGGCATAATTGTGTCACACAAAGAAGCGCCGTTTAGGTTAGCTCCACTCAATTTTGCTCCCTTAAGGTTGGCTCCATCCAACTTGACTTGATTAAGATTTGCTCCATTTAAATTTACATTGGTGAGGTTGGCGTTTCTAAGATTCACTTTTCGGAAAGAAGCATTGCTCAAATTTGCATTTTCTAAGTTTGCACCGCTCAAGTTAATTTTTTCAAAATTTGTACCATTGGCGATCGCGCTGCTCAAGTTTGCACCATTCAAGTAAATTTTCTCAAGTTTGGCGTTTGTTAAGTTAGTCTGTTGTAAGTTAACCCCGATTAAATTTGCTCTCTTGAGATTTACTCCTGTAAGATTACTACCACTAAGGTTAGTTTTAAATAAATTTGCTTTCTCCAGGGTGGCGTTACTCAAATCAATTTGCTCTAAATCAGCATTCTTCAAGTTTGCACCCACTAAGTTAGCGCCAATTAACTTACTATTGCGGTCGAAAATAGCCAGACTTAAATCAGCATTTTTCAGGTTTGCTTTACTCAAGTCAGAACCACGTAAATCAGCACTATTTAGGTTTGCTTCTCTTAGGTTGGCACTTGCAAGGTTTGCATTCCTTAAATCTGTAATAAACAAGTCGGCTTGACGCAAGTTTGCTTGACTCAAGTTACTATCGCGTAAATTAGTCTTACTTAAGTTTGCTTTTTCTAAGTTGACTTTCTCTAGATTCAGTTTTTTCAAATTAGTTCTACTTAAATTTACTTCTTGTAACGAAACTTTACTAAAATCTCGATTCTTGTCAGGTTTATTGACTAAATCCCAAACTAACGACCATTTTTCATCTAATATCGGTTTACTCTTGGCTCGACTGTTTTTCAAGTCGCTTCCTCTGAGGTCTGCATTCCTTAAATCTGCGCCATCAAGCTTTGCATTTCGCAGGTTTGCTTTGTTTAACTTTGCATTCTGCAAATATGCTCCTGTCAAGTTGGCTTCTTCAAGATTGGCATCTGTGAGATTCGCATCCTGAAGATTTGCTGCTTCTAAATATGCTTTTTGCAGGTTTGCACCGCGAAGGTTGCACTTTGGACAGTCTCTAGTCTGTAAAAGCTGTTTCATATCCGAAGTTTTTTCAGCTACTACTTTACTGGCAAAGCACATAGAAGTTATTGATATCAAGTAAATTAAATAGGTAAACTTTCTTACTGGTAGTACTTTCAAACTATTCCTACTGCTGAATATTTTCATGATATTTAAGATAGCAAAGCGGTTAATCTAAATTGTGTACTATCGGTAGCAAAGTAAAATATGTCATAAGTAAATTTAATTATATTTTGTTGCAATTTTAAGTCATTTATGTCAAAGTACTACTGCTGTTACTAAAGATGTTATAAAAATTGTTAACGCAAGCAGTGTTTCCATTCTTTGATTAATACAAGGTTACAGAGAATATGGTCAAGAGCATTTATAGATTGACTGTGATTGCCTGTAGTGCTTTTAGCCTGTTGATGCAATACACTATTAGTAGTGTCAGAGCAAATCAGACTAAATCAGAATTTGATTACAATAATTTTGGATTCTGGTCAGAACAATGTCGTTTATTTGACAATTTACGAAAATATACTGAATCTCTTGAAGCTTGTGAGAAGGCTATTGCGCTCAAACCAAAAAAAAAGAATGTTTTGGTTTGGACTACCCGCAGCAATGCGCTATTAAAGTTAGGAAGGTATGCTGAAGCTGTAACTTCTTACAATCAAGTTTTACAAACAGAACCGAATAATTCATTTGTGTTGACCCAAAAATGTCAAGCTTTATCGCAGATGGGAAATCACGAGGATGCGATATCATCTTGCGAACAAGCATTGCGAATTAATGGTAACTGGGGAAAGACTACACCAGCCAAAGCTTGGTACAACAGGGGTTTAGCATTTAAAAAATCAGCACAACATCAAGAAGCTATTACATCTTTTGAACGTGCAATATTAATAAATCAAGATTATTCCCTAGCATTCGCCCAAATATGTGGAACGCTAACTGATTTAAAGCGTTACGAAGATGCAATTAAAGCTTGTGATAATGCGATTGAAAATAATAAAAATGGAGACTGGGGAGAATCAAGTCCTCTAATCGCTTACCAATATCAAGCTGAAGTACTAACAAAATCAGAAAGATTAGATAAAGCAATAGAAGCTTACAAAAAAGCATTAGAAATTAATCCGAACGATGCAATTATCTGGTATAGAATAGGAAAACTTCAGCAACAATTAGCAAGCTATAACGAAGCTTTGGCATCATACAGTATGGCGGTTCAAGTAAAGCCGAAATTTTCTCAAGCTTTAGCGCGACAAGCCGAGATGCACAATGAATTAAAAAATTATCAACAAGCTCTTGAAAGCAGCGACAAAGCACTTGCTGGTGATGGAATTTGGGGTGATACAAAATTAGCTGAACTTTGGGTTCAACGTAGCACGGCATTAGTTAACTTAAACAAATATGAAGAATCTATAGCGGATGCAGAAAATGCCATCGCGCTTCATGAAAGTAACGCAAAAGCTTGGAATAACAAGGCTGTGAGTCTTTGGCATTTAGGAAAATATAAAGAAGCAGACAAAGCAGCAATAAAAGCAACTGGCTTCAACAATAAATATACTCAAGCTTGGTTTAATCGAGGTCGAATACTAAGTTCTTTAAAAAAATATTCAGCAGCAGTTACAGCTTACGACCAAGCTCTCAAAGGTGAGAAAGCCCTAAATAATAATGCTATTCGCGCAATGATTTTGACTAACAAAGGGGTGTCACTTTGGCATTTAGGAAAATATAAGTCGGCACGTCAATTGGCAAGAGAAGCTGTTATATATAATCGTAACTCTTTTGAAGCTAAGTATAATCGAGGAGTAATTTTTCTTAGATTAGAACAATATTCAGAAGCACTATCGGCTTATCTGAAAGCTGATAGTATTAGTCCAAATAATCCTTTTGTATTGACTGGAATTGCGATGGCACATGCAGGCAAAGGTAATTATCAAGAAGCTTTAAAAGTCGTAGAAAAAGCTTTAAATATAAATCCAGATTACACTCTTGCTCAACAACAAAGGGGGATGTTTATTGCCAAAATTAAAGCAGATTTAAAAGATAAAAATATAGAAAAAAATCAAATAAAAAACAACGATTAAGCTTCAACATTTAATCTTTAACTTTTTGTATAAAAGCGAAATCTAATGATAACAGAATTTAATTTTATTTTACCGAAAGGATTAGTAGACGCAGAAGGAAAAGTTCATCGCCAAGGAGTGA
>ERZ1740052.478-NODE-478-length-13732-cov-14.455655_pt1 | contig 13732 bp, 14 predicted proteins | sample MGYA00581750_ERZ1740052 | MGnify/ENA primary metagenome ERZ1740052 (study PRJEB43018, sample SAMN04849743) | marine metagenome | isolation source: floating plastic debris | place: Pacific Ocean | collected 2008-08-30 | study: EMG produced TPA metagenomics... | reverse complement strand
GCAGCACTTTCAAGCTATCTTGCCCCTGGTGACAGCTTCGCTATATTTACGCCAACTGCGTACATCTTGGGACACCGTTAAACATTTCTCTTGCCCAGTGTTCGCAGTTGTAACGTAATTTATTCCAAACTCTTGCTTCTTGCCGTCGTGACTCTTTTATTCGCTGTTCCACATGGCTAAAAGGAATAGTATCCGGCAAATGTTCTTTAAAAATCCACTCCATTGAGTAATCAACTTCATGCACATAGCCAAAGCCTTTCTCTACAAGGGAATTTTGAGCTTTTACCGTTGCTCCGGTAAAGAAGTGAGCGACTCTAAATCCTTTTTGGCTAGGAATAACGACTCCGTAATGGTCGTAATAATGACCCGAATCATCCCTACAATTAACCGCTACAAGGGTACCAACTTTAATTGGATTGCCGTTGATATCGGTGATATCGGGCATTTTATCCAGTAATGAGAAGTAATTTGACAACGCCAATAGCTGATACTCAGTCGCTTTAAATAAAGCGTCCGTCCAGGTTGGGTCGGTGTCGGGAATGTTTTCAATGATGCGGTCAAAAATTTCTTTTGGTTTTTTCAGGTGGTTTATGAGAGTTTTTAAAGAGTTAAAGTGTTGGTTCGTATTGGTTTTATGAAAATCTGTATCAATTTCTATATCTAAACAACCAGCAGCACGGTTGCAAATTTCTAATATTTCCCTATCTCTGGTGTGCTTGGCGATTTGGCTTAATTCATGGCGAATAGTTCCGTTATGTAAATGCTCCTGAATCTCAGCAAACCAACGCAGAATTTTTCCAGGATGCGATTTTGATTTACTTATCCCCATGATTTAAATTTTTGCTTCTGCTCCTTCTGTTCCTTCTGTTCCTTCTGCTCCTTCTGTTCCTTCTGCTCCTTCTGTTCCTTCTGCTCTTTCTCCATCTGCTCAATCAAATCTGGCGAAACAACAGGACATGACTTTACAAAGCTATGACAAACATTGCTACCAACTGTATTTTCCGATTGGCGAGATTTAGCACTCTCTGGCTTGGAGAAAGACATAATAATAATTCCTTGTTTTTAACGAGAAATCGTTGCTATTACTGTTTTAGTCCGAAGCCAAAAAAAGCTAACACCGAAGACTTACAGAAATTTAGATGAAGATTTTGTGTGACTGCATCACACTCCGGAGAGCGAATAAGTAAACTTTTTCCGAAATTTACCAATTTACTTTTGCTCGCTTTTGTTCGCTTTTGTTTACATTTCAATTTCTTGGGTTTTTTTTGACCAAAGGTAACTGGGTTGATAGCCTAAACGCAATATTTTATATAAAATCCTGCTATCGCGCTTCTACAAGCGCGATAAATATGATTCTATTTTTAGCAAGCTAAACTGCTTTTATTGACATCACACTGCAAAATTCTCTTGCTTCATCCAAGCAGAAATTAAGTAATGCAGCCGAACTTTTTTCTGATACAGATATTTTTGATTGGTAAGCAGATTTGATAACATCCCAATCACTTGTCATCTCCACACCCAATACTTCCCACCATTTGATTGGTTCTAAGTTGTACCAACCATAGCCGAACTCCCTACGCATCATTTGACCTAACCATCCTTTAGGTGCATTCTTTTTTGTAGATTTGAGAAATTGCAAGAAAATTTGTTCATCTGCTTTACGTTGCTGTGGGTGTGGATTCCTACCGCGTCTAAATATTGCATCCTTATACCAGTGGTCGGGGGGAGTAAATTGATACTTTCTCCAAAACAGAAAACTTACCCGTCCTACGTTTTTACCAGATTTGTAAGCTTTTCTAAGCTGACCGCGTAAATATCCAAGTTGTTTTTTTTGCTCATCAGATAATATCTCCCCAAATTCAAGAGAATCATTATCTCCTAGCTCCTCTTCTCCCTCCCCATCTTGAGTAAATTCATACCCGCATTCGGGACAAATTTGAGCAAATGAAGGTACTGCTGCATGACATTCGGGGCATTCTTTGGTTAATTCAAAGTCATCATTTTTATTACTTGGGCATAATGAGATGGGGTAAGCTTTGGTGCTGATACCAAGTCTGTGAAAGTTACCGCAAAAGTCGAGTAGGAATGCATCATTTTTACCGGGGTGTAGCCGTAATGCTCTACCAGACATTTGTACTAGCAAGGCTCGCGATTTAGTAGGACGTGCAATGATTGCAGCATCACAGGAAGATTCATCAAAGCCCTCACACAGGCAACTTACCGATGTAATTATTTGAGTAGCACCACTTTTGAATCTTGCGTAAATTTCCTCCCTACTGCCCTCCTCAACTTCTCCAGTTAAGACTTCTGAAACAATCCCCACAGCATTAAATTGTTTGGCTAAATCTTGGGCTTGGACCACACCAGCACAAAAAGCGATTGATTTACGGTTCGGACATACTTCTAGAAATTTTTCTACAACGGTGGTGTTAAATTCTTCGTTACAAACCTTCTGCATTGACTGTTGGGTGTAATCTCCCCCGCTCCCTGTTTCTAATTGGGAGAAGTCGATTAATCCTCCCCATCCGAAGTGCCGTGCAAAAGTTAAATGTCCTAATTCAATTAACTTACCTGGATGTGGGGCTTTGACCAAAGCTTGGAAGAACTGACAATAACCTTCTTTCTTCCGACTTCTCCAAGGTGTAGCGGTTAGTCCCAAAAAATAGCAAGGGGATAGGGGTAAGCACCCGTTGCTGTAATTGTTGATAATTCGTTGGAATATCTTGTAGTAACTTGTGGTATGACATTCATCAACAATTACCAATCCGATGTCTTTGGGTAACTCCCTATTCTGGATACTTTGAATCATTGCAATCTGTACTGGAGCATCCGGGTTTTGTGGATGGTCGCCCCAGATAACCCCGCTGTCAATACTGAAAAACTTCTTTAAGGTGCTGACAGTTTGGGTGATAAGTTTGGTTCGGTGACAAAGGAATAGTACACGTCTACCTTTACCAACTGAATCAGCGATTATCTTTGACGAGATAACAGTTTTACCTGCTCCAGTTGGTGCATAGAGAAGAACTGATTTGACACCAATTCGGAAGTAGTGGTAGGTATCAGATATAGCTTTCTTCTGGTAATTGCGTAGCGCAAAGCTAGCCTGAGTAGGCTTTGAGGTGATAATTTGCATATAATTATCCCCCTTCGTACCTAATTAAAGCTTCTGGAATAGTGCCAAGTAGCACAGAAAGCAAATCGATTTGCACTTTTGGTGCTACCAATTCCCAAATTTGAAGTAATTCCGAAGGTGAATACACATTGAGAAGTGAAATCACCTCATTAACTATTGAATTTTCACCTTCTGCTACTACCAGTGGGATAAATTCTTGGGCTACCCAATCCCCATCTGGTGGTGCATTTGGGGGAGAATTATTTTTACTAGTTTTGGTATATATAGTCCCTTTAAGCAAAACTAGTAGAAATTCACGTAATTGTGAAATCCTTTGCTGCGACACATTGCAAAGTTTGGCGATCGCCTTTTGCGTAATTTTCTGCCCCTTCTCCTTAAGATGCTGCACTGCTTTTTCAATCGCCAGTTTTAATCTATCAATCTTGGTTGCTGCATCGGGTGTAATTTCTTGAGCTTGCACCAGTTTTACTAGGGTATTCAAAGGATAATCCCCTAGCACATACACCTTAAATTGTTTGTCTGGGAATCTGTCCGAGCGGTTACGACCTATTGCTTGTTTGATTGCTTCAAGTATGCGTTGACGAATAAAATCTGCAAACTCATCATCAACAGAAACTTCATATTCAAAGTATGGCTGTATTCCTTCTGGAAGTTGGTTAGTTACTTCAACTTGTTCTTTGACTACTTTCGTACCAGCTTCAGGTGTGCGATTGTAGATGCAAGTAAATTCTGCTGCGAGTGATTCTAAATTAGGCGTGGGGATTCCATCTAGAATGATATTTTGCACTCCTTCTAAATCATTACTCCCTCGCGAATCAACAAACCACTGATACTTACCATCAAACTTTTTAAAACTGATAACTTCGCAATTCTCCCCCTTCTCCTCACATTGTTTGGTAATTTCTGCGATAACAGCTTCACCACGTCGCTGTTGGTCTTCCCCGCGAGATATCCCCATCCTTCCAAGTCCGGTAACTTGAATTACTTCTAAGTTGGTTGGGCTATCATCAGCTTTCTGCTTGCAGCTAAATATCTGAGTGTGGGGTATTACTAGCAATTGAGCTAAATCGATTACCCGTCCGGTCGCATCAAGGAAGATATTCTTCTTAGCAGAAACAGCAATTTCTGCTAATCGGGAATTGGGAGTAGTGATAATTAAGTTGTTAAAGTCGCAGGAAAGATATCCGATACAATCGCCTTTTAATATCTCAAGTAGTGGTAAAATCCATTGTTTGAGTACCGTTTGACTTACCTTATTAGCGGTTTCGTTGTCGAATTGCTGAAAGCGCTTTCTTACTCCAGCAGGTAAATCAGCAATGTCTACACCGTGTTCGTTTGTTGGGTTAAGTGCGTCTAGGTTAGGTATTGTAGCTTCAGCAAGTTTTACTAAATCAATATCGGGTACTTTTAATAGTTGATGTAAATTTTCATTACTCCAACCGTACCGCGTTGGTGCTTTCTCTCCCTTGGTAAGCAGTGATTTGATTTTGGTAAGCAGTGAGTGTAGCTGCTGGAATAGCTCAAGATTATCAGTAGCGAGCGTAGCTATCATCATATCTACGTCTCGTACCGTTATTCGCACCTCATCAAAATTCTTCAAGACTTCACTCCACTCCTCCCAGATTAGTACCGAATCGGAATAATCAAAATCTTCATTGGGAGAAGGCAAGCTTTGGGGATGGGAGATAATTCGAGAATTACCAAAAGCTTTAGCTCGGTCGTTGAGGTACCCAAATAGATGACCACCTTTACAAGCTTCTAAGTAAGCACAATTGTTGCAAGCAACATTTGCAGAATACGCACTTTGAATATTAGCGGTAGAAAGGGCAGCAATGGTATCTACCCTTGCACAGTTGGGGGGAATCGCAGCACCTTTTCCCCCATCCTTTTTACGCCGTAATTTATCTTTATCATCCCGATTCAATCCTTTGTGCCTACCTTCTAGGTGTGCCCAATCTTTCTGCAATGTTGGTGTTGTGGGGTTCCTAGAATCGTTGCTGATATAAAATATCTTCTCGCAATCAAAGTCGGATGGCTGCAATCTACCAGCATCGTAGCTTTTACCCGAACCAGTACCCGAAGAATCAAAAATATATTTACTTTCTGAATTAATCCAACTGGAATTGCGATCGCCTTTTTCATAAATATGAATTGGAGTCGTTTTGGGTTCTTGTTCCGGTTGCTGCTTTTGTTTCTCTCCAAAGCCCCACGGTTGTTTTCTTCTGGTAAACTTATCTTTAAATTTAGGGACTAATTCTAGTAAGTCATTGAAGCATTTAGCAGCCTTCCATTGTTCGCGGGTTACTTCCCTATTTTTGGGCTTGGGTAACTCACTTACAGATGCAACTATCTCCTTATTCAAAGCTTCAACGCTAGCTAATCCCGAATCAATCCAATCGCTGATATCCCCTTTGTTTGGGCATTCCTCCCACAATCTAAGGGGATTGATTGCAACGAATGGTAATTTAGCTTTGGCACAAGCTAGAGCTAACTTTTCAGCTTTCTTAGCACCAGCATCATCATTATCTGGATAGTAGATAATTCCAGCAACACCAGCATCTTTAAGTTGCTTTGCAGATGCTAATAATGAATCTTCTCCCCAACTACCACCTTGAAAAGTGAACGTTACCAGTTGTAAGTTTGAGCGGGAATTATCTACATCCTTTTCCCCCTCTGCTCCCAACAACCATTTACCAGGACCATATTTTAAAACTTCATCCCAGCGGTAGGGTTGCCATTGGTTATCGCCTTTACCACAAACTATTTCACCTTTGTTGCTGGTGTGGTAGGGGAGAGTTAGTTTTTTATCTGGGAACTGCTTTCTAAGTACCCATTGGCTATCCGAGTACGGATATTTAATTTCTTTGCAATTACCTCGTTTTACGGGTTGAGGGGGAGTTGGGGAGTAAGGGAGAATTGCTAATTCAATCTCACCTGTTGGTATTGGTGCTGGTGTTGGTGGTTTTGGTTTGGGCTTTAGTTTGCGTCGTTGGGGAGAGGGAGAGAAAGTGTTACCAAAAATATTTGTTTGAGGTGCAATCGCCTCCCGTATATCTTTAGAATCGCACTCGTTGCTCCAACATTTATATGCACCAGTTTTTGGATTAACGGTTAAAGCGTGACCGCCACAAACCGGACATTCATAGCGATGCTTCCCCTTTACGGGAGTAAGGCTATCTAAATAATTTCGTATATCAAAGCGTTCTCGTTCGTGGCTTTGGGGAAATATCATCTCGCACCCCCAATTGCCTGAATTGACGCAATTACGATATCGGAAGATTGATTGTTAAGGTCTTTTTGGGTTAGAATGACACTATGAGATTTTATCTGATAGCGCCGTCTCCCAGCCAAGGTTCTGGCGTTTTTCATTGAAAATGCTCCTTTTTGAATTTTCGGAGCAATCCCAAGAAATGTAATTTATAATTCCCACATTTTTACAAATGTTGTTAATCTTAAAATAATGTTTTTTCATTACCTGGTTAGGCACTTTTACGGGGTTGGCGATTGGTACTCGCACTGGAATAGCAAACAACAATTTTTTTGTGAGAATGATAGCTATTACAAGCCTTGGAATTGCTGCTTAATCAGATTTTTTTTAAACACAACTGACCAATAATAAATATCAAAGTTTTTTCTGTTTTTACGCTGTTATATTTTGGGCTACAAGTGTGGAAACTTCGACATCTTCTAGGCATTCATCTAAAAGCGCTCGCGCACCATTCCTAAGAAACTCACTTACCGTCCAATTTTGATTGCTTGCAACTTTCTTTATTAACAGGGCTTCCTCCTGAGTAACTTTTACAGGCAAAGTCTTGATAAAACCTTTTGATGCCATAACTTGACTTTTTATAAAGGTATACTTATTCCTTTTTATCAGTTTTTTTGCGTAAGCATTGTAATCTACTTTCGGTATTGAATGTTTTTAAAGAAAAAATCTTTAAAAATTGATTGCGATCGCGTTTTCGATCCGTGGATCTGCACTCTTCCATAAAAAAAACAGTATTGCGGATCGAATTATTCCCCTACATATGCTTTGTGAAAAAGTTTTATTACTGGCTATAACAAGTAGCTAATAATTGGAGAAAAAATCGTAAATACCGAAGCAATAAATTACACACGAGTTCTATCTTTTCTAAATGGATCGATAATTTAGAAAAAGGAAAAAAGATGTACAACCCTATTCCTCAGAATTTTAATGTTAGGGAATAGGGATAAGTAGTATTGTTTGAATTTTTTTTGAAATTCTCTAACTTTACCTCCACAGATTCTGTAAAATTTTGATTTTCAATAATTACTTCACTTCTTGCAATTGATGCGGAACGTTCATTTTGGGTAATGGCTCTAACGGAGCTTCTACGGGAGAGTATTTGCAATAGCAGATGACAATTGATTCAAATTCCGCATCTGTTGGTGACTTATATTCTTCTACCTTGATTACTTCCCAATCACCAACGCGACTGTGAGTACTAGCTTCAGGGAATTGTGAATCGGCAAATTCATCAATTTTGTAAAATTGTCTTACTCTGTACCCCACTTCTGGTGATGGGTTATTAGAAGAATCAAAGTATTCTACAAGAATGTCTGTAGCTGCTTTTGTATGCGCTAGCAATCGGTTTTCTGCTCCTTGTTCTTCTCTCCAATCCGCACGAAAAATAATATATTTTCTGCCCATTGATTATTTCTCCTTTTGGTAATCGGGGAATTCGGTTTCGCCTTCAAATACGCAATTCCATTTCAGTACTTCGTCACCCGTTGCTTCTATCCTTATCAGTCTCCATCCATATTTTTCTTGCATTTGATAGCATCTCCACTTTTCTGTTACTGCGTGTTTAGAAAATTTAGGTTGCTTATCTTCAGTCACGCCGAACCTTGCCTTTCTTCTCAGAGTTAGGAGGGTTTTCTTCGGTTACGACCCCTACAGCATTTTTCTTTAACCAATTTTCAATAAGTTCGGCTGCAACATCGGACATATTCAATCCTTTAAGAAAACACGTTGTTTTAAACGAATCTTTTGCCTCTGGCGACAAATAGACCCTAATAGAAGCTTCTCCTTGTGCCACGCCACCTCTCAACCGATAAACTTATTCATCAGTTTATTAGTGAATTGAAACAAAAGAATCAATTATGCATCAGTTGACTAATGCACTGGTGCATTGCTATCCTACCATTCATAAACTAAAAACGCATATAAAACCCTTACAGCACGGTGAACACAGCCATATCACCGCGACGGGATTCTATGTGCAATTTTCAGGGATAAAACGACCATGAATGAATCACAAATAGTAGATAAACCCAGTACCAACGGGAAATCAGCTACTAGTAACGACGCTACCAAGCCCAAGGTAAAGCGCCGCACCTGCGGTATTCCGGTGGTAAAAAGTTTGTCAGAGATGCCACTACTCAGATACGAAGCGCGAGTAGAACAGCAACCAACTGAATGGAGCCGTATTAAGAATTATGAATTTTATAGTCCTGCATCAGATGGTTCTCGATTGATGCAAAAAATTACCCGTTCCAAAAGTTTGGATTTACAAACTAGGGAGACGTTACCAACAAGTTACGGACAAGCATATATTGTGCATCTTGAAGCGAACCCCAGCACAGATAAAGCTGATTTTTAATTTATTCTCAATAAGCCTCTGTCTTAATGAGAAAGCACGTAATACCAATACTTTCAGAGTTCACATTTAAAAGACAATCGCACCACCGACCAAAGTTTTGCGATTGCCTATGAGATGTGTCCCGCACAAGTGAAAACATCAAGGATATTTTATCAATGAAACAATCTCGTAGAAGTAAATCTAAGTACACCCAATTGGAAATTTCTATCAATGGGGTGAGTATTTTGAAAACTGCCCACCAGCAACAACTTTTAATTTCTGCAAGAAGATATGAGGTGAGTACTGATGGGTTCTAAAATCTACGTCTGTGAGTGGGATAAGCAGCACAACTCAGAAGATTACACCCTCAAAGTAACTCAGAGCGAGAGTACAGAAAGCGCTCTGCAACAGGCACAAAGCAGTACTTCCGACCAGCATTGTGTAAGCACTGTTAACCCGGTTGGGGATGGGGAGGAGAGAAAATGACTTCCCAACCCGAACAAAAAGACGTTTACGCAGAAACATTGATTAATAACGGCGTACCGGAACAACTGGCAATAAAGGCTAGTGAAGTTGTAGCGAGTGATGACCCAACCAAGTCAGATTTAGGACGTTCCGAATCCGACCAACAAACCATAAACGAAACAATGAATTATTTAAATAAGCGATGACCAAAGATGCTACCCCAATACTTTTAGGGGTAGCAGCTGTAGCTGTTGCCCTATATTTTTTCAACGAAAACAGTAATTTGAAAGCACAAATTAATTCTTGCCAGTTGCAGTTTGAAGGTTTTAAACAGGGAGTGCTTCATGCAAAGTGAGTCTCATTCGGACAAGATTGTGGTAGAAGTTCCGAACAGTTCCGGTAATTACACCCAACTACCCCAAGCAACACAAAGCGACAGATTAACCGAATTTAGGAGAGGGGTAGAAAACGCGATCGCCTTTCCAGAAAACTTTGGTGATGTGATTTATGAGTGCTTATCAATGGTCACAATTCCCGCGTTGTTAATGTCCATCTGGCTCCAACCGTTACCAGCATTCATTAGGCTTGCGGTTCTACTTTTATTGATTATTGGGGCTACAGGTGTATGGCATTTATTCGCAATTCCAGAAATTAGGGGATTGCTAAGTTTTAGAGTTTTTTTGATAGGGGTAGGGGTAATTTTGGCTTTACTCCCCTAAAAATCAAAATATTTCAGGGAGTAACTTATGACGAATGATTTACACCCCTCACAACTGCACGATTATCTAAAAATGTATTCCCGTGCCAAATTTTGGTCATGGGGTTGCCTCGTTGCATCGATGTTGCTGTTATCTGTGGGTACATCGTTGAGGGGAGAAGGGAGGCAATATAAACCTTGGTTATTTGGTTCTGCACTTTCAACATTATTGGTAGGGAGAAGTCAACGTGCAACAGTTAAGCAGTTAGGGGAACTGTTAGAAGACGTTGACCGAATATCTCGGTTTAATTTTCAATATTGGCTCAAAAATAAAACGGGACCCGCTGCGAACATCGCTGTTATGGTTCCCGCTTTTGATGCGACTTGGAAACCAGACAACCTACTCAACATCAATGATTTAGCTTCTATGCTAATGCGGTTACACGGTCGCGTTGTTGGTGGTTCCGGTTCCGGTAAATCGGTTTTAACTAAAGCTTTGGTGCGATTGGTAGAAGGTAACGTCAAAATCTACGACGTAGAAGCAACTAACAAAGATTGGAAGGGTTTTGAAATCTTAGGGAGGGGGGAGGATTGGCAATCAATAGCGGACGCTATGAAAGCCGATTTAAAGATGTTTAAGCAGCGAGTAGGGGAAGCAACATCTGAGGACAATGATGCTGGTTGGGACATCTTCAAGGGACAAACAGTTATTCGGGTTGTTGAGGAGTACCCAGACGCTAAAGATGAAATCAACTCACTAGAAAAACCTTTAACTGAGAAGTCGGATTATAAAGGTTTAGCTGATGAATGGTGTCAGAAATTAGCACGTAGGGGACGTAAACCGGGTATTCTACTGCTGTTAATATCCCAGTACGATGGCGTAACTTCTTGGGGTTTTGAAGGTAAAGGGAATTTAATTAACTGCTTTCATGCAATCCGGTTGGGTGAATTTGCTGTTTCCCATGCCAAAAAAGTGGGAGATGACCAACTAGTTAAATGGTTAGAAGCGGATTTAACATCTCGTTGCATGGTCGATAACCGTCCTTGTCAACTCCCAGACCGCGCTACTCAAATAATGATAGGTAATGGTGTTGTGGTGGATAAAATCGGTAACTCCACACCAACGAGTGATATAAGTGCGAGAGAAGCTGACAAGCATCAACTCAATGAATATGAACAAGCAATTATCGACGCTGGTAAAAAGTTACAGGGAGATGTCCTTAAAGCCCGAACGCTTAAACAAAATTCCCGGTTATTTGCTGATATGTCGGGAGAAGATATCAGATTGATTTTTCAATCGCTCGCTGATAGGGGAGTAGGGGAAACTATAGGAACTGGTAATTATCTTGGTTGGAAATACAATCAACCTGTAGACACAACGTCTACAAATCTATAACATCGCGTCTACACCATTAACTTGCTTAGAAATCACCACACCAACACCAACCGTGTTGGTTTTTTCTTTGCGGGAACCATCGCTTTACGGTTCAACTATATTGTTTCTGTACCACGTCTACACTGTCTACATATTTAATACTATAAAAATCTCGCTGTAGATGCCCAAAAACCGGAGCTATACAAGGATTACAACCTACTGCATACAAATTTTAGAAAAATAAAAACGCCTGTAATGCCTATATATAGGGAGTTACAAGCGTCTACAGCTACGGGTTATTATTTTTATCCAATTTCATCCTTGGTTATCGGTAATCAATTTAATAAATTGTTTTAAATGTTTATCAACAGTCTTGTAAACTGGCGCTTGCTTACCTAAATTCAAAGATTTTAGATAGCGTTCTTTAAGAAGCCGATAATCTGGAGTTGCTTTGTCCGGTCTGGGGGAATCCTCCTTATCCCTCAGACTTTCAACTCCTTTAGGCGCTGTTCCATTTGCTCGCTTTGATACTCAAAGTCATCTCTCAAAGCTCTGAGTAGCACACTGAACTCTGGAAGCAACTCAGCCCTTAGCGCTTGCTTTAATTCTTCCTTTAATTCTTCCTTTAATTCTTCCGAGTCAATATCTGTCTTACTGTCCGTCTTACGTTCTGTCTTACCGATTGGTATCTCAACGCTACCATCGCTCAAAGCTTGAATGCCAGCGCTAATGATATCTAACAAAGTCTTAGTCCGGTCATATCCGTTATCGCTGTCTGTGGGGTATCGCTGCACCCCTAGCGCGTCTATCGCTTCAAGCAATTCGGGAGGACACCGGAAGTTCAAAAGCTTATTTGCCATACGTTTTATCTAATCTGTAAGACAAGTTTAACTTATAGTCTTACGAGTTTGTCTTACGCATAAGTTTTACAAATTATTAGTTGTAAGACGCATAAACAATTCATGTCTTACACATCTCGACAATAGTAAGACGTATATCTGATAATGTAAGACATAGGTGTAAGACACCTGTAAAAACAAAGGGCAATCGCCCCGACTACCAATCACAGCGATTGCCCATAACCCCCTTTAGGAGTTGAAAATATGATATCAAAATGCGTCCAATGTCCGTTTTTCAGGAAATCAAAGGTAATCAAGAGTATCGGTAGCTGCGAGTTTCACGATTCTAAGGTGCGTGCTTGCGATAAAGCTTGTCCGAGCGTAAAAGCATTCTAAATGCCATAAAACTTAACCCCGTCTCCTCACCCGGACGGGGTAATTTAAGAGCGGGGTGTTATCGAAAAGATGAATTATCGATACCGTAAAATGATAAAAAACCAGCGTGATATCCAGCTATTAGAATCTTCTTTAGAAGCTAAAATTGGAAAATCTTTTCCCTCACTTGACTCAGATCCAGATGTGTTGCAGCAACTTTTAGAAGATAAGCGCTCTCCTAATACTCGTAGGGAGTATGAGAAAGATATTAGGAAGTTTTTTCAGGTTATGAGCGAGTGCGAACCTACTCAAGATAAGGTACTTGAATTCCTACATCTCGAACAGCATCAAGCTGTAATGGTTTGTTTTAAATATAAAGCTTTGTTAATTAAATCTGGTTTAAAAGAGTCAACTGTTAACCGTCGTCTTGCTGGAATTAAAGCTTTAGCTAGGAAGGGCAGACAGTTGGGGGTATGTAATTTCACTTTGGAAGACGTGCAAGGGGAGAAGGTACGTACATACCGCGATACTACTGGTGTAAGTGTAGATGTTTTTGCTGAAGTTCTCAAACTATGCGACCGTACCAGTGAGAAAGGGGTAAGAGATTATGCTTTACTACGGTTGTTGTGGTCTGGTGCGTTGCGTCGTTCCGAAGTTAGTAGAGCGAATGTAGGGGATTTTGATTTTACCAACCAGCAATTACGAATCTTAGGTAAGGGGAATGGTACGCAATTCCAAACGGTAGATTTGGGTAATGCTACAGCAAAGGCGATTGCTGATTATTTACAGGTTAGGAATAAGATTAAGAAAAGTGACCCGCTATTTACATCGGTTGACTTTTGTAATAAAGGGCATCGGTTAACTGGTGACGGTATTAGCAAAATTCTTAAGAAGTATTGCAAACAAGCTGGAATAACAAAACCAATGTCACCGCACCGGGTACGGCATAGTTCTATTACAGCCGCACTAGATGCAACCGACGGGAATATAAGAAAAGTACAAAAACTTTCTCGTCACTCCGACCCCAAAACCCTCATGATTTATGACGATAACCGTCAACGGGCACAGAAGGAAGTATCCGATATTCTTGATGAGTTAATTTAGTTGCAACTGCTGCATCCCGTTACTGGTTCTTGTATTTCCTCTTTATTTTTCGCGGTTTTCTTTCGCTTTCTCATATCCTCTAACTGGGGGTGAATATAGCGAAGCTGTCACCAGGGGCAAGATAGGCTGAAAGTACTGCTA
>ERZ1740052.477-NODE-477-length-13739-cov-5.799912_pt1 | contig 13739 bp, 11 predicted proteins | sample MGYA00581750_ERZ1740052 | MGnify/ENA primary metagenome ERZ1740052 (study PRJEB43018, sample SAMN04849743) | marine metagenome | isolation source: floating plastic debris | place: Pacific Ocean | collected 2008-08-30 | study: EMG produced TPA metagenomics assembly... | reverse complement strand
TGACCGTTCATATAGAGCTGTCTTTTTGATCGTTTGCTCGGCTAGCACATAGTCTCGAAAGGTGATTTCCAGGGGGGGTAGCTGCAAGTCTGGCTGCTGATAAAGCTGAAACCACTCATCAAACAGACGAAACAGGCTCCAGGCGTCAAAAATCTGCAGATCATAGCTAACATGTAAACGAGTACATGATTCGCTTAAATGAGTAGCGCAAAACTCAAATAAGGGAAAACGATCAACTGGGATCACTTGATGGGACAGCCGCTCTCGCACAGTTGCAAGATGAGTTTCAACAACATCCTGAGTCTGCCCGCGCAAATCAAATAGCTGAATCTCATATACTGGAACTTCTTGTAATACCTGCTGCCGACCGTCTGGCAAAACGATCGCCCTAAGCATATCGTGGCGATTAATTAGCTGATTGAGCGATGCATTCAGACGAGCTAACGCTAATTGCTGACAATCAATTTCATAATATCCATGATTAGCAACCTCACCTAATTCCAACACACCGCTTCGACCTACCCAAAAAGCATGCTGCGCGTCGGTTAGTGGAAATGGCTCACAGCGACGAGTTAGATCGGACTTGATTGAAGGAAGTGATGTAGAGTTGGCAATTTCATTACTTTGACGGAGTAATCGTAGCAGCTCTCCTTTGTGTTCAATTAACGAGTCGCGTAATTCTGGTGTAATACTTTCCTTGGGTGCTTCAATGAGAAGAGAGTCTCCATCTAAAGAGATTTGGACACCTTGAGCCGAGAGACTAGCTAGAAGTGATTGCAGCTCCATAATATATTTATTGCTTGATGATGAGGATTAAAAACGGAAAGATAGGAACTAAAGCGTCAATATTTCTCTCTCATAATTACGGACCACACTAATTATCGAGACAACTAAATGTGAGATAGACAATTCGCTTGGTCGGTTTTCATTAAAGTCTGAAACAGGTACGATTACGATATTTGAATGGATGTCCTTTAGTAGTTTGAGTCGAAACTCGATTGTGTGAAAACTCATTCTTTCCACATACTAATACTGCGCCATACTTATCTAGACTGATACTTCCACCATATTCAGACACAACATCAGTATCAGGGTAAACTTTCACTGATGTTGGCACATAACGAGAGACAAAACCTAGGCGCATATTCGGTGTCTTTCCACTATGAGGATGCGAAGCATGCATTAATGTTGACCAAAATATAATAAATTGACCGGGCTTCATAACCATGGAGACACTTTTTGAATCATCCGGAGTCCAGTTAGAATCAATTTGCAACTGACGATAGTCGTAACCAAAAAAGCCGCGCGTGACTCCTTTTTTCTCCTTTGTATTAATCTGGTTAGAGTCATAATGCATCCGCTTGCTTTCATCGTAGTACATTGTTTGATGAGTACCAGGAATAAACTGTAGACAGCCATTTTCTATCGTGGATTCTGTAAATGCTGTCCAGACAGTTATCGTACCACCAAAATCTTTAACCTTCTCTGGCCATACGATTTGAGGTGAACCAGAGGCATTTTCAAAAGTATCGGCTTGATGCCAATCGGTGCCTTCATCACCTGGATATTTTGGAAAAAATTCGCTGCGCCAACATAAAATATCAGGACCTAGGATGCTAGATACTCTATCAACTATTTTGGGTTGACAAATATGATCAGCTAAAAAAGAAATATCTAAGTGACGATCATAATTGGCAATATTAGTTGCTCCCGAAACAGCACTCTTATCTTGATACACAGCACTCGTGCGCTCAGAAACCTCAGGACGCACTTGATTCCACAATGCTCTCATCTCATCTGGCTCGAATAATGTAAAAGGACCTAGATATCCATGCCGATGAAATTTCTCTAACTCTTTCGAGTCAAGAAAGAAACTTTGTTTTTCCGAAACCTTACTTTGCATCATTTAAACCTCGTAGATTCATTCAAATTCAAACATTTCACTCAATTTGAGACAATCTCTAATATCAATACACTTAATGCAACTAAGTGGATAAATAATTTGGGAAGCTAAACTAAAGAGTATCTCCCATTCTTCCGTCCGTTAGTCGCAGTCGCAGCATTCTCTGATAAGCAGAATAAATTACACATTCAATCTTTGTTAAGTAAACTTAGAGGCCGTTTTGACAGGCAAATAATTTTCCGTACCCACTTACCCACTTGCCCTGATTGGCACCTGATTTTTTGAATTAATCTCTGGCAAGAAAAATTAGGCTAAAGAATTAATTCTTGAAAATCATCATTTCTATCTTCATCATTTCTATTCAAAGATGGTTGAAATGGAGCAGTTAAGCTCATAACCATAAACTGCTCAACTATAAAATCAACCAGTTTCTCAATACAATCATTTTGAAATAGCTTGATCATAGGAACCTGAATCCCTAAATCCACTTCAAGCCTTCGTTTAATCTCCAAAGCCACTAGCGAATCTACTAAGTACCTGAGAGATTGATCTGTTTCAAGTCGAAGCTCAGGATGTTGCAATAGATGCCTAAGCAACTGTAATAAATAAGCTTCTATAAGAGCTTTTTTCTGTTGTGGCTGTGGTGCTGCTAAAACCTTTTCTTTGGAGATTTGAATGTCCGAGCTGACATGTGAAACCACATGAGAGTCATCCTTAGTCTGAAGTATATCACTGACTTTATCTTGTTCTGAAATAACTTGTAGGGGCAGGGCAGGCGCCGGACCCAAGGCTACATCGCCCCATCGAACAACCATGGCGGCGGCTGTAGCACCTGCGCCATTACTATAAATCAATACCAGGTCATTCTCACGGATCCGTCCATCTAAAGCGGCATGGTATAGGTTGGCTATTGGGTAAACAGGTCCGATATTGGCATAGTGTGGATAAAGATTGAGCACACGTTCTGGGCTGATGTCTAGGGCTTGGACACAAACCTGGCTATACCATGGAGTTGGAGTATTAAACGCGAAATAGTCAATTTGCTCTAGCGTGACTCCTGCTGATTTAATCGCTGCTCTACAACAGTCGCGAACAAAATCCACCGCTGTTGCCGCTAACATGCTCATATTTTCACCTGTACGCGTGAAATAGCGTGGGTTACCTGCTTGATCAATCACCAATTCATGGACATAGGCACCGCAGGTAGATGCCGTATTAACGACTTTACTACCGAGCAACCCTTGGCCTGAATTTAAAGGCTCAACCACAAAAGCCCCGGCACCGTCACCCATGGACCAAGCCAGCGTATCCGATGGTTCAACAACATTAGAGCCAAGGTGAGAGGCGACAACTAATACCTTGGTATATTCCCCGGTCTGAATTAATGAACAGGCATTCTGTAGCGCAATTAAAGCACCGGAACAGGTTGAATCCAAATTCCAGGCAGGAACATTGAGACCTAACTGATCAGCAAGAGCTACGGCATTTCCAGTCCCTAATTTTTCAGAAAAAAGCGAACTAACAATAATCAGGTCAATCTGAGTGGGTGCAAGATTGATAGCGTCTAAAACTGCTTTCGCTGACGTATACTCCAACATCAACGCAGACTCTCCATCATCGACAACCCAGCGCTCAACATTACCCCGAAATGGATCAGATAAATAAGGAGAAACAGCTTGAGACCAAATATCCAAATCGTTTGATAAAGAGTTCTTCTGAATAGGTCTTTTTACCCGTCGAGAACGAGGTTGAGGGATTAGTTCAGGATACTTTTGTTGCCAATAATCATTGGTTCGGATTGTCTTGGGAAAACTCACCGCCAGTGAGCTAATCCCTGATTGGTAGGCAGTCATAGAACAATGTTAGATTTAATGGTCACTGTCATGGAATATTTTTTTGGAGAATCTGAACATAATTTATGGATTGGGTTCAAGAAATATGGCCATTAAATCTCATAAATCAGAGTTACTATTTTTACTCACTTGTTGGGCTTCTCACTCTAGTGAGGACGGAGAGCGATCGCACTCGCTACGGCATAGGCTGACGTGTGGCTAATGCTTAGGAACCAGGTTTGAACTCCTAGCTGATGGGCAGCGTTTCGAACGTCATCCTTGAGAACCACTGACGGCTGACCACTGGGCAGTTTTTGAATATCAATACTTCGCCAAGCATTTTCAGGAACATTGTCTCGACCCAGTGCTTTGACCACTGCATTTTTTCCGGCCAGACGACCTGCAAAAAAATGTAAACGACGGTTACCGACAAATGAATTAAGCTGTTCTTGCTCTGTGAAACAATGTTGTTCAAGCGACTCTCCTAAGCGATCCCTTAGGATTTGGAAACGATTAATGTCTACAAGATAAATGCCGTGACCGATAACATCAGAATAAATGGTGTCACAGTCAGATAACCGTTGAGAAATTTGCCGCTCGATATCTGTTATCATCTCCGGCATTTCCATGGGTATCATCTGCTGTCTAAGCTTTTAGAACTAGATTATTGAGCATGGTATTCATTTTATTGACCGACTCGATATATTCATTTTTAGGAACTGATTCAGCGACAATTCCAGCACCAGCATTTAAGTAAACACGATCACCATATTGATAAATCTGCTTTACCACAACTATCCACCCAACCGATTCCACCAGCGTAAATACCTCTAGGCTGAGTCTCTAAGCGATCAATCCATTCCAGAGCTTTATCCTTATTGATTCCAGAAACCGTAATACCTGGAAATAAAACCTTCAAAGCATCCCAGAACGTCTTATCTGATTGCAGCTGACCACCGACCCTAGATGATAGGTGTTGAACACAACGATATCGCTTAACCTCCATAAAGTTGAAAATCTGAACTGTTCCTGGTAAACAAATAGCCGTGATTTCATCCTGAGCCAGCCAAACAGACAGCGCATGTTCTTTAACCTCTTTGGCATCGGTAAACAGCTCGGTGCTCAATTTAAGATCTTCTTCTATAGTATTTCCGCGCGGTCGGGTTCCAGCTAGGGGATTGGTCGTTACAAAACCATCTTGACTTACCTCTATCAATGTTTCAGGACTAAATCCAACCGCTTGTATGCTTTCAAAATCTAAGCAATAGGAACGAGCTGCATTATTAGCCTTTGCACCGGCTACATAGGTGCCTAAAACATCTAAACTTCCAGTAAGTTCACGCGCCCGTGCAATAATTGCTTTGTGTAAATGTCCCCCTTGAATAGCATCAATCATCTCACTGACGGAATTTTGATATGCTTCTTGATCGCCTCTATCAAGGGAAAGTGATACTGACTCAAAGTTTGGCAGGTCAGCATCGACAAATAGCTGTTTTCTGATAGTTTCCAGGGATTGTGTTGTCTTAATCTTTACCCCTTCCTTAGTAAACTGCAATTCAGTTTCAGGGATGAGAAAGTTGCAAAGCGGTTGGGTAATTGCCTTTGAATAAGAAGAGTAAAAACGAGCTATATCAAAAGCGACATAGCCATAAGCTGTCCAATTTTCAAGAGCTAGAGAATTCAGATACTCTTCAACTTGCTTCAGGGGATCGCTAACGGGTTCCGATCTAGATATCTCCAGTCCTTGTAGCGAAACTTCCTGCTGACTCACCGAAACCCTTGCCAGTTCTCCTCCAGCAATGCGAGTTTCATCGTCTGCCACATACATGGCGTACTTAGAAAAAACACCAGCCTGAAGGAGATTGTTTAAAACGATCGTTGGCTCTCTTTTACCGGGAATGAACGTTTCATAATACTTGGTTGAAGGTTTGAATTCCAATACCACTGACTTTCTCCTGAATAAATCTATACGTCGTTGATAAATGTTGTTGACAAATGTCGTTAAATTCTCCCTACTTCTTGCAACTACATTCAGTTGAAACGTTAACGAGAGAGTGCAAATGCTTCGTTAGCCAACTTATTTTTTAGCAGTTGGCGATGGATTTTGCCTGTAGATGTACGAGGTAAGCTATCTAAAAAGTAAATTCGCTTTGGTGTCTTAAAGTGTGGCAACCGCTGTTTAACAAATTGATAAATGGTTCTTTCTAACTCCGGTGTCGATGATTGCTGGGATTTAAGGCTAATATAAGCCACAACTTCGTTCAATTTTTCACCCCGGTCAGAAGATGATATGACAGCCACCTCATGGATTTGTGGATGTTGATGTAAGACCTCTTCTATCTCCAATGGCAAAATCCATTGACCATTCACCTTAAACAACTCGTCCTTGCGTCCCACAAACCAGAAGAAACCGTCACGATCACGTCTATACCGATCCCCAGTCCTCATAGTAGAACCATTAATTGCTTTGCGAGTTTCCTGTAGACGATTCCAGTATGCCAACATCAAGCTAGGACCCTTCACTTGCAACTCACCAATTTCTCCAATAGAGCAGGGTAGTCCATTTTCATCCACGACTTGCACCTCATACCCTGGCAAAGGTTGGCCAGAACTCCCCGGCTTTGACTTCCCCAGCTGGTTAGAGAGAAATATATAAAGTAATTCAGTAGTACCAATCCCTTCACAAATTTCCAAATTATGGGTATCAAACCACCGCTGCCAAACACTTTTAGGAAGCTGCTCTGCTGCCGATATGCACAGACGTAGTGACGATGCATCGAAGTTAGAGATATCTCCAACCTCTAATATATTGGCATACACACTCGGTATCCCAAAGAAAACCGTTGGTCGAAAATGTTGAACATCGTCAACAAGGTCAAAGGCATTGCTGGCATCGGATAAGACTGAGGCAGCCCCCGCTGCCATAGGTAAATAAAGGCTATTACCTAAGCCATATGCAAATGCCATACTGGCTACAGAGTACGTAATATCATCTTGAGTTAAGCCAATGGTTTCTTGACCATAATGCTGGGCGCAAAAAAGAAAGCTTTGATGGGCATGAACTACGCCTTTGGGGCGCCCTGTACTACCAGATGTATAGAGCCAAAAAGCTGACTCGTCAGGAGACGTAGAAGCATGCACTGTCCATTCCTGATTTTGTTCAACCATGGAGAGAAAAGAATTCTCCCCATCAACAAGTAAAATATGACGTAAATAGTTTAATGAGGTAGGCTCTATTTTTTCCTGCCATGCCTGAGTTGTTAGCAGTAGCCTACTTCGAGAATCTTGAAGAATGTAGTTCACATCTTCCAAAGAACAAACAGGGTTAATCGGAACTGGTACAGCTCCCAACCAAATCGCACCCAAAAATAAAAATATCCACTCTACTCTATTCTCAAGGAGAATACCTACTCGATCCTCCTGCTCTACACCAAGCTTAGATAAAACTTGTGCACTGCGTTTAACTAGACTGCTGACCTGCGCATAATTGTAACTCCTGGAGCGTGTGTAAAAAGCTGCCTTTTCACCATTCCCTTGATTGAGATTATTCTCGATCAGGGAAGCAGCAAGATTAAAAACATCGGGCAAATTCTCGTAAACGCTTATCATATAAAACCACTCCTTAAGTTCCAACCGATCCAACAGCGATGGCATGAACCAAAATATGATTTTCTAGTTTCCACCAGTTCAAAAACCAACGCTGTATGTCAAGTTCTCTTGCCTGACTTATGGCTCTTCCATACAAACAAACTGCCTGCTGCTCACCAGGATTCACTTCGATTTCATCCCAATTAATTTCAGTGAGTCCAGTCGTTAAAGCTTTGCCAACAGCCTCTTTACCTCCAAAGCATACTGCATATGCATAATAAGGATCGTAAGCTAGACGACAATACTCAAGTTCTTTCGAAGTAAATAGAAGCCTTAGTGTTTCAGCATCGTAGCGGTCTACTAACCTAGCAATCTTTGCGAGAGAGACTAGATCAATACCAATCTCTCTGATTTCAAAATCTGGGTGATCGACTAAAGAAACAGAAGATACTCTCCTTAAACTATTAATGATCGAACTTCCTAAAACCTCTGATCCACATAACCCAGTCGAATGATCTAGTCAACATCCTGAGCCCTAGCTAAATCAATTAAAGTGCAAAGCTCTGCTAAAGTCTTATCCTGGCGGGTCTCTAATTTGACCCTAACATCAAACTGTCGTTTCAATGCTAGAGAAACCTCAACAACTTCTGTTGAGTCTAACTGTAGGTCTTTATAGAGGAAAGAACCTGGTTTAATACTATCTGCAGGAATACCTAGCTCCTCTAAAATACTGGCAAGAGCGTTGATTGTTGGTTTAGCATCCATCAAATTCAATAATTAGAAAACAGATCAGCTTTCATAGACTATTGACTTAGTAACGACACATTTTGAACATTTGTAAGTTCGCCAAAAAGCTACCAAACAAATGATAAAGACAAAATAGACTTGCAATTAGTGCATCACCAAACTCAAGAGCCAAGTCCGAAATTTCCTGAAACCTCTGAACCAAGAGCATTTAGAGACCAAGAACCCTAAAGCCCACCTTAACTCCAAAAAACTAGGACCTTATAACCATATCTTCTCTGTATCAATGACAACAAAATACCCATAAATAACCCGTTACAAGTTGGGATACCCTCTTAGCTTCAGACCCACCATGTAGGTCCTAATAGCTGGGCTCAAAGCAAGATCGCACTAACTCAAGCAAAAAATCAGCCGTTATTTGACGGGTGACCATATATCTACCAACAAGCTAACTGCGGCTTTAGTGAAGTGACGACTTAGAACATGCACACGCTTATCGTTCACTACCTGAAACTCCTCTATTCCCGAAGTTCCAATCCTGAGCATCCAATGCACTTCAAAAACTAGCCAAAGTTTAGCCATCGAATCTCTTAAACAATCTTGATCGCCCTTATGAATTAGGGCTGACACTAGCATGAAATCAAGAAATGAAGACTAACAGGAAACGTTTTCAACGAATATCAGGAAATATTCTCAATGAATATATGCATATTTAACGTCTAACACACATTTATCTAAAAAAGCTTATGTTTATTTTTTTTTAAGATTCGAGATCTATGAACGTTCACGCGCATGAATATTTATGGATCTATTGCAGCTATTTTGAAGAAGTAAACAATGTGAGGAACAGCTTGAAAGTCATTAACTGTCAGTAACTTCAGATTATTGAGGTCCTTATAAAATATTATTTTTCAGGGTGAGTTCTGACTGCTATGGAAGCCAAATTATGTGGATCAATTTATCCACTCTGAACTAGTAAGCATGCATCCGTTCAGGGCAGATGATTTTAACGACTCAAGCCAACAAACATGCTTGAGTCGCAATGTATTATTGGGATTTATTGTCAACAACAAAATATTGATTTAGAATAATTTGTGGAAGGGTTAAAGCTCGCAGTGCTTTTACAGAGACGTAACTGCGGCAATTAGCATGCCTCAAGTGGGGGAATAGACATATGCGATTAAGCTTTGCTGCTAACGATGTTGACGCTTTGTTTGCAGAATTGGGACAAAAAATTGGCTCTTGCATGCAGATAAATCCTACCGAAACAATGTTGAATTTTTCGCCTCATTTGGGTGAAGGTTATTTGCAGCGAATTAAGCTTAGTTCGGGGTTACAAATATCAATAGGGCACTTTGAGGTTCCAGAACCATTTATAGCAGAGGTTTCAAGCAACCTTGATCGGGAAGTGGTCGAGTTTCAAGCGTTTTTATCGGGACAGGTTAAGGGTGGTTTTCTAGGCCTTAAAGACGAGTACCATGTGGTCCCCAGGCAAAGTAAAGTTAGTTTTCGGGCCAATCGTGGAGAATGGATTGAATGTCAACCTTGTCAGTCTGTGATTTATGTTGAAGTGGTTGTTGACATTTCCGTATTGAGTGAATTGATAGCCGAACAGTTCGAGCAGCTTACTGAGGAATTTCAAGTCATTTTAAAGGGCAGGGCGACCGATCCATTGGCAATAACTTGGGAAATGTCCCATGCAACATTTCAAGCTGCAGAGCAGACTTTAAATTGCCCTTACCAGGGGTTGACGCGCCGGTTGTACCTAGAAAGTCGAGCGCTTGAACTTATTGCTCTGCAATTACCTTTAAGGTCTTCAGACAATTATTCAAATTCATCACATCGCCCGCTCAAATCAGATGACGTTGAACGGATTCATTATGCCAGAGAGATTTTGTTGAAAAACTTTGAGAATCCGCCGTCCTTGATTGAATTAGCACAAAAGGCGGGACTAAATGACTATAAGCTAAAGCAAGGGTTTCGCCAAGTTTTTGGCACCACTGCATTTGGCTGTCTCCATCACTACAGAATGGAACAGGCAAGAATATTGTTAGAAGCAAGCTGTTCCACTGTGACAGAAGTTGCTCAGACGGTTGGCTATTCCAGTGCCACATCCTTTAGTTCTGCATTTAAGAAAAAATTTGGAATGTCACCTATGAGTTACAAACTCCGCTCCTAGATCCGATAACGATCCGTTTGCAATAGAAAAAAATCCATCTCGAAGAGGACAGGAACAACATCCATCTCTTAACATCAGCAACATCCAAAGAAAGTAGTTGCTCGTTTAATATTTGCCAGTCTTGTTGGCAAGCTGTATTCCTGTAGTAATTTTAATTATGTTCGATACAGGCTAAAAGCTTTATTTGGAGGGTATTTGAGGATCACAGAAGCGCAGTAATTATAGGTTTGTTAGATGCTTAAAAGGCTCTATCTGGATGAATCGTCATAAGTTTTACAAGCTGAATTAATCGTCCGAGTTGTCTTCCACATGTGCTGAGTGCTTATGAAGGGCCACATGAAAATAGTTATAGTCGGTATCTCCTGCCTATCTCGTGTTTTAGTAGGCAAGAACTACCAATTCCAGGCCTGGGTATAGCTTCACAGCATGGTTTAAGTGCCATTAAGGAAATGGTCATGGATTTTTGACTGTTAGGGAATAGCGTGAAAGCCTAGTGTTAGCTTAAATTTCTAAAATCTTGATATTTTGAACAAACCATGAGAACAGCTACTGAGACACTCAAAAAAGGCTGTCGTCCTTGGCAGTTGTTGCTTCTCTCCGCCAAAACCAGTTAGGATTTGGAGACGGAAACCGTTGAGTTAGCCAAACATTTGAAGCAACATTCACAGTTGAACCTTGCAGACGTTGCTTATACCCTTCAGATGGGGCGTCAGGTTTTCGACCATCGTAGAATGCTAGTGTGCCAAAATCTCGATGATGCGGTCACATTGCTTGAAAGTTCAGATGCTCAGATTCCACTAAATCTCCAGAGAAAGTTTACCCGTCATCAACAGGTACGTCATCGTTCCGTCGTATTTATGTTTTCTGGTCAGGGTACTCAGTACATAAATATGGCACGAGAACTTTATGAGATTGAGGACATTTTTCGAATAACGGTGGATAACTGTTCAGATATTTTAAGGCCCCATCTTGGGTTTGATTTGCGTCAAATTCTCTACCCCGATCCTGAACAGATTGAAGACGCTGCTGAGCAGCTTAAACAGACAGCCGTTACCCAGCCTGCACTGTTTGTGATTGAATATGCTTTAGCGAAATTGTGGATGGCCTGGGGAGTGAAACCGACGGCAACCATAGGTCATAGCATTGGGGAATATGTAGCAGCAACTCTAGCAGGTGTCTTCTCTTTAGAAGATGCCCTGGCGTTGGTCACTGCAAGGGGAAAACTTATGCAACAGTTACCCTCAGGATCGATGATTGCTATTGCCCTACCGGAAGAGGATGTGCGCTCTTTCTTGAGTAATTCGCTTTCTGTAGCAGCCGTCAATGCCCCCTCAATGTGTACAGTATCTGGGCCGACGGATGCCATTGAAACTCTACAAAAGCAGTTAGATGACCAGGAAGTGGACTATCGCCCTCTCCATACATCTCACGCTTTCCATTCTGAGATGATGGAGCCAATGCTGGCGTCTTTCACGAAACGAGTCCAAGAAGTCTCCCGGAAACCACCACAGATTCCTTATATTTCTAATGTTACTGGTACCTGGATTACGTCCCAAGAGGCCACAAGTCCTGAATATTGGGCTGCTCATATACGGCAGACTGTCCGTTTTTCCCAAGGCTTGCAAGAGTTGCTAAAAGAACCCAATCAAGTTCTTTTAGAAGTTGGGCCAGGAAAGGCATTAAGCAAATTAGCCAAACGTCACAAACCTCAAGTAAAATCGCAAATCGTGTTGAATTCAGTTCGCCATCCCCGCGAGCAGTGCTCAGATGTGGAATTTTTATTTAAGACTTTAGGTCATCTCTGGTTAGTTGGCATTACGGTTAATTGGTCTGAATTTTATGCTTCTGAACAACGCTATCGCTTGCCTTTACCAACTTTTCCTTTTGAGCAGAAGTCTCATAATGCTGATGTTCAAAAGTTAGGGAGTTTAGAGCATCAGCGTGAGACTTCGTCCTCGGCAATGCACCTGTGAAAATTGCTGTTCGAGGTAGGGCGGCTTTAGAGAGACACTGGTATTTTAGATTTTGATGAATACGTCACTTTTGAAAAGTAGGATCGGAAGTATCTGTTATGAATGGTCAAGTAGAAAATAACTATTTTGAATATTGCGAATTTGCTAATCGTGTTGCCCGTACTTCAAATGTGATTACAACTAGTCGCATTAGAGGACCTTTAACAGAGGCGGTTCTTAGTCAGGCTCTTATAATGGCTCAGAAACGTCATCCGTGTCTAAATTATCGAATCAGAGGTTCCTCAAATAGTCTGGTTCTTGAAACTGAAGGAACCTCTAAAATCCCCCTGTTTGTTTTACGTGGCTCCCATAGTGCCCGCTGGCAGGACATTGCTTTAGAAGAATCAAATAAGGCAATTGACAGTGGTCAAGCCTTACTGAGAGCTTTACTTTTTTATCCTGATAATGAAGCTGATATCAGCTATTTGATCACAACGATTCATCACGGTATAGCTGACGCTCTGTCGAATATTCAATTGCATGGCGATGTTTTACCTTACTGTCTGGATATTGTTTCCGGGAACCCTATTGAAGTCTCTAGCTTACCCGTTCTGCCGCCAATTGATAATTTAATGCCTGAATCAGCCAGGGGATTTAAGGGTAAACTCAACACGTTGTTATTTATATTACAGTTTGGGCTAAAGCAGCTCTGGTATCGCCCTAAGATATTGCAAACTGAACAGCCTCTTCCTTCCCTTGAACTATGCCGCAGCGGTTATGTTAACAGGCAGCTGGATGCAATGTGTACTCATAACCTTGTTGATTGCTGTAAGCGTGAAAAAGTATCTACACATGTTGCTCTGTGTACAGCAATGATGCTTAGCCTTGCTAGAAAAATTGAATCTAACACTCAAAATGCTGTGTCTATGAGTTGCTGCACTACTATTAGTTTGCGAAAGTCTTTGGAGCAAATTATTGGCAGGGAACACATAGGAATGTTGTCTTCATGCATCATATCTCATCAAACGCTAAAGCCAAACACATCATTCTGGGAATTAGCAAGAGGATTAAAGCAGAAGCTTCAGTATAGGCTAATGGAGCCCGATCCGTTTATTCAATTGCTTATGACATCTAGAAAAATGGCTGCAAGCTTTGTTAAGAATCCCAATAAAGTTATGAGTCTTTCAGTGCTCGCAGGTAGTCTCCAAGCAAACATTCCTGAAAGCTACGGTGAATTTGAACTGGAGGAGATTCATTTGACCGCTGCCGCCGCCGTTCATGGAGGGACTTTGTGTGGAGGTGCTATTGCTTTCAGGAAAAAGTTGTCTTTAAACTTCTTTTATTCTGAGTCTTCCATTAGCCGACATACTATGGAATCTCTGGCCGATAGTGTGACTTTCTATTTGTCTGAAGCTTGCAAGCAGAAGTTGGAGCCTACTCTTGTCTAAGAGTGTATATTTTAGCTACATTCAGTGTTTCCAGTTGTTGCTGAGGAAAAGGCTTTCAGTTTCTAAACCGGGTGTGGTTTAAGTTTATTTATC
>ERZ1740052.474-NODE-474-length-13797-cov-10.231116_pt1 | contig 13797 bp, 15 predicted proteins | sample MGYA00581750_ERZ1740052 | MGnify/ENA primary metagenome ERZ1740052 (study PRJEB43018, sample SAMN04849743) | marine metagenome | isolation source: floating plastic debris | place: Pacific Ocean | collected 2008-08-30 | study: EMG produced TPA metagenomics... | reverse complement strand
GCAATATGACCTATTATTGAACCCATGTAAACATACATTACAGTTCCTGGAATCATACCAATAGAGCCAAGAACATAATCTTTTAAAGATACTTGGGTAACTCCGAAAGCATAATTTAATAAATTGAACGGAAAGATGGGAGATAAACGAGTTAAGAAAACAATTTTAAATCCATTTTTTGCAACTGCTTTATCTATAGCTTGAAAATTCGGTTTATTACCTATTTGCCGACATACCCAATCGCGAGAGATATAGCGTCCAACCAAAAATGCAACTGTTGCCCCTATAGTTGCTGCAATCAAAACATATATAGAACCACCAACTAAACCAAACAAACAGCCTCCTTTTAAAGTTAACAAGGAACCTGGAATAAACAGCAATGTTGCGATATTGTAGATAACTATAAATGCAATTGGCGCTAACCAACCAAGACTTTCTACCCACAATAAAGATTCACTGATAAGCCCTTGTAAATTAAAATGATTGCCAATAATAATTAGCATTGCGATTGCACAACCTATCAATATTGGTTTTAGAAAGCGTTTGTACTGGTTTTTCATCGAAATGGCAATTGTTGGTTGCTGGTTGCAAGGTTAAACTTCAAAGGTTAAAGCTTAGAGGTTGAAGTTATAAATTTATAATTCCTAACTCATAACTCTTAACTCCTAACTCTTATCCCTTAACTCTTAACTTAAATCATCAAACTGAGAATAAGCTTAATGCTCAATTAGTTTTTTCCCCACGATACCAACTGCGAATTATTTCTGGTGAAATCCCTATAAAGTAAGCAATTATTACAATTTGATTTATTAAAGTAGTTTGCAAAATACCTTTTTTCAGCCAGCGACGGGGTGAAGTGATAACTGGTACCGGAATCAAAGTAATTTTACCCAAGATTTTTAAATGACGTATTAGTTCAAAGTCTTCCATAATAGCTAATTCGGGAAAACCACCAATATCGTTAAATTTTTCTTTAGTTATAAAAATAGCTTGGTCGCCGTAAGGCATTTTAAACAATTTTGAACGCCATTTAACTCCCCATTCAACTAATCGCAAGCCTATATCTGGTGCATTTATTCGCAAAGCAAAGGCACCCCCTACTGTTAACGGTTGTTGCAATGCACTACGAATCATCGCATCAAAATCGGCAGGTAAAACTGTATCGGCATGAAGAAATAATAAGATATCACCAGTGGCATTCTTCGCACCTGCATTCATTTGGCGAGCGCGATTTTTATAACTTGCGATAACTTTCACACCTAAAGATTCTACGATATCAACTGTATCATCCCTAGAACCACCATCTACTACAATAATTTCTACATTTGTACTAGCTTGGGTACTAGCTAAAGTAGCTTGAATATTTTTTGACTCATTGAGAGTGGGAATAATAATCGAAATTCTTGCCGTAGCTATGCTTCTATTGCCATTTTCTGAAAGCGAATGTTTTTCTTTTCTCAAAGTATCTTGGTACATTATTTTTGTAAGTACATGAATAAGTAACGAATAATTTGCCAATATAAAACTACATATCTATAACGTCAAAGAAATTTTTGCAGCTTTGCGATCTTCATATGCATATTTCTTCAGTTGGTATTGCACAATAAATTATGATTCGTTATTCATTCATTATGGATTACAAATCTGAATCAATTATGAGTATATTCTTAGAAATTGATTAATTAGTAAAATGAGAATACAAAGTGTAGTAAAATACATTATATTTAATTTCTCAATCATTTAAAAACCGATGGAATGAATTAGCAAAAATAGCTGCTTGAGTTCTATCTCTTAGACTTAATCTGTTTAAAATGCTGGTGACGTGATTTTTTACAGTTCGTTCAGAAATAAATAATTGCTCAGCAATTTCTCGATTACTTGCTCCGCTAGCAATTAAACATAAAACTTCTTTTTCTCTAGGAGTAAGTTCTTCTAATTCGTGAGGTGGAGCAGGATTGCTTTCTGTTATTGTTGCGGGAGGGGAAGTGATAATTTTCTCAAATAAACCAGGTCCTAAATGGGTATGCCCTGCATATACTAAACGAATTGCATTTGCTAAAGGTTCTAATGGAGTATCTTTGAGTAAATAACCTTTTGCACCAAATTGCATTCCTTTAGAGATATATTCGTCATCATCAAAAGTCGTTAAAATTAAAATTTTAATTTGCGGAAATTGTTGAATAATGGCTTTTGTTGCTGCAATACCATCCATGATTGGCATTCGTACATCCATTAGTACTATGTCTGGATGCAAAGCTTCCACTTGAGATATTGCTTGCTTACCGTTTTCGGCTTCTCCCACCACTTCAAAATCGGGTTGCGACTCCAGTAAGCTTTTAATCCCTTGACGAATTATCTCTTGATCGTCCACTAATAATAGACTTACCATTAAACTAGCCCCGATAATGGTAAACTAATCATTATACTGCAACCTTCTCCCGATTTGCTGTTGAGATAAAATTTACCTCCTAATGCATCAGCGCGATCGCGCATACTTTGAAGTCCGAAACCCGTAGTATTTTGCTTGGGATTGAAGCCCACACCATTGTCTTGAATATTCAGATATAAGGAATTATCAACTGTTTTTATTTCAATTACTACCGAGTCAGCTTCGCTATGTTTAGAAATATTGGTTAAAGCTTCTTGAATAATCCGATAAATAGCCAAGTTTATTTCTGGAGATAAAGTCTGACTAACTTGTAAATCGAATTTTGGCTTAATTTTAAACTGTAATTGAAACTCTTGAAATAAATCTTCAACAGCAAATTCTAAACTTTTTCCTTTCAACGGATCGGAACGCAAAGCTGCAACAGAAAAGCGAACTTCTTTTAGAGCATTAGCACCCATTTTTTTACCTTGCAATAAAAAACTTTTTGCTTTATCAATATTAGTATCAATAAATAATAAAGCATTTTCGAGTTGAATACTTTGCGCTGTCAGAGAATGTCCGATCGAATCGTGAATCTCTCTTGCAATTCGGCTTCGTTCTTGCAAAGTCGCTTGATCTTCAATTCTTAGAGCATATTGTCTTAGTTGTTCGTGAGCCAAAACTAATTTTTGTCTGCTCTGTCGTTCGGAAATAACTGTATTTACTAATAACAGTACAAATAATAATATAAAAGTAAATAGTACTCCTGCGGTAATTTGCAAATGTAAAATAATATTTGTCAATAATTCCGAATTTTCAAGTCTTAATTTAGTTGGTATAAAAGGAATATTTGTGTTTAATGTGAAAATAAAAATAAGCCAAGATAAAGCGGCTACAAATAGTCTTCCGTGAAGTTCAAAAACTAAACAACTACGAATAACTAAAATCAGCAAAAATGGAAGTGTAAACCCTATGCCTTTACCCAGTCCATAATTTGCCAAAAACATTAATAATAAACCACTTAAAGTGTAGATAATTTTATTAAATATTTTGACTCTAGGTAATCTTAAACCCATAATACCAAAAACTATTAGGGCAAAAAATACTAAGGGTGAATTGGAGCTTTCTTGAACCAATCCTGGTCTTGCTAAGCCACTTAGTCTAAGTTCCATTAATATACAGATTGATAATAAAATCCATTCCAAATAAGCAAATAATGGGAATGGGTGGTTGGATAAAATATTAATTGACTTTAGTTGTTTTAGTTTTGGTATCTTAATAATTTTTTCAATCATCTGCAATAAAAACAAAATTTATTATTTACAGGAATCCTTACGCAATTGTCTGGTGGTGTTCGCTGTTGCGTGACACTATAAACACACTAAGTAAGTCGGCACAAATAAAGTATAGCTATGTAACAAGATGTAAATTACCCTTAAACCCAAGCACGCTACTCCCTACTTGTGAAACAGTTGCGGTGGTGAGGCAGCGCGGTCTTGGGGGTCTCCCCCATGAGCGACTGCCGTTAGCGGAGCGTCTCCGCCAGGAGATAAGGGTTCCCCGGCATAAGCAAACTGTTGTTAGCGCAGCGTCTCCCGTCAGGGAGATACCCGTTCACGCAGAGCGTGCGGCTCAGGGCTACTTGCTACTCCTTTGTCTTAACTACCATTTTTAACGCCCACCTACTTATTACTACCTTAAAAATTAGTCAAAGTCTCACAGGGTTCCCATTAAAAATTTTTTAGAAGAAAAATGTTTAATGGGTTTCCGTCACGTACCCGCAAGGAAAATGTGCGGGAGCATCCCAATTTTGAACAAATATTTTACTCGACACCCTGTAAGGGTGCGGCTATATAAACAAAGCCCACCGTTAAGGTGGGCTATTAAGATGCTTAGCCCACCTTAACGGTGGGCTTTGTACTATTAGCCCCAGACATAAGAGTCTGAGGGCTTTTTGCAAAATTGGGATGCTCCCAAATGCGCCGGTTGCGTAAGTCCTAAAAATATTACACGCTTTATCAAATACCCAGAGACTGAAGTACTATTTGTTTCTATTTAATCTAGGACTAAAGTACCAAAATAAATTAGAGCGCTAGTACCATGTGCTTTTTATGCATAGCTCATAGGATTGAAACGTGGAATTCAAGCCAGTCTTCCACATAAGAGAATACCAATTAATCATCTAAAAGGAAATCAATGAAAGGACTATTAATCTCTGCATTAATTTCAAGTACAATTCTTGGTGCTACAGCAAGCATCTCCAACGCTCAAATTCCATCTGCACCACGAGTCAATATCCAAATGGAAGATGGTGTTCCGAGTATACCCGGTATGGATTTTAGTGACGAACAAAAAGAGAAGCTCAAAGAACTTAATCAAGAAGTTCGCAGTCGCATGAGTGAAATTCTCACTTCTGAGCAGCAAGATGATTTAAGAGCTTCTGTAAAGCTAGGAGACGATCCCCAAGAAGCTATCAAAACTTTAGACTTATCAAATGAACAAAAGAAAAACTTGAAAAAAGTGCAGAAATGGCAGCGGAAACAGCTTTTTAGTATTTTGAATAACCAACAAAAAAGAAAAATTATGCAAATCCGTCAAAGGCAGGGAGGAGGTTCTCGCTTTAACATCGGGGGTTAAGTTAGTTTCCCTATTAATTACTTCGAGTTCATGCCGTTAGTAGTACAAGGTAGGAAATTTTAAACCTTCGTATATGTTTATTTCCTGAATTTATTTTGACACTGTTACACTAACATATCAGTACAGAGTTGGAAATCGCAAACAATAGTTTGGTTTTCCTCTCTGTATTTTTTTTAATCAGTTATCAATTACCAGTTATCAATTATCAATTACCAATTACCAATCCCCAATTATAATATCCCACGATAATGGATAAACGTTAACATTACTGCCCAAGAACCCAGGGCAACTTTAATCGCAACCAAAAAATTCAATAAAGGCAAAACTCCACCGCTAAATAAAGTACCCATTTCACCCATTGGTAATTCAAATCCAGATAGTTTAATTACAGACAATACTATAAATATCAACACCGAAATCTTCTCCCACTTGGAAGCGTGCCATTTTTTATAAAGTGACTGCATCCATTCTGGTGAGGAGGTGATTGCTACCAAGCCAATGGCAGTACCACCGGCTACTCCAGCAGCAAAACCACCACCTGGACTTAAATGTCCGCGAATTGCTAACTCGATACCTACCAAGGCTGCAATTGTGGCACCCAATCTGGCTAATATAATTGAAGGGCGATCTGAAAAATGATAAATTGCACAAAATGGCCTTTCATTCGCCAGCATATAGGTGGCTCCCATGATGGCAATTGTAAATACTACGACTTCAAAAATGGTGTCGTAAAGTCGATTACGAAAGATGATTCCGGATACTGCATTAGGTACTCCACTATCGGCTACCACTGCTTGCACTATTGGTATAGATAACTCTCCTTCTGGATTGGCTACGAGCAACATTTTTACAAATAGCGCCATCCCAGCAACTACATATATCCATTTCATAACCGCTGCTCCTCTAATTTTGGTAAATTAACATCTATCTGGGTTGCGTAACTCAAAACCGTTTGAGGGGATGCAAGCTCGGTTTCCATGATGTCGTAGATACGCGGAATGCGAATGGTGGTTCGTAATGGTATATCCGTATCTAAATGATGGGTACAGGTGGCGTGGATTTCTTTTTCACTTAAAGCTCGCTGTAAAGCATGAATATCGTTATAAGGTATTAATTCCAACCGCATATGACGCTTATTTAATACTTTTCGCAAATCAGCGGTTAATTCAATAAAAGCGGGTTCTTCTTGGAGATGATGGGCTGCATCTGCCAACATTCCTATTCGTAATACTAAGGATGAACGTACCGCTACTGCATACAGGGTAATTGCCAATAAAGTACCCATCAAAGCTTCGGTTAAACCCACATCCGCAGCACCTAAAACCGCATAAACTAAAGCGGCGATCGCCCCCAATATTCCTCTCAAGGCTAAAGCATGATAGGGATTAACTTGAAATACTACCAAGCAGGAAGTTAAAGGTAGTAAAGCGACAATAATATAAAGATAAATATCAAGATTATTGTTCATTGTTATCTCCCTCACCGGAACAGTAAGCTAACACATAACCGAGCATGGTGTTCCAAATTGCTAAGGTGATAATGGCGAGAATAAGTAACGGCCATTCTGCTGTTTTTTTGAATAGCAATCCGAAGACAATGGAAATCGAACCAAGGGTATCTGCTACAGAAAGACTGTGTAATTTAAATAAGACGGCACGTTTCCCCATCAAAGGAAAAGTACCCCAAAACCAGAAAAAAATACCTATACCAATAAAGATATAGCTAACTTGATTAATATTGATCATGTTTCTCTTAACCTTTTGAGTATATGTGCTAACAACATGATTCCGGCATCACCTACGCTGAGGATAATGATAGAAACTACCCCAATCATCCAATCGTCACGGATTACCGATACTACCAAAGCGATAATGGCTGTTTTGGTGGAAATACTGGCAAATGCCAGCATTGTCTGCCAGATATTTTCATCTTTCCAAGCTTCGTAAATAGGTATTGACAAAGCCAGAAGCATGGCAAATAAAATTATCTGGTTTAAATCTAGGCTTAAATCTATATTTATAGTCACAATCCTGTCCTCTTTGGTAGCACCCGATGTACTTCATACCAACCTTCTTTCCGATATTTATAAACGATTGTTTTAGGTGTAAAGGTAATTAAAAAGATATCTAAAAATATCAGTCTGTCAGAACGGTTTGGTGGAATTTCTTCTAATATTACATCTTCATGTTGGTGGGGACGAAAAATAATTTCAACGGCTTCAATATAAGCTTGGGGAATCGCTAACAGAATTTTACCTAACACAGTCAACCAATCTTTCAATACTTCTCGGGATGGATAGCCACGAGGTAAAACAAAAGCAACAATTACACCAATAATTATATTGGCAACGCTCAAATCGGATGTGAGCAGAAACCAGATAGTAAGTCTTAATATGAGATTCCCAACCATGAAAATGCCATCCAAAATAATAAAACTGCAACAACACTCATTACACCAATTAGATGATCGAATTCTTCAAGTATGCGGGGTAATTTCAAAGCGGTACGTTTGAATATCAACCAATGCAACAACCAACCCCCAGCTATAGTTACAAGGGCTTTGCCAATACTATTAACGGTATAAGTTTCGGGATGAACAACATTAGCCGTAAGCAACCAACCGAGTAAAAGTACAATCGCTGCCCAAAAACCGGGCTTTGGTTTTTCTCCTTCCCCACGAGGTAGAAAAATAAGTTTAGCGTATACTATTACCGTTCCAACAACGGCAACATTCATCGCAATTTCTTGCCAAGACAATAAATGTTTCATTGTCAAAGTTTTGGCACTAAAACCCGTCAATAAGGGCAAACCCGATATTGAAAGACTCCCTATAACTAAAACAATCCAAGTAGAAGTACGAATTGGTTTATTTTGTAATTCCTTTAAACTACGACTTGGTAAATTACCCGCAGTCAAAAACAGCGCTGATTTTGCTAAACCGTGCGCTAAAGCGTAATATCCTCCTTGTAGAGGTGCAGCTAGAATCCAACCTAATTGGGAAATCGTACTTGAAGCTAATATCCGCTTGGTGTCGTTTTGAAATAGAGCATAGGTAATTCCCAAAAAAGCAGTAGCAAGCCCGAAACTTCTGACAATCGGATCTATTTCTTCAACGATTAACGCACACCTCACCATCGGATAAACTCCAGCTTTGACAACCACCCCCGACAGCAAAGCCGAAACCGGAGTCTCCGATTCCGAATGAGTCAACGGTAGCCACAATCCCGAAACAAAAACCCCTCCCTTAACCAAAAGCCCGACAAAAATCATCGCCAAAGCTTCCGGTGGTGCTTCTCGCAAACCAGCATAGTTAAACGAATGATTGGCTTGATATACCAACGCCGCACCAATCAAATAAAACAGCATCGCCGTATTGCTGATAAACAGATAGCGTAAAGCTACCCAAATCGAACGGTCTGTGCGAGGATAGGCTACTAATAGAAACGCCGCAATTCCGCTGACTTCCAAAGCCACATATAAACTGATAAAATCCGTACAGGCAAATGCTGCATTGACGCTGCCATGTACGATGACAGCTTGAGTGTAGAAAAAAGCCGATTTATCGCTACGCCAACAATATAAGATAACCGCAGCCGTCACCAGAGCATTAGTTAATATAAAGTAAGCGCTTAAATTATCGACGAATAAATTTACGCCAAAATTATCAACTAATTTCAACTTTATCGGCGATCGCTCGACAAACAATATTAATGCATATAAAAAAGAAGTAATTGTCCCCAATAAAGCTAAATAGCGGTCAAGTTTGGGAATAAGATAGATGGTGAATCCTAAAAAAAACGGCAGAGTTGCCCAAATTATGGTGATAGTGTCAATTGTGTTCATGATGGTGTATTATTTTTCTCTATCTCATGACTTTCCAAAGTGGGATTATCCCGAGCCAATTTCATTACACCCACCAACATCAGAGCTTGAATCGAAAAGCCGATTACAATAGCCGTTAAAATTACCGCTTGGGGAACTGGATCTGCATAAGTTGGATTTTCTACACCTGAATAAATCGGCGTTAATAAACCATCCCGAGAGGCGATCGCCACATAATAAGCAATCACTCCCGTACTCATCACATCCATCGACACGATTTTCATCACCAAATTATTTTTAAAGATGATGCCGAAAAATCCACATAAAACTGTTGCGAGGATAAAAGCTTCTAACACAAGATTTGCTTTTTAGGTAAAGTTTAGCTATAGTTATTTTTTAGGGTTTGTATTATTTTTTATCTATAGCATTTTGATATATCTTGTGGTAATAAAGATATACAAAAAACTATCAATTAAAATAGTTTTTAACTGAGTAAAATAATACAAATGTTTTGTTAGTCTTATGCTCTGGTAAAAAAATAGAGCCTGCGAGAGGTCGTATTTTACATATCCCGATTCAAATAGCTTTTTAATAGAATACCGCTAATAAAAGCATTTTTGTATGTGCGGGAAATGATTGATGTACGCATTTGTTTTTATACTTCACCCTGTTCTTAAGAATTGATTAATGTCTTATATATAGAATAAATGGTAAGAGGCATTCAAGGCAAGAAATTGGTTTGGAATGGGTAATGGGCATTGGGCATTGGGCATGGGGAATGGGTAATGTGGGTAATTGTAGGGGAGGCAAAACGCGGTGTAGATTTTCTTCTCGCGTTATTGCCGTTGTGTGACGCTTCTATAAATTTGGTTTGCGATTGAAAGAGTTGTAATAGCGTCACGCACTAACGGTAAACTTAGGTGAAACCAAGAGTGTAAATTCCTAATCTACAACAAATTATCTCTTTCTACCTCTTTCCTTAGCGCTCTCCGTGTCTCTGCGGTTTTATAAAAATCAATAATTTAAACAGAAGATGTAATAATCAAGGATTGTAATCAAATTCGCTGGTAAGTCTTAACCCAACTCGGTCATTTTCTGCGGATTCACCGACGATGAATATCTGTGTATAATCCCAAAATCGAAAGGTATACGCGATTAATTCGGGAAATTTGGCTTTGAGAAACGAATTTAGATGTTGATATTTAGCGTATAATTCTTCTCCTTCTTCATGGGTACCGAAGCTTTGAAAAAGATATTCTCGTTCGTCTGGGTAAAAACTTTGAAATTTACAAACTTGGAGAAATCCAGATTTGATTAAAGCATTTTGTAGCGCTATTTGTTTTGTAGAAGCGGTTTCATAAATAATCTTATGGAGATAAGTATGCTCGTAACCTCCATCATAATGTCCATAAATCAAAACGGATTTGAGAGATTCTATAATTCTATTGATTTGATGTTCAAAATCATATTTGGGTTTTTATGGCAATATTTCTACATTATATTTAACAACTGAAATATGGCTTAGTACGGGAGTTTCTTGAGGTGATGCTCAACAACAGTTTCCTGCATTAATCTGAGCGAATCTTCCGCCAAAACACCCAAAACTTCAGCACTCGTTTCCGGATTCTTCGCAACAGCAAACCGAATCTTTGAAAATTCATCCTCCGCCAATTTCATCAAAACATCTTCCGGAGCAAAGGGATTCTGAGCAACAGCCAACCTTATCCAACTCCAACGACTTTCCCCCAATTCCCTCAACTGCTCAACATCAGCATCCCAATCGCTAGCAACATCATGCTGATTCTTCACCAACTCCACAACTTCCGATGGACAATTATCATTAAATTCCACCGTCAAACGTACCGCTAATTCTAAATCCCCCGCGAACAATTCCAACAAAGAAACCGGAGTTTCTGAAGATTGGGCAACTACCAAACGAGCTTCTAATTTATCCGACTGCGATAGCCTTTCCAACAACTGCAACCGATACCGCAATGGCATATATTCATTCTGCAATCCTTCAATTAACCTTCTGTCGGGAACCCATTCACTCAAAAAACAAGGAGCTATCGGGGCAAATCGCATCAACTCCAACGCTAATCTGTCATTTTGTCCTAAATCCAGATTCCGCAGCACTTCCGAAACAATTTCTTGATAATTTCCTAATGTACCCGCTAAATTAACGTGTAATCTCGCAACTTCCACAACTGCGGAATAATCGCTGTTAACTAAAATTTCTAAAAGATTGCGGGGAGTATCAGCAAAAGAGGCAACAGCAATCTGCATTTCTTCCGCTTCCCTCAGTAATTCTTCGGGGCTTTCTAAAAATATTTGTAAATCCGATGCACTAATCCTGTGGAGTAACTGCATAATTTTAAGTTGATTCTGTTGTAGTACAATAATACTACTAACACCATAATTGTCAAAAGATTGATTGTTTCACATCTTTATTATTTTGTGAAGCTTGGTGGAGTAATAGCATCATTCTTGACAACCGTCAACCGCTTCGCGGAAGTCAAAAGTCAAAAGTCAAAAGTCATTAACCGCCGTATTATTAAATTCCCAGGCTAATATACAAAGTACGTTGAAACGCACTTTTATTGCTTATCTAGTCCCATTTATCTTACATCTTGCACCAATATCATTAAGCCCAGATTCCACGGGAATTAATTTCTCTGTTCGATGCGCCTCCGGCTTACAAGGCTCATATACCCACGTAGGTTCAAACACACTAAACCCTTGCCCAGTCTGATTTATCAGACTTTGTGTATTAGCCTGAGAATTTAATAATACGGCGGGTGCCCTCGAATGGTGCAAGATGTAAGATTTATAGGACTTTGCGGGGAATTGCATTCCCCGGCGATGTTGAGCTTGGGGTGCAATATGTTAGTTAAAACTATAAAATGCACTTTTATTCCTTAGCTAGTCTGATTTATCAGACTTTGTATATGAGCCTGGGAATTTATTCCAAGGCGCTTTTTAAGAAAGTAAAAAAAACAAAAAAAGACGGAGCATATTACGCCCCGTCTCTAAACAATTAAAAATATAAATTTACACAGAAAATTATTTCGGCAAACTGCTTACTTGTGGTTTATTCATGTGCCCGTAAACCATTCGAGAGACTTGTTTGATAAATGTTCTAGCGCGTCGATCGCGGAAAGGTCTATTTACCATAATACCTGCTAAATAACGCTTACCGTTTGGCATTGTTACAATACCTGCATCACCAAGAACAATTCCTAAAGTTCCTGTTTTGTGAGCAAATTTTGCATTTTGACCAAAACCTGATGCTAAATAAGCTTTATTCTCGACGCGATGCATAATATCTAAAACTTTGGCACGGCTGCTACTACTTAATAACAAATTATTAGAAATCAAAGCACCTACTCTTGCTAAATCTTTAGGGCTAGTAGTGTTAGTTCCTTTAAAATCACCAAGTAGATTGCGAATGACAGTATTTTGCAATCCCCAATTACGAAAACGCTGATTTAATCTAGCTTTACCACCTAAGCGATCGATCACCATATTAGTTGCCGTATTATCGCTGATGGTAATCATTTTAGTAACGGTTTCGAGTAAACCAAACTTAGTGCCGGGACGTTTGTACCGCATTGTTCCCGAACCACCAGTTATCAAATCGCGGCGCATTACCACAGTTTCATTTAGCTTAACTCTACCTGCGTCTACTTCTTCAAATAAAGCAACTAAAAGCGGAAGTTTAATTGTAGAAGCTGCGGGAAATGCCTTCTCTCCATTTATGTCTAAATAATCTCCAGTTTCCAAATCCATGAAAAAGATTCCTGGATCTAAATAACTGTAGCGAGACATCAAACTTTTAACTTGAGAATGGAGTTGTGGTATTTGACTTCCTAAAGGAACAACCCCCGCAAATGAAGATGCAGCAGGAAATCGCACGGGAATCTTTTCTTCACTAGAATTATTATTAGAGTTAATACTAGTACGCTCTATAGATGAAAAATTAACTATCCAGTGGGAAGAAGTATCGCCTTTAACTAATAGTTTTTCAGGAGAAACAGTGTAACCTGGTGCTAATTCAACCACCAAACGAGTTGTTTTATCGTTAACTTTTCCAACTCTAACTTCTCGTACTGCCGAACTATATTTTTTGCGAATAGTATTACCCCTCAATTGCGTACCGGGTAAATCAATTACAAGTCGCGTTGGATTGTTAATTAAAAACGCTCTTGGTTGAACTCCCTCATCAGTAGTTAAATTGAGTTGATTCCGCGTAGGATTAAAATGCCATGATTGAAAGTTAGCCGCATTTAATGGAGAGGATAACAGTAAAATACTGCTAGCAGCGCTAAGAAATAATAAGGGTAGTCTCATGTGTATGATTTACGAGCAAGTAGAGAATTTACTTGAATAAAGTTTTCAGTCTTTCTATGTATTCTCCGGAAAAAAGATATCGGTATTTTCCGAAAAAAAAATTGATTTTAAATAAATTATTTATAGATTATTTTGAGATTATTTTGAAGACGTTTAGATAAAAAAAATGGTTCCAATATTAGTTTTAACTGATATTTCGCTGCATTATTAAGACACCCAAATAAACCCGGTTTATTTCTGATTTTCCAACGAGAAGGGAAGTCCAAAAAATCCGATTGTGGTTTTACCTGATGCAGAGATGGTTAATACAACCCCCATCGTTGCTGATAGTGGCTTCAGTTGTGTCGGATAAAGTTGTCTCCCTGCTTAGGTAGCAATAACTGTAAGGGAAGCCGTAGAAAGATGGCACTTAGGAGTTAAGAGTAGGGAGTAGGGAGTTAGGAGTAGTAAGTAGCGAGTAGCAGGTAGCAAGTCATTTTTATTCTCACACGGCTGCTCAACCATCTATTACCTACTTGTTACTCCCTACTCCCTACTCCCTACTCCCTACTCCCTACTTGCTACTTGCTACTCCCCACTCCCTACTCCCTACTCCCTACTTGCTACTTGCTACTCCCTACT
>ERZ1740052.473-NODE-473-length-13801-cov-10.010330_pt1 | contig 13801 bp, 4 predicted proteins | sample MGYA00581750_ERZ1740052 | MGnify/ENA primary metagenome ERZ1740052 (study PRJEB43018, sample SAMN04849743) | marine metagenome | isolation source: floating plastic debris | place: Pacific Ocean | collected 2008-08-30 | study: EMG produced TPA metagenomics assembly... | reverse complement strand
CCATTTAATTCTAAAGTTCCATCAAGAGCAATTTCACCACCTTCCACATTAACCGATGATGGCTGTAATTTAATTATGCCGTTGTTATAACTTCCACTAGCAACTACTTTACTAATATCTATAGCTTGATTTTCTTTAACAACAACACCTTTACGGGGATTGTATGTGACGAATTCTTCTTGAGGTCGCCATTGCCAATCGTCACCTAATAGTTGAAAATTAACTTGGGGATTTGTAAGTTTTCCAGCAACGGCAACTTCGGCATCGTATTCCCCTTGAATATCAAATTGAATCGTATTTTCATCTTGCTGTAAAGCTGATTGTTGTTGAATGCGATTCACAATTTCTGCAAAATATCGTAATTGCTCTAATATTCGAGCTTTGGGTTTTCCAACTGCTTGAGTTGGTATGTTAGCAGCATCACCGTATTCGGGATTTAATATATTATCAACTCCACCCTGCAAATCTTCTAAATTAAATACATTAACAGCAGCGAAAATATCTTGTAATCTGCCATCCGATGCTTTTAATCTACCGCTGACATCTTGGGAGTTTAAATTATAATTACCTTGCAAAGCATATTCGGTTTTACCAATTTGCAAAGTTGCTGCATCAACACGAGCAATTTCTCCGTCATAAGAAAAAGCGGCAATGAATTCTTTGGCTTTGACAGCACCAATGGCAGGATTTTCTACGTTAATATTTCCAGCGGTTGCTAAATTGAAGAGGTTTACATCAAGATTTCCCGTTACTTTACCATCTACGGTAGTGCCGATGGTTTCTTCCACAACGGGTACGAGATTTAATAAGGATAAAGAAGCATTTTTCAAATCGATATCTAAAACATCCCCTTGTCTTCTACCGCTAAGAATAATCGGATTTTGAGTATTTACTCCTTGTCTTAGATCGAAAAAGCTGGGAAGATAGGGGGATAAGCAATTTTCTCTATTACAAGGTTGTAAACTTGCGGCGATTCGATCTGTTTTTCCTTGTAAATCTATTTCGATGCTGTTTCCTAAGTTTATATCAACGGGACCTTGTAATAAAGGTTGAAATGCGATTTTATCTAAAGCAACATTTCTTAAGTTTAAATTTCCTGCTAATCTGACGTTACCGGGAGTAAAAGGTGCTGCAAGTAAATTTCTGCCGATAAGTCTACCGGAAAAATCGGCTCTACCTTTAATTTTGGGAATATTTTCTTCATCTAACTGTCGCGCTATAGATTTTAAAGGAATTTTAGATAAGTTGGAATTTGCATCAACATTTAAATCGGTAGCAACATTCCAAGAAGAGATTCCATCGTCACCAGGTACAACAACAATTTGTCCTTTGGCGTTTACTTCTTGTTGTAGGGTGGTAACATAAGCTTGGTTAGCTTGAATTAAAATCGGATTCCCTTCTAAAAGAGGTTTAACTTCTCCGGCTAAGTTTAATTTAGCCGATAGTTGGGAAAGTTCGCGACATTGTATATTAAAGCTGCGACACAATAAAGGAGTGTTGACGTTATTGGCGTTGATATTGCTAGCGATTTTACCATTATTAAGGTTGGCGATCGCTCTGACACTACCTTGAGCAACTGCTAAATTAGCATTAACATCGGCGTTGAGATTATCAAAGTTATTTGCTAAAAGTTGATTTATTTTACCAGTGACATTTACCCTACTATTATTCACCGTGACTGGAAAAGGTGTATCTGGGATAAGTTGATTTAACGAAATTCGATTTGCATTTACAACAGCTTGTAAATTATTCGTTGCTAGATTACCATTCGCATTGAAATTGATATCCCCTCTACTGCCGGGTAAAATTAATCTTCCATTAGCAGTAGCTCGGAAACTATCTAATTTATTTAACTTATCTAAATTATCTAAATCAAAAGATTCTAATTCCAGCAGTTGATTTACCCTACCGGAAAGATTAACTTTGGTATTCGCTACCGTTACTCGTAAAGGTAATTCTGGTAAAAACGGATTTGCGGCAATACTATTGGCGTTGACATTCCCTTGTAATATTCCCCGATTCAAATTACCGTCAACTCTGACACTACCATTATTTACAGCTAAATTTAAATCGGCACTACCGTTAACCTTGTTGAAATCAAAATCATTGATAATATCAAGATTTCCAGCCAATCTGACATTACCGCGTCGTAAAGTAACTGGCTGATTTAATTGATTTAAACGAAATTGCTGTTTCTGCTCAGCCGATAATAAAGTACTTATAGGTAAAGAATTCGCATTCGCAACCAAATTCCAATTATTCGTCGCAAAATTCCCATTGCCGTTAAAATCAACTCTACCCCTTCCCTTAACTTCCGGTAAAATCAAATTTCCGTTAACAGAAGCGCGGAAACTATCTAATTTAGCTAAATCAAAAGATTGTAATTCTAATAAATCATTCAACCTACCAGAAACATTAGCTCTGGTATTGGCAACCGTAACAGCTAAAGGCAACTCCGGCACAAGTTTATTTAAATCAATTCCCCTCACATTGGTATTCGCCGCCAAAATACCTTGATTTAAATTACCGTTGAGTGCAACATTCCCTTGATTAACATTTAAATTGACATCAGCATTACCGCGAATACTCCCAGGATTGAAATTATTTAAACTTCCCGCTAAATTTATATCAGCACGTCGTAAAAATATTTTACTATCTTTAATCCTTTCCCCAACATTTTCAACTTTTGCCAAAAACGGATTTAAAGCCAAAGTATTTGCATTAACAGCAGCATTCCAATTATTCGTAGCTAAATTGGCTCTACCATCAATATTTACCTTACCTTCCGCAGTTCGTAAACTCGTATTATTTAAAGTAATTAAATTTCCGGCTAACCTAACATTACCACCACCAGAAACTCTTCCCACAATATCGGCTTCAGCTTCAGGTAAATCCCAAGATAAAGCACCTTGAGGATTTGCAATTGTACCGCTAACCTCACCATCTGCCAATAATCTTCCCAACTTTACCATATCATCGGTAACGCCATAGTTGGCAACAATTGCTTGCGGATTAGCAATTCGAGCTTCAATTTCTAAAGCTATTTTCGACTTACTAAAATCCTTTACTTCCGGTAAAGACTTCGGAAATGAAACCTCACCCTTAGCTAAAATATTACCACCAGTTGCCGGAGTAGCGCGAAATTCTTTTAAAATAAATTGCCGTAAATTTCCCCCGAAAACAGTATTTAGCTTAGTAAATGCAACTTTATCAACAATTATCCCTTGGTTGCTGGAAACATTCCCCAGTAAAATTGGATTTTTCGCATCCCCCTTAAGTAATAACTGCGCTTGTAAATTACCACTTATATCTACAGGAAGTTTAAAAGCAGTTGTTTTCAACAGATTGGCAATACCGAAAGAATTGGTATTAACCTTTAAATCGAAACCTTTATCTAAATCCGCAACACCAGAAACCGCAGTAGTTAAATTACCGTAACTGGCTCTGGTATCCCCAAAACTTACCCTTTGCCCATCGAATTGTACATTAGCGATCGCATTAACGGGAACTTTCAACTGCGGAGATTTTACCTGTAAACGCTGCACATTCGCAGTACCATTAACTTGAGTTTCAGTAAATTTAGATAAACCCGGTAAATCAACTTTGAGATTAGCATTTAACAAACCGCTAGGAATCGTCACCGGAAGATTATCTTTGACATAATTACTCAAATCTGGTATCGAAAGATTATCAATCCTGGCATTAATCTGACTCTTGTAATTAGCTAACTGAGTAACACCATCAATATCTACCTTCCCCTTCACAACAGGAGCATTAATACCATACTGTAATTGCCAAGACTTATTTTGACTGTAATTGAGATAGCCGTTAATATCCTGCACAGCAAAAGGATTTTTCAGAGCTTGGGGAAGCACAGCAACTTTTGCTCTGCGTAAATTGATTTTCGCATCAATATCAAAGGGAAGCTCCCCCTCATCACTAGTATCTAAATTAAGCCTTACCCACTGCCCTTGCTTATCTTGCTCAACATAAACATCCGGCTCAATCAAATTTATGCTTATAGGAAGGGTTTGAGTAAACAAAACCGGAATTAAATTAAACCCGATATGTATTGCTTTAGCTTTAACATAATTTGGGTCATTTTCAGTAGCTGGAATTGAAGAGTTTTCCAACCTAATACCACTCAAGCTCCAATATTTTACCTCACCAACCTTTATAGGGCGATTAACAAACTCAGTTAATTGCTCATCTAATAAAGGTGGTAACTTGCGACGAATAAAATAATCCAAGCCAAAAAAACCAGCAATACTCAACCCGAGAAGAGAAAAACCAGCAATTTTCGCAATATTACCAAGCCAAACCCGTCGTCGCGGTTGACTTTGCAAAGTTGAATCTGAATCTTGAGGGCTATTTGGCGGTGTCATAACTGATTTAATCGGGATAGAGTACGATATGATTCGACCTATATCTTTGCCGCAAGATAGATAAAGATATTGTGGCTATTATGATACGCCTTTGAAAATTTTACACAAGGTAAATTGTGTACTTTTTGGTTTAGTTTTTAGTTTTTTCCTATAGAAATAAGAGTTAATCTTTTTTGGGGACAAAAATCTTGGTATTTTATGACAGTTTGTAATCTGGAATATTTATATAAAAAGTTAAATAAAAATTATAACAACAGGATTATTGCTTTTATTCTGCCGTGAGGTTGATTTTGTACTATTCCGAGAGAGACATTTTTTGTTAAATTTTAGGGTGCGTTATGACGCAATGAACAATTTTGATTGTAATTAAATACGTCTGTTTCGCGTCTAGCGCACCATTAAAAATCAATTATCTCCGAGTGTTTATTCCTATCTCTTTTTAGTTATTTCCTCTGCTCTCTCGATTCTGCGGTTTTTTATAGTAAATCTTTTAGTGAGAAGAGAGTAATTGCCATCTTCTTTTTCTTTTAACTGACTCATACCGTTTCTGTATAAAGATGCGCTTAAACCAGCCCACGCAGGTGGGCTTCGTAAACCTAGCCCCAGCCTTCCAGGCTGCAGGTGATTAGCGCAGCCCCATACAGAATTGGTATCAGATGTTTAAACCAAAAATTAATATACATTCCCGTATTCATACAGAAGATAGATGATGAAAATACCAAGGAAAATGGAGATAATCAAAGATTATCAAAAATAAATTAAAAAATGGCTATTTACGTTAACCTCAATGCTTCAGGAAGCGGCGACGGTAGTTCATGGGATAATGCATTTACCAATTTAGAATCGGCGTTAGCCATTGCCACAACAGGAAATGAAATTTGGGTAGCCCAGGGTATTTACACTCCCCAAAATAGCTTTGAACTTAAGGATGGAGTTGAAATTTATGGTGGCTTTGCCGGAGGTGAAACTGAATTAACTGCAAGAGATGTCAAAAATAACCTTACTATCCTTAGCGGTAATAACAGCTTTACCGTAGTTAAATTTACCGATCAAAATGGTACAACAGTTCTTGACGGTTTTACAATTCAAGATGGTAACTCCAATGATGACGGTGGTGGTGTTAATAACGATGGTACTTTAACTTTAAAAAATGTCGTAGTTCGTAATAACAAGGCTGAGGATGATGGTGGTGGTATTCGCAACAATGGTACATTAACTATTATTGATAGCACTATAGCTGGTAATACTTCTGTTGGGGATAGCCAAACCAGTGGTGGAGGCGCATTAATCAATACTGGCGACTCCGCAACTATTATTAATAGTAACTTCTTCGGTAATACTGCTAAAAATGGTGGTGCAATTCGTAACGATACAAATATTGAGTTAATTAACAGTACCCTCAGTGGTAATATTGCATCTGAAAGTGGTGGTGGGTTAGTTAATACTATTAATCCTCGAAACCCTTTTAATCCTGCATCAGGCGGTAATTCAACAATTATTAATAGTACCATTACAAACAATAAAGCCCAAAATACAAGCCAAGCAGATGGTGATTCTACCGTAGGAAGTGGTATAGCTAATTTTGGTATTACTACAGTCATTAACAGCATTATTGCAGATAATGCAAATAGTGATGATCTTACAAATTTAGCTTTTGGCAACAGCACTAGCGGTGGCAACAACCTTATCGGTAATGGTGAAGGTGTTAGCGGTTTTAGTGATGGAATTAATGGCGATCAAGTTGGTACAAAATACAACCGTAATACGCTTGTTATCAATGAAACTTTTGATAACGATTCACTGTTTCGCAAGAGTACAAAATTTTTCTCTGACGGAGATGATGATTACTTCGGTATTTCCGATGGAGATATTGAAAACAATTTCGGCACGGGAAATCTTCCTAATATCAAATCGTATACCGGATTCACTAATAATTTCTTAACAGGTCAAGATCTCGATGGAGAAGGAGCATCGCTACCAATAACACTTACCTGGTCAGATCTAGATATCAAATGGTTAACTAATTTGCAGTTTAGCGGTGATTTCGGCGAATTCTTAGATTCATCAGGTGGTATTGATGCTACTGATTCTATTAAAGTTTACTACAGCATTGATGGTGGACAAGAACAGAATCTACTTTGGTTCTCTGGTAATGGTTCTACTAATAGTGTCTTCCGTCAAGATACAGACTTTGATGGAGTAGGAGATGGTACAGAGTTAGGTGATGCAGCACAGAATTTTACAGCAGCAATATCTGGTACTGGTTCAAAACTCGACCTTAAGCTAGAGATTAATCTTGATGCAGCCGATGAAGATTTTGCAATTGATAATTTCCTAATTACTGGTAAAACCGCTCCTATCGAGGGAACTGAAGCTAAAGACAAGCTCCTCGGAACTTTAAGTCACGATCAAATCAACGGCTTCGCAGGTAACGATTACCTCAGAGGTGAGCAAGGGGATGACATACTTGATGGAGGCGAAGGTAAAGATAGACTTTACGGTGATGCTGGTGAAGATACTCTAACTGGCGGCACTGGAAACGACTATTTAAACGGTGGAATTGATAAAGATTCACTCGATGGAGGGGAAGGAAATGACAGACTTTACGGCGGTGACGCTAACGATACTTTAATTGGTGGTGCGGGAAATGACTTTCTCAAAGGTGGAGAAGGTGAAGATTTTCTTGATGGAGGAGAAGGTAGAGATAGACTTTATGGTGGTGATTTAAACGACACCATAATTGGTGGTAGCGGTAACGATTATATTAACGGTGGTAGCGGTAACGATAAAATTACAGGTCTTAATACTGCTACTTTCGGTGTAGGTGAAATCGATAGGCTCAGGGGAAATGCTGATGGAGATAACTTTGTTTTAGGAGATGAGAACCGCACTTTTTATAATGATGGCGATAATACCAATGCAGGTAGATCCGATTATGCCATAATTGAAGACTTTAACCAAGATGAGGATTTTATTCAGCTTTCCTTTGGAGAAGAACAAGATTACTATCTCGGTGCGATTGCTGGAGGTACTGGTATCTATATAGACGACGATGGTATTAGTGGATTAAGTCGTAATGATGAATTAATTGGGTTAATTAGAGGAGTTTCTCTAAATGAAGGGATAATTGACAACATTCAAGGATTTAGCTTTGCTGGATTTGAAGAGCAAGCCTAATATTTCAGCATTAAATATCGACTATTAATAGCGCGTTTCATTGTTCTTAGTAAGAACTTTAGTCCTTAAATAAAGACTAAATAGCTCTTACTACGAACCTTTTTTATTAGCCATGAGAATTTAGCATATTTAAGTAATTCAACTTACAAGTATTTATATGCAGTTTTAAGCAGTAATACCATTTCTTTATAAAGATGCGCCTAATGAGCGCCCCTGTTAGCGTAGCGTGCCCGAAGGGCATAGAGGGGCTTCGTTTGTTTAGCCCCACCATAGCCAGGGTGAGGGCTTTTAGGGCAGCCTCATACAGAATTGGTATAAGTATGTAAAATACGCAAATATCCTGATGCTACACGTAGAAAGAATTGATTATATTGTTTTGAAGTTAATACAATTAATTTTATCAATTCACACCGATCTAAATTAATCATTGTATTCGCTATTAATTGTTATCAGATGATTTGAAAATAGACTACAAATAAATTTATTTACATAGAAGCTAATCTTATAAGTAATCAACTTATACAATGACCGTAAAGTTCAAATCCTGCATCTTCCTTTCCTCTTTTTCAATATGGTTAGCTTTAAGTAATCAGATAGCATCTGCCCAAAAAATCAATATTTTATCAAAAGATAAAGATGAACATTTTGCTAATGATAAAAGCAATCAAAACCAGTATTCATTAACAATCAAAAATGAGTTTAGAGAAAAATTAAAAAAAAGTTTAAAAAATTATGTAGACCAAAGTAATAATCAAGTAAATATAGAAAAGCAGTTATCTAATCAAGTCCCTGATGTTTATCAAAAGAATAGCAAAGGAAAATTGAGAAAGAATGCAATCAATAAATTAAATGTAGTTAATGAATTAAGTAATAACAACTCGAAATTATCCAATTTAAACTCAGATTATATTATTCCTCCAACAATTGCTCCCAAAGAAAAAATTCATCCTTTCACAACTACTTTACCTTTGAATGGTATACCTATTAGCCATTTAACTGAATGGGAATTATACGGTGGAGCAACTTTCGGAGATGATACTAATACAAGTATTTCTGCTGGTGGGATTGTTAAAGTTGATGGAAAAATCACAGAAAGTTTGACTAAAGATAATATTTATACAGTAGATCAAAAAGGTGATTATCTACAGCTACAGAGAATCAGAGAAACTAGAGAAGTTGCAGTCACAAGAAACGAGCCCCATACAATGCTTGGTATGCAGATGCAGATGAGTTTTACTGCTTCTTGTTTAGTTGGTGAAGATATTGAAGGCAAAAAATGCTCTTACACTCCAGGTTTAATTACCGATAGAGATAGTCTCGATCCAGATTTCCTTCTACCAACTCGTATAGTGCAAACCGCCAATATGAACGAAGTTGTTACTCCCGAATCCTTAGCTTATATGCAGCTTCCAGGATTCCAAGCAGGAGCCAACGGACAGCAAGTCGGACTAGATTTGTACTTTCCTAATTCTGGAGCATTTCCCGGAAATACCCAAGGAAATCAAGTTTTTTATCAACGAAAAGAAGAAATTAACAATACTCAAATAGGTTTATATTCTAAAGTCAGACAGATTGTTAAAGCCAATCATGATAAAGCCGTAATTGGACGTACAATTCGTGGTTTTGGATTGGTAACTGATAGCGATAATTTACTATTAAATTCTGCCGTACAGTTAGGAAATTTAGTATTACCTGATGTCAAACCCCATTTGCAGGGAAGTAGTAAAAAAGTTAATACAAATATCAATAAAAACTTATTTTTAGCAGCCAATAACGTTAGAATTCCAACTAGCAGTTACACCTTTTATCATGCAGGAATCGGTTATGCTGATAGTCTCAAACCAGGTATTAAACGTAAAAGTCAAATTCCTAGAGCTAGGTTTAATAGTTTTTGGGTTGGTATTTCTCCAATTATCGATCGCAGAATTGAGAAAATAAATCGATATAAACCCACTGGAAAACAAAGAATCATCGCTGATGGAGGTGGGGAAGGTGGAGTTGATTCCAATGTTGATTTACTTTCTGTGGTTAATGGTGAAAATTTTTCTGCTAACGAAGTAGAAGATTTTTACGGTCAAATTTATCTTACTAATTTCGCTCAAGATGTGAATCTGGTAACAGGAAATCGCTTTGTAGAAGATATCAAATATTATCCTCATATCAGCTTCACGGGAAACCTACAGGGTTCTGTAGATAGTTGGAAATATTACACTGGTGTGATTGGTGGTAAAACAATAAAAGCTTATGCCGGTAGCGACTATACTCGAAAATTTGGTAATTTAAATATTTCTACAGGAGCAATTGGTTACATTAATCCCGATAGAGATTATTACTCCCAAATATTTAGTACTATCTCTCAAAAAATTGGCTTTAGCAAAAAAAATAATTTAATTTTATCCAGTCGCTTCAACTACGCATTAGATAGAGAAAACCGCATCGGACAAATCCAAAGTAAAGCACCTGCAAGTTTTGTGACAGTAGGAGCAAGAGCAAATTTTGGAAATGTTTCTTTGGGCTTAACAAACTATTTTGATGACATATTTCCTAATTCTGTGGAGAAAGCTTTACGGACAGATTTAACGATTAATTTTGGTAAAAGCTTCCGTTTAAGTGGTTACTATACCCCTATAAATGAAGCTTCCAGTCGTTCCCGTTATGGAGCAGCTGCCCAATTAAGATTAGGTGGTAAATATAATAGTCCAACAATATCTCTTTCGTGGACAAATAATTTTTATGATTTGGGTAAAGATAGCGAAGGAATTAAACTCCATTTTACCGACAATATTTTCCAAGTATTATTTAGAATTGGTTCGCCAGGAAATCCGTTTCAGAAAGTTGATAATAAACGGATTTTGCAAAGGAAAAGAAAGAACTTGATCGATAGATTACTTAGGGGAAGAAAATTTTAGCTGATGATTAATATATCCTCGCTGTCTCCTCTCCTCTCGTTACAAGGCTCTGCCTTGTAATGCATTTTAGTGAGGCTCTGCCTCATATTTTGGAGGCAGAGCCTCCAAGATATCGGTTCCTAGCTAGAAGCTAGGAATATTCTTGATTCCCCTCTCGTTAATAAGGAGAGGGGTGCCCGTTAGGGCGGGGTGAGGTTTTAATATTCTAAAATAAACAAACAGAGACGCAACTTAAAATTGCGTCCCCGATCAAATTTGAATTTTATATTTTAAGAAAATTGCTAAAAACCAAACGCGATTTTTATTGTCAATCTACTAAGTTCCAGAATCCGGAATTGTAACAAGAACCTCACCACTTCCAGTTCCTAACTGAATAGTTGCAGAGCCAGTCAAATCATTCTCTTGTGCAGTTAAAAGATCGGGATCTTGCTCACCAGCCATTCCTGCTGCTGTTGGATCTCCCATGCCTACAATATCGATTTTACCAGCAGAACCTAAAGCAAAGGCTGAATTAAACTCAGCAGTAACATCATTAAAAGCGGCGGCTGATGCATCGTTTTTACCCACAGAAGCAGCCACAGCAACTCCAGTAACGCTCCCAGTATCATCGATAGTGAATGCAGCAGCACCAGCAGCACCACCTTCACCAGCGAAAGCGCCAGACGAAAAGCTTAGTACACTCGCAGTAGCAGCAAACAAAGAAATAGATAGTTTTTGAATTAATTTCATGAAAAGACTTCCCCTTCTCTTAAGTATTAGTTGTCAAATGAATGAAGCAATATGTCTCAGTCGCCGTTGATTATGTCCCTATGACAATCAGTTCATAAATATAATTTATTACACGAATAAAAACATGCAAAACCGAGTAATTACTTAAAATAATGCAAGTTTTTTTTAACAGAAAATATGGCAATTATCCAGTAAAAATAAGTTGTTCTTTCTTTTATATGTGAATCTATGGTCTACAATATATAAGATTATCTAAGTATTAATTTAATTAATATTTATCTATGTATTAAAACTGAAGTGAAAGTTACTTTTTACAAATGTAGAGAGGTACCACTGCTAGGTTTCCATCCGATTGCAAAATCTATATCAATATTCAACTAACTAAATTCTTCGGTATTATAAAGATAATCCTAACTTCTTAACAAAATCGCTCGTACTGTTTTTGAGTACGGGCGATTTCCCTATGTCAAAATTTCTGTTTATGTATTAATTGGCTTGTAGAGACGCGATATATCGCGTCTCTACATCTACCAAAATAATGGAAAATGTTTTTATGAGCGGTTAAGGAATTGGATTAGGCATTTTGATCCAACTTCAACACAGCCATAAATGCTTCTTGGGGAACATCTACGGTACCCACAGATTTCATCCGCTTTTTACCTTTGGCTTGTTTCTGCAAAAGTTTCTTCTTACGACTAATGTCACCACCGTAACATTTTGCTAACACATCCTTCCGCAATGCTGGAATATGTTCTGAAGCAATAATTTTACTACCAATGGCGGCTTGAATTGGTACTTTAAATTGATGACGGGGAATTAATTCTTTCAATTTCTCAGCCATCGATCGCCCAACACCATAAGCTTTATCTCGATGAACAATCATTGCTAAAGAATCAACTGGATCTCCGTTAATCATCAAGTCCAATTTAACCAAATGATTTTCGCGATAGCCAATTAGCTGATATTCCATACTCGCATAACCGCGAGAACGAGATTTCATTTGATCGAAAAAGTCGGTGACAACTTCGGCTAAAGGTAGTTCGTAGGTTAATGTCGTTCGCCCTTGGGTAAGATATTTCATATCTTTGAATACACCCCGCCGACTTTGGGATAACTCCATTAAAGTTCCCACGTAGGTTTCCGGGGTAATCATTTCTACCTTTACGTAAGGCTCTTCAATTTTTTCTCGTTCGTTAGGAGAAGGCAGAAGTGCAGGATTATCAACGAAAACTACTTCACCCTTAATGGTAGTTACTTTATAAATTACCGAAGGTGCAGTAATAATTAAGTCTAAATTATACTCGCGTTCCAAACGTTCCTGAACGATTTCCATATGCAGCAAACCCAAGAATCCGCAACGGAAACCAAAACCCATCGCGCTAGAAGTTTCCGGTTCAAATTGCAAAGCTGCATCGTTAAGCTTAAGTTTATCTAAAGCTTCTCGTAAATCCTTAAACTGATCGGAATCAATGGGAAACATCCCGCAAAATACCATCGGGTTAGCTTCCGCATAACCAGGTAAAGGTTCTGTTGCTTTAGCTTTGCTTAAAGTTATGGTATCTCCTACTCGTGCATCTTCCACAGCTTTAATCGCCGCTGCAAAATAACCTACTTCCCCAGCGTGAAGTTCGCCTACTTGCACTTGATTGGGAGAAAGAACCCCTAACTCATCAATCTCATATTCCTTGCCAGAAGCCATGAGATAGACTTTATCGCCTTTCTTGACTTTGCCATCCATCACCCGGAAATAAACAATTACTCCCCGGTAGCTATCATAATAACTATCAAAAATCAAAGCTCGTAAAGGCTTATCAATAGTATCTTTTGGCTCCGGCACTCGTTCGACAATTGTTTCTAAAATCTCGGGAATGCCGATTCCCTCCTTAGCAGAAGCAAGAATCGCACCGCTACAATCCAAACCGATAACTTCTTCAATTTCGCCAGCAACCCGATCTGGTTCGGCACCCGGTAAATCAATTTTATTCAATACCGGGATAATTTCTAAATCGTTCTCGATAGCCAAATAAACATTAGCTAAAGTTTGGGCTTCCACACCTTGAGAAGCATCTACTACTAATAGCGCCCCTTCGCAAGCCACCAAACTGCGGGACACTTCATAAGAGAAATCAACGTGACCGGGAGTATCAATCAGATTCAGTACGTATTCTTGACCATCTTTGGCCTTGTAATTCATCCGGGCAGCTTGCAGCTTAATAGTAATGCCGCGCTCCCGTTCCAAATCCATATTATCGAGAAACTGCTCCTTCATCTGCCGATTTTCCACCGTACCAGTGGCTTGCAGAAGACGGTCAGCCAAAGTTGATTTACCGTGGTCAATGTGAGCGATAATGCAAAAATTACGAATGCGAGAAGCGGGAACGTCAGTCATATACTTATCAATAAAGCTGTATTCTGCAATCTTAATTTTAATAAAAAAAGCCTTTTACTTAACGTATTGTAATGCTTTCTTCGCAAACACGTCGAATTAGAGTTAGGAGTTAGGAGTTAGGAGTTAGGAGTTAGGAATAGGGCATGGGGCATTGGTGATTGGTAGTTGGTAGTTGGTAGTTGGTAGTTGGTAGTTGGTAATTGGTAGTTGGT
>ERZ1740052.472-NODE-472-length-13802-cov-5.444897_pt1 | contig 13802 bp, 14 predicted proteins | sample MGYA00581750_ERZ1740052 | MGnify/ENA primary metagenome ERZ1740052 (study PRJEB43018, sample SAMN04849743) | marine metagenome | isolation source: floating plastic debris | place: Pacific Ocean | collected 2008-08-30 | study: EMG produced TPA metagenomics assembly... | reverse complement strand
ACCTGCGACATCCTGCTCCCAAAGCAGGCGCGCTACCAAGCTGCGCTACATCCCGGCCCCCATAGTAACATGAGTGCTGACAAACAAACGCACCGTTAAATGGCGAGGGTGGAATAGTGAGTTTGCCAATGGGCTTGCTGTTTTTGGTGTATATATTTTTCCCATCAAGAACATTTGATTAACCCTTGCGATCGCGCTAGCCATATTCACTGAGATCGCGCTAGCTATACTCACTCAACGCCGCTACACAACCTACGCTCTGAAATGCCCTCTACAAAATCTGTCAATCATCCTATCGAAGAGCTGCCAGGACTAAATATTGCTCAAACCCAGCAGCTAAAAGCATGTGGCATTACCACGACTTTTGACCTACTGCGCCAAGGAAACACCACTGCGCAACGCCAGCAGCTCTCCCGTGAGCTGAACACCAACATCAAATACATCAACAAATGGGCAGCGCTAGCAAACTTAGCGCGGATCCCAGGCGTAGGCTGCGAGCACTGTGGGCTGCTGCTGCACGCGGGCGTCAGCACCCCTAGGCAGCTAGCGAGTATGACTGTACAGCGGTTGCATCCACTATTGAGAAAGCTGCAGGTGCAGCTGCTGAATCGAGCTGATCTAGCACCCGATACCGCCCAAGTATCCAGCTGGATTCAGCAGGCCAAAATGATGTGAGCGACGTCTACAGAGCAGCATCCCACTCGTGACGCAGCAGAGAAAATATTTCATGGTCAACAAAGTGGTCATATACCCACTGGGCCTGACGCAACTGGCCTTCGTGGACAAAGCCCAGCCGCCGAGGAACTGCCTGACTGCGCACATTTTGGCTGGCACATAAAATAGTAATTCGGTTGAGGGCAAGCACATCAAAAGCATGCGCCAATACAGCTTTGCAGGAAGTGGTGACTAGGCCCTTTCCCTGGTGAGATTCGGCCAGCCAGTACCCGATACTGCTCTTGCGATCGCGCCAATTGATTCCATTGAGACCCACCACACCCACAATTGCTTTGTGATAGATAATCGCTGCTGCAAATCCCTGGTTATCTTGAGCGCGTTCACGCGTCAGCCGAATAAAGTGCCGAGTGTCGTCTAGCGTTTGTGTGGTGTTGAGCCAGGAGAGCCACTGCTTGAGGTAGGCACGGTTAGCCTCTACTAGAGCAAACAAAGAGGCGGCATCGCTAAGTCGTAGCAGGCGTAGCTGATGGACCTCGCTCAGCTGAGCAGAAAACTCGTCAGCGCGATCGACAGGAGAGAAGTCAATCTGATTGGAAAACATCGCTAATCTGGATACCAGAACATGCCTTTGATTCCTTCTGGATCTGGCATGAAGCCTAGCTGCTTGTAAAAATTCACCACGTCTGGATCAGCAAACAGCGTGACATTGCTGATGTCTTCACTGCGAAGCTTTTTGATTAGCTGATTCATCAGGGCTCTACCCAGGCCTTTGCCCTGAGAATCGGGGTGGACGACAACATCCCAAATAGTGGCATTGAAGGCGTGGTCTGAGGTGGCGCGAGAGAAGCCAATCAAGCGTTTGCGGTTGCCTCTTTGCTCCCACATGGTGATGACCAGAAAGCTGTTTTGAATCGCTTTGCGGACCTTGCGAATGGGCCTACGTGACCAGCCTACAGCGTCACACAGTTCCTCTAGCTCGTAGAGATCGATGGTGCGGTCGGTGCTAAAAAATATTCGGGTGTTTGCGTCTGTACCTTTGGCGTCTGAAATATATCCGGCAGTGGCAGTTTGCTGGGACGCGGAAGCAACGTCTGAGGTGGTGAACAAGCTTTTCCAGAAACCCATGCAGGAAAAAAAGTAATAACTTTTCGTGGCGTCAAACAAATCAGACAGGACAGTACTAGCAGTATATCGCCTGGTAGCTCACTTAATTGGGCGACTTTGATGCCCGATTGGTAATCTCACTCATCAGTAATCTCACTCATCAGTAATCTCACTTGTCAATCGCCTCACCTAATCTCGTTGCCGAACGCGACACCCAGTGAGCAGAGCACAGCAAATATATCAAAGGAACCTCATAAAACCTAACGCGTACCTAATGAATCAAGCACAATCCGGGCAAACTATGGCTACCTTCAGCCTTATAAGCAGTACTGGCCCTCTATGGCAACCGGTTTAGACCCCTCGACAGTAGAATTGCTCAAGCGATTTAATCGAGCTTTTCCTCAATTTTATGAGCAGTTTGTGGGCAGCGATATTCAGCTGCAAAATTTGCGGTTGGCCTACCAGCTATTTAGAACCCAAAAAGCGGTCATCGAAATGTATTCGGAGGGCGATCGCACCACGCTGCAATTTGCTTACCGCAATCAGTCATTTTTACTCAGCGATATCTTCGGGGTGCTTGCAGCCTACGGCCTCACTATTCACAGCCTCAGCCTATACGGCCAAATCTATCCACCGATGCTTGTATTCGCCAAGCTGATCGTTTCACGCGGTGGCAAAGAACTCACACCCAAAACATCTGACAACGTGCAAAGAGCTGTGCGCGAAGCACTCGCGGGTCGCTTTGAAGTCGAGGACATGCTGAATGTAGAGTTCAACCTAGACGAAGGACTCGCTAAGGTGGAAACAGAGTTTTATGTTGATCCGGTGTTTCACCTGCCAGCACTATTAATAGAAGCCGATAACCAGCCGGGCCTCTTTTATAAGGTGATGTACACCGTATGGCAAGAAGATTTACTGGTGGTAAATGCCAATTTGCTGGTGTGGCGGGGGCGCACGCGATTAATTCTGTATTTGCTGGGGCCAAACGAAGGGGTAATCCCTGAATACCTAGGCCAGAAGATTGCAGAAGGCGTCCGCTATCGACTCCTTGGAAAGTAAGTAAACACCCATAAAATTAGCCAGGGTGATGTGATCTAGGTTACATGGTCTCCCGTCACACTTAGCGTTAGCATTACAAGTATGCTGACAACGAATAATACAGGAACAGCTCACGCTTACGACCTTACAGACGCGATCGCAGCGTCAGAGGCTGACGAGCCCACACTAGTTTTCATTCACGGATGGCTCTTGAGCCGGGCCTATTGGCAGCCGGTTATAGATCTGCTTTCGCCATACTACCGTTGCCTTAGCTATGATTTGCGTGGCTTCGGCGAGTCGGCTTTGCTGAAGAGTGAAAGCAAAGGCCACACCCACTCATCGACAATTAATAACGCTCAAATTGAGCTTCCTTCGGACAAAATTCCGGATATAGGGGCCTTAGACGCTAAAACTGACAGCGGTGAAATAGCCGAGTATCAGGCGATTGCTATTGATGTAGATTCAAATAATGCAGCGCCTAGTCCTGAGATATCGAGTTCTGAGATGCTCAATACTGAGATGCCAAATACTTACACACCGTCTCAGTACAGCTTGGCGGCCTATGCCCAAGACCTAGAAGCACTGCTAGACAAATTAAAACTCAAGACAGTCTGGCTAGTGGGTCACTCCCTCGGTGGAAGTATTGCCCTATGGGCCGCTTACTTACAGTCCAAAAGGGTGAAAGGGGTCATCTGCGTCAATGCAGGCGGCGGCATATACATTCCCAAGGAGTTTGAAAAGTTTCGGGCGGCAGGTCAGCAGATGGTGAAATTTCGACCGGGGTGGCTGCCGGCGTTTCCGCTTTTACCTCGGCTGTTTTCACGCATTATGGTGAATCAGCCGCTGGCCACTCACTGGGGGAAACAGCGGCTCAAGGATTTTGTCCATGCTGAGAGAGCAGCGGCTGTTGGCGCTTTGCTAGAGACCACGACGCGCTCGGAAGTGCACTTGCTCCCACAAATTGTGGGCCATCTTACTCAGCCGGTCCATTTCATTACCGCCACAGAAGACACCATCATGCCGCCTCGATATGTTCGCCATCTGGCTAGCTTTCATCCTCAGTTCCAGGAAGAAGAGACCGTGTCTGAAATTGCGAACTGTGGCCATATGGCAATGGTAGAGCAGCCTGAGGCAGTGGGGAATATTGTTCGAGGCATTATTGATACAGCTCGGCAACCTCAGTAATAGAGAGCTTGGAACTTGCGCCTATAGTGAGGGGCGATCGCAGCCCCCGATCAAAGTTTTCGACAGCGGCGCAGGCAATCATCGCAGCGTTGTCTGTGCAGTACTTCATCGGTGGAAACATAACGCGAAAGTCGTGGGTATCGGCAGCGAGCTGTAGCTGCGATCGCAGCTCACTATTGGCCGCCACACCGCCACCGACCACCACCGTATGCAAACCGTAATCTTCTACACAGGCGATTGCCCGCTTCACCAGCGCCCGTACTACCGTCGCCTGAAAACTTGCGGCAACATCGGCCACCGGTAAATCCGTCTCCGATTTCAACGCTTCAGCCTTTAGCCGATCGGTCAACCTCAGCACCGCCGTCTTCAGTCCGCTAAAGCTAGCATCGTAGCGGTGGTAGCCACCCCCTGGCAGCGAAATCCGTCCCTCTGGCAGCGGGAAGGCCTTCGCGTTTCCCGTCTGTGCCAGCTGATCGATCACAGGCCCACCAGGATAACCAAGACCGAGCAACCGAGCGACCTTATCGAACGCCTCACCGGCTGCATCGTCACGGGTTTTACCCAGAATGACGTAGTCACCCGGCGCACGCTCATGCACATAGCTGGTATGCCCACCCGAAACCAACAGACAGAGGAAAGGCGGCTGTAGATTTGGGTCGCTTAAATAAGAGGCGTAAATGTGACCCTCTAGATGATGTACGCCGAGGAAAGGTTTGCTGTGCACCATAGCCAATGTTTTCGCGGCGGTGATGCCAACCATGAGAGCGCCGACTAAGCCAGGGGCGCAGGTTACTGCGATCGCATCAATCCCATCCCAGCTCAATTTAGAGTCGAGCAACGCCTGGGCGATCGCCTCACCTACCGCGCCAACATGCTCCCGAGAAGCCACCTCTGGCACCACCCCACCGTACTCCCGGTGAATCTCGATTTGGGAGGCGACCACACTGCTGAGCACATCTCGCCCACGCACAATCGCTACTGCCGTCTCGTCGCAGCTGGTCTCTATCGCTAGAATCGTCGCTCTTTTGTTCACTCTTTTCGCTGTGTCAGCAGTCATTATTGTAGTCAAAATCGCTGACTAAACAGCGGCAATAAAGTGAAAAAACCAACGTAAAAATCGGGGTAAAACAACAGGGTGTTATTTTGTTTTTTCGAGAGAATTAATTGTTTTTACGGACCGCTCTCCCGCCATGTCTAACAGAGTGTGACGGCAATTGTGTCGGGATGTAAAGCCTCACGGCGCTTTCTTTACGGGGCTCGCAGGCGAGGAGTATGATTGCACTCAAGCTGGGCTGTGCTTATGGATAGCTCACGTTTAATAATAATGAGAGAGGAAACCTATATGCGACGGTTGTTTGCTCTGGCTTTAGTTCTCTGTCTTTCCTTTGGGTTTGCCTCTCCGGCTACCGCAGGAATCGCAGGTGACAATGTGGCAGGTTTAACTCCCTGCAACGAGTCAGCCGCCTTCCAAAAGCGTGCCGATGCGGCGACTACTGAGTCTGCAAAAGCTCGATTTGAGTTCTATGCTAACACCAGCCTTCTGTGTGGCCCCGAAGGACTCCCCCACCTAATTGTGGATGGTGACTTGGCTCACGCTGGAGAATTTTTGATTCCTAGCGCGCTGTTCTTGCTGATTACAGGATGGATTGGCTGGGCTGGCCGCTCTTACATCATTGCGGTACGCAGTGATAAGTCTCCCGAAGAGAAAGAGATTGTCATCGATGTGCCTTTGGCTATTAAGTGCTCCTTGGGCGCGGCAGCTTGGCCTTTGCTCGCACTGAAAGAAATGACTTCAGGCGAGATGTTTGCCAAGAAAGAAGAGATTACAGTCTCTCCTCGCTAGGCCTAAAACGCACCAAGCTTGAACGCTTTGCTTAAAATAGCTCTTTAAAGCAGAGGCTCGAAATAGATCCTATGGACGAGCCTTTATACGGGATTGTCCGATTGAATAGAACTATTGCGAGCAAAGCATTTTTCGTTTGCCGGGCTAACTTACGTATCTCCGGCTTGCTACCGACCCCACTGGTCGACCCCTGATGACTCAAACTCCAAGGAGGAGTATCCATGAGCAGTAATCTGTTGAAGTATCTCTCAACCGCCCCTGTCATTGCCACCGTGTGGATGGTAATCACAGCCGGTATTTTGATTGAGTTCAATCGGTTCTTTCCTGACCTGCTGCTACACCCTTAAGCGTAGCCGTAGTTTTTTGTAGATCAGACCTTGAGGCCCATTGGTGGTTTGTAAAGCCTGATCGAATTGCGCAGTTGTGTTGAGTAAGTTTGGAGAACTTGTAACTAGATATGCCAGCATCATCGAAATTTATTAAGCCCTATGCGGGCAACCCTCAGATTGGTAACTTGGAAACCCCTTTAAACTCTTCTGGGTTGTCCCAAGCTTTTATCAGTAATTTGCCAGCCTATCGCCAGGGCCTTTCTGCCCAGCGTCGTGGATTGGAAGTCGGCATGGCCCATGGCTACTTGCTGTATGGACCGTTTGCTTTGCTCGGCCCCCTCAGAGATTCTGATGTACCTGCGGTTGCAGGCCTCATCGGTGCGGTAGGGTTGGTCTTGATTTTGACCATTTGCCTGTCGCTGTATAGCGGTGCGAATGTAAACTCCGAAGTCTCTCGTAATACGCTACCTTTCACCCCTCCCGAAGGTCTTAGCACCGATGAAGGCTGGAGTGAATTTGCGGGTAGCTTCTTGATCGGCGGTATTGGTGGCGCAATTTTTGCGTTCTTCCTCACTGCGAATTTGCCTTTGCTCACTACCTTGGTTGCAGGCGCTCAGTAAGTATCGGTCTTTAGCGCTCATCGGCCTTTAGGGCTCATCAGCCATACGGACCAAAACACCCTTTCGCTTTAGCAGTTCTTGCTGGGCGAGAGGGTGTTTTGATTGAAATCGATTATCTATAGATTGCATTGGCAGGTTTATTCTCTTTTTGTATTCTGTTATCCCTTATGGGTTGGGGGATTTACTTAGAGTGATGCTATGCCCGCAATCGCAAAAGATCCTGAACGTATTTTTCTCCTGTGCTGCATATGAAAATTGGTGTCCCTAAAGAAGTTAAAGATCAAGAGTTTCGGGTGGGGCTGAGTCCGGCAAGTGTGAAAGAGCTGTGCGATCGCAATCACCAGGTCACTGTTGAGACCCAGGCAGGAACGGGGGCGGGGTTTAGTGATGAGGAATATATACAGGCGGGAGCTGCGATCGCACCTGATGCAGCAACCGCTTGGCAGCAGGAGATGGTGGTCAAGGTAAAAGAGCCTTTGCCCGCAGAGTATGTGTATATGAAGGCGGGGCAGCTGCTGTTTACCTACTTGCATTTGGCAGCAGGCAGAACGCTAACTGAAAAGCTGATGGCGAGTGGGGTGAGTGCGATCGCCTACGAGAGCGTGGAGCAAAATGGCCTATTACCGCTACTCATGCCAATGAGCGTAATCGCGGGTCGGCTATCGGTGCAGTTTGGGGCGCGTTTTTTGGAAAAGCAGCAGGGCGGACGCGGGGTGCTGCTGGGTGGAATGCCGGGCGTCGCGGCAGGCAAAGTTGCGATTGTTGGCGGCGGGGTGGTGGGAACAGAAGCCGCGAAGATGGCCGTAGGCCTGGGTGCGCAAGTCACCATAATCGATATCAGTGTAGAAAGGCTGACGTATTTGGAGACGATCTTTGGCTCGCGGGTGAGTTTGCTGTATAGCAACACGCCTAATATCGCAGCGGCAGTGACAGATGCGGACTTGGTAATTGGTTCGGTACTGGTGCCGAATCGCAAGGCACCAACCTTGGTGACGAAGACAATGGTCGAATCCATGCGAGACGGATCTGTGATTGTAGATGTGGCCGTGGATCAGGGCGGCTGCATTGAAACGCTGAAGGTGACTTCTCACAGTGAGCCAGTGTACACGGAGCTAGGGGTGGTTCACTACGGGGTGCCGAATATGCCGGGGGCCGTGCCCTGGACGGCAACTCAGGCGTTGAATAATAGTACGCTGCCCTATGTGTTGCAGCTGGCTGAGCATGGCATGAAGGCGTTGAAGCAGGAAAGTGCAATTGGGAAAGGGATTGCGAGTCTCCTACGGAGAGGCCTTGCCAGCGCGCTCAATGTGCACGATGGCAAGCTCGTACATCCCGCTGTGCAAAAAGTGTTTCCAGATCTAGCTGGGTAGGGAGCTGAACTGTAGCCGAGTGAGAATATCTGATGGCAGGGCGTGAAGAGGTGCTTCTCTCGTCAGCGACGCTAAAAAGAAATCAGCAGGCGCTCAGGATAAAACTACCGCTTTCTCAGCACACTCACCTCAATGGCGCGTAGCATAGGAGAGAATTCTTTTATAGAGGTTTGCTAACTATGGCAAACATTACACTCTCTTCGACACCCAATCGATTGCGTCATCGCGCGGCTATACGAGACTTTGCGCTAACGGTAGACGAACCGGCTGAGCTAGGTGGCACTGACGCTGGCCCGACACCCACAGAACTAGTGTTTGCTGGCTTAGGGGCCTGTAAGGCGATTACGCTGAAGATGTATGCTGACCGCAAGGGGTGGCCGCTAAAGGCTGTGGATGCTGATGTTGAAACTCAGCAGATCGATCGGCACTATAGGGTAGTTGTTCGGCTTCAGCTAACGGGTGAACTGAGCGAAGAACAAACCGAAAGGCTGCTGGCTATTTCCAACAAATGTCCTGTTCATAAGCTGTTGGCACCTAGTGCTGAGATTGAAACGGTACTTGTTTGAGATGCAGCTGTGATGGAACTTGAAACAGATAAGAAGCCATTACGACAAAGCTCTCAACAGTTGAGAGCTGTGGTCATCTCGGTCATTAGCTTTGTGATGATAGTTGGGCTGCTGCATAAAGGACTCGATAGCCCCATTATTCCGGCAAACTTGCCTATTATCAGTCCTAAATACGCTTACTATCAAGCGCACAAAGATGAGTACACTGCGCTGTTTTTTGGCTCTAGCCGCATTTACCATCAAGTTGATCCGCTCACGTTTGATGCTGTTGCCGCAAAGGCAGGCATTAACGTTCGCAGCTTCAATTTTGGCATTTCTGGATTGAAGCCGTTGCAAAACTACGTGCTGATGCGAGATGTGCTGAAAGATCCGCCTGCGCGGCTTAAATGGGTTTTTATTGAGGATGCGATTGATCGTGGGAGTGCGCCCATAGATGAGGTTCGTAGCGCTCGGGCGATTTATTGGCATAGCTGGGAGAATACAAAGTTTGCGATTGCATTTGTCCTCTCCCATCCCTATACGCCGCTATTGAAAAAGATTGAGTATACGCTGGGCCATTTGATTCCATTCGTTTATCATCAGATGAATTTGGGGAGTGCGATCGCACAGTACCAACCCAACCTACATATTTCGGCAGAAGATCGTGCGATCGCCGCACAGTTTCTGTCCCGCGCAGGCTATCGGCCCATTGATTTTAAGATGCCGAAAGAACAGTATTTTTTAGAGAATGTGGCTGCTTATCAACAAGAAGTAGAACAGCTCGCCGAAAGAAAACGCCAAGAAGACTATCAAGACGCACTTACACAGCACACGCTGAGCTATCTAAATAAGATTGTTACTACGGTAGAAGCAACTGACGCACAGCCTGTCTTTGTCGTTGCACCGACGACCGTTTATCAAGAGACCATTCATCGCGCTTTCTATCAGGGCAAGATTGAACATTTGCTTACGTTTAATGATCCGAATCTGTTTCCTGAATTGTTTGAACCGGTGAGTCGAAAGGATTGGGATCATTTGAATCCGCAGGGTGCAGAAGCATTTACGAGATTGTTGGCGGAGGCATTGGTGGCACAGGAAGAGGCCCAGTTTATCGTCGCTGAAACAACCCCAATGCCAGCACGTAGGAATAACCGACAAAAAACATCGTCAAAAAGGGTAGGGAAGAGTAATGCCCGTGAGCGATAGCAAAAGCAATAGTCGCAGCCAAATACACCAACATCATTAGCTCTAGGCATAGCACCCAGGTCTTCGCGCCTCGGTATTTTTTATTTGTCCATTTCTCTGACTTTCGCACAACACCATGCTTGGGCGTACGAACAAAGTCAGCCCCTGTCCCCAAAAAGCCATCACACACAGCCAAGGATTGATTCAAACTCATGCCAATGCCGATGCTAAGCACAAAAAAGATGTGATACACCAGCTGCCAAGGCGATACGATTCCTGGCTGTAGCGGATTGGCGATGGAGCGCTGCTCCCGCTGTGAGACCCAGTAAAAACCAAATAGGTTGAGCGTGGTGATACCAAGGATAGGAAAGTACAACAGTAGACCATACTGCCATTCGTACTCCCATTCGTAATAGGCAATGTAGAGCTGATAGGGAAAGGAGAGTAACAATAACACCATCATCAACAGATAGTTGAAGTTGTTGGTGAGGTGAAAGAAGGCTTCGCATTTTACATAAAAAGGGACTTTGGCACGGAATACTCGACCCAGCAGCTTGCGGGCGACTTGGCTAGCGCCCTTTGCCCAGCGAAACTGCTGCGACTTGAAGGCGTTCATCTCCATAGGTAGCTCGGCAGGGACGACGATGTGCGGCAGGTATAGGCAGCGCCAGCCTTTTAGCTGCACTCGGTAGGAGAGATCGAGGTCTTCGGTAACGGTGGTGTGCTGCCAACCGCCGGCATCGGCGATCGCACTCGTACGCCACACGCCCGCCGTCCCATTGAAGTTAAAAAAACAGCCCGACCGACTGCGAGACGTTTGCTCTATCACAAAGTGGCCGTCGAGCATAAGCGCCTGAATTTCGGTAAGCAGAGAGTACTGGCGGTTGAGGTGGGACCATCGGGCCTGTACCATGCCAACAGCAGGATCGACAAAGTAGTCGACCATTTGCAACAGTGTGCCGGGCATGGGTACAAAGTCAGCATCAAAAATCATCACTAGCTCGCCTGACGCCTGACGTAAGCCGTAATCTAACGCACCGGCCTTGAAACCATCTCGGGTAGGGCGCTGGATGTAGGTGATGTTGTAGCCTTTTTGCTGAAGAGAGGTTATCTTTTGCTGACACAGCAGCTGCGTTTCATCGATGGAGTCATCGAGGACTTGGATTTCGAGCTTTTCGAGCGGGTATTTTAGGCGGGCGATCGCATCCAACAATCTTTCCACCACATACAGCTCATTAAAAATTGGCAGCTGCACCGTCACATACGGCAGGTCTGCGGTTGCAAAAGACTGAGCAGCGCCGAACTCAGTCTCACTGTAGTGGCCCCTATAGTTGTCTCTATATTTATAAAAGCGCCAAATCATCAGCACCTTGTGGAACCCGTACAGCGAAATGATGAACAAAACGCCGAAGTAGACAATAGGCGTTGCCAGAATAAAACTGTCTACCAGCCCGTAAAACAGCAAATAGAGTCCATCTGGAGAGAAATGATTCATGGGGCCCAACCTACCCTATTGGCGGTTGAGAGACCAGTCGTAATCGCTGTATTTGACGGTGTAGTTGCCTGCTTTTAGGTAGTTGCTGTCTTCTTCGCTGAGGTAGGTACTAATGAAATTAAGAACGGCGCGCTCATTGTCTTTACCGGCAAAGCCTTCGCTCGGCGCGTAGCTCGGCACCCAATCATCGGCAAACCAATCAAAAATGGCAGAGAGTTTGACAACGCCATATTCTCGGTCAATTTCGAAAGCTTCTTTACGACTAATAAAAATACGAACTTGATCGTCTAGCTGAGCGTCTAGGTTTTCGCCTGTGAAGGGTTCCTGGCGCAGGTAAGGGCAGCTAATGGCAGCGCACACGAGAGCCGCATGGATTCTGGGCTCGTCAAAGTCGGCGCGGAGAATGTCGTGCTCGATGTTGTTGAGGGTTTGCTCTCCTTGTAGCAGGCCATGACGCTTGAAGCGCCAAACACCAACAATATCTTTGATGCTGGCTTTGATAGGGGACTCGTCGATGATAGAGCTGAGGGTGAGGGAGTTGTAGGCGTTGATGAGGAAGGCGATTTGGTCTGGTTCGCTCCAGCTGTCGTAAGTGGCTTGGCTAGCGAGCTGGATAGAGGCGTTGTAGGCATCTAGAGGACGGCGGTCGATCTGTAGTTTTTCGTAGTCGACGAGGCCTTTGTCATCTACATGGGTGGAGAGCACTGTGGCCAGAGCAGGTGTGTTGACCTCAACGGCGTTTGCTGGCGTGGATTGGGCGATGACTGTGGGTGAGTTGTCTGCTCGGGAGGCGGCGATGAGAGAGTAGCCGCCTAGGCCGATGAGTGCAGGTGCGATCGCTAACAGGAGGTATTTCTTTTGCATGAGGGTAGGAGTTGAGCGAGGAGAGGAGCGCCCGGTACAGAACTGTGGCCAGCATAATGCCTCGACCCATCGGCAAACTGAAATATCGCTGAGAGGAAAATAAGTTCTGCAAGTGAAGGGGAAACTCGATAAATCAATAAAGCCATTTGCTTCTGTTAACGGGGCAAATAGCTTTGAACTTTTCAACCGATATTAAAAGCGACGTGATGCTAGACCGTCATGAAGTTCGAGGCACCTAGCCGAGTGGTGTCTACACCTGTGAGCGTGGCAAGCGCCTCATTGGTCGCACTCACCAAGATATCGTTACCCACAAAGCTCAGCTGACCAAAACTCAGTGGGCCCGCTAGCGCTAGCTTATCCCGCCTGGAGAAGTCGGTAATGGTGTCAGCCCCTTTGTTCAGTGCAAGCACAAACGTATCGCGACCGTTGCCGCCTGTGAGGGTATCGTCGCCAAAGCCGCCTGTGAGGGTGTCATTACCATTACCGCCTGAGAGAGTATCGTCACCTTGGCCACCCGTTAGGCTGTCGTTGCCGTTGTTACCCGTAAGGCGGTCGTTACCCAAGCCACCTGTGAGAGTGTCATTACCATTACCGCCTGAGAGGGCATCGTTGCCGAAGCCGCCATTCAGCTGGTCGTTGCCATTGCCACCAGAAAGAGAGTCGTTACCGATGAAGCCATCAATGACGTCATTGTTATTGCGACCGCTGATTCTGTCGTTGCCGGTGGTGCCGACGAAGGTATCGGCTCTGTTCGTGCCGCTGATTGTTCTGCCTCGGCCAGTAGAAGCGGCGGCCACAGAAACGGTCACGGCAGTCGGCGTAGTCAGCTCGCCATCGCTCAGGCTATAGCTAAAGCTAGCGTCACCACTGAAGCCCGCATCCGGGGTGAAGAGGATGATATCGTCGGCTGTCGTCGCGGTGCCGTTGTCATCGAAGACAGCGCTGCCAGCGGTGACATTGCCGACACCTGTAATGCTGAGCGTCGTGCTATCGATATCCGTATCGTTCGCCAAGAGCTCACTGGCTTCGATGATGAGTGTGGTCCCAAAGTCGGTATCAGCTTGGTCTGCGGTGCCCGTCGGTGCATCGTTGACCCCGTTGATGGTGATGGTGACAGCAGCGGTGGCGGTTTCGAGGCCGTCACTCAGCGTGTAGGTGAAGCTATCGGTGGCGGTGTCTCCGGCACCGAGTGACTCGAACTGGTCAGTGGGCGCGTAGGAGAAAGTGCCGTCGGCGTTGAGCGTGATGCGGGCAGCCGAGGCTAGGGTGAGCGGCGCGCCCACTGCACTGACATCACCGTTCACGGCGACAACTGTGAGCGCGTCGTTGTCGGGGTCGCTGTCAGCGCCGCTGCCATTATTGGCCAGGACGCTACTGGTGAGGACGCTGTCTTCGTCAGTGCTGACGGCATCGGGCTGCGCCACTGGGGAGGCGTTGGCTCTACGCCCGAACACCACATAGCTCTCTCCATTGGGGTCGGCGTAGGGTGCACCAATAATCAAGTCATCGATGCCATCACCGTTGATGTCGCCCGCGCTGCTCACTGAAT
>ERZ1740052.469-NODE-469-length-13855-cov-18.393478_pt1 | contig 13855 bp, 10 predicted proteins | sample MGYA00581750_ERZ1740052 | MGnify/ENA primary metagenome ERZ1740052 (study PRJEB43018, sample SAMN04849743) | marine metagenome | isolation source: floating plastic debris | place: Pacific Ocean | collected 2008-08-30 | study: EMG produced TPA metagenomics... | reverse complement strand
TGGGTTCGCTAACTGAATTAGATGTATTGCGAACTGATGAAACTGCGAATCTAGATAGAGTTGAAGCTGTTCTCAATAGCAAAAAACATTTACGTAAAGGACGCATCCATCCTATTGATGTTTTGAAAGCTCTTAAAACTTATAAATCAGGAGGAAAATTAGGACGCAGTAAAAAGACTTGGAATCCAGTTAGCCGCATCGTAGACATTTTAGAAAAAGCTTTAGAACTATCTTTTGATGTGGTGGAGCCTACGGGTAAAGTGTTCATGCACGCGGTTGATGTATCTGGCTCTATGTCTTACACCAGCGTCAGTTCAATTGGGCTTACCTGTTGTGAAATTGCCACAACAATGGCGCTTGTTAGTGCAAAAGCTGAGAAAAACTATATGATTCGCGGCTTTGCTACCGATTTTCGCGATTTGAAAATCACTGCAAAAGATACTTTTAGTTCGGCGATCGCCAAAGCTAGCAGACAAAATTTTGGCGGAACGGATGCTTCAGTTGCTTATGAATGGATGATTAAAAACAATTTCAAAGCTGATGTAATTTGTTTTTGGACTGACTCAGAAAGCTGGGCTGGTAGAAGTCATCCATCACAAGCTTTGGCAAGATACCGTGAAAGAGTTAACCCTAATGCTAAAGCTGTTTACGTTACTCTGGCACCTTACCAGATTACTTTGGTAGACCCCAAAGACCCTTTATCCTGGGACATTGGTGGATTTGACCCAGGTGCGCCGCGTTTGATTCAAATGTTGGCGAATGGTGGTTTGTGATATGGTATTCTCTCGCAATTCATAATAAATCTAGAACCCGGTTTTTTTATGACCGGGTTTTTTACACCATAAAATCATATGATTCTAGATATTAAGGATGATTTATTTATGTTGAGATATTTGACTTAAGAGCATTTTAGTCAAAATTTTTAACTGTTAAACTGTGTATGAAAAATAGTTTTCAGTTCATAAATTAATATCTAAAACAATGGCATTTAAGGGCGTAATTTTGGATGTAGATGTAACCCTTGTTCTCAGTAATGATACTCATGTAAATGCTTGGGTAGAAGCGTTTGCAAAATTCAGTTATGAAGTCAAATTCGAGGAAGTAAGACCTTTAATGGGTATGGGTGAGGACTATATAATTCCCAAATTTGCACCGGGACTTTCTTAAGTCTCAGTCAAGATGAAGCTACAAGTTCCGACGATGCAGAAAATTCTAAGCCAGCAGCAGATATTGTACAAGCTGCTTTGAAAAAGTTTGAAATCAAAGCCGAAGAAATTGTGATGATAGGAAATACTCCATACGCATTGAAGCAGCAAATAAATCAGGAATTGAAGTAATTGCGGTACGTAGCGGTGGATTTGATGACTCTCGACTTTCTAAAGCTATCGCAATTTATAATGATGCGGCTGATTTGGTTGAAAACTATAACAGTTCGACCTTAGCAAGTGCGGGATAATTTTTATATTACTGTATCATTTGTAATCGATATACTTTTGTCGTAGTGTGGTTATGAAAGGGTTATTTAAATTTCTGACCACCTATATAAAATATAAAATTCCGCATTTATGAAATTCATTGCTTCAGCGCTGGTTTTTCTAAGTATTATGTTTTCGTTCAATTTCCCCGCAAATGCTGCAATAACCTGTAAGGATTTCAACGGTCATGAAATTTGTATTCTCAATATTAAGCGTAGCGCTAAGAGATATTGGAATTATAATACAACTATTAGTATAGATGGCAAAAAACAACCTAGAGAAGTGTATAACTGTCGTAGCGAATACAAAATTCAAAATGATGGAAAACTAGTTAGGTTTAAAGAAGATGGTGTTGGTAATTTGATATGCAAATATTTTAAAAGATAGCTGGTGTTCTTTAGAGTATTTGAATTAGAAAAAACACTTCGATACCCTTAGAGTGCTGAGGGAAGATATATAGAGAATGATTCGTTTTAATTTAGAAACGAGGGATTTTTTGATGAGATTTTATTTATTCTGTGCGACTAGTATACAGGCAAAAACAAACACTGTAAAACCTACGTAGCCAAATACGGTTATCCAATCTTGCCAGTTAGGGGGAAGGATGAAAGATGAATTGTTCATTAGATAAGGTAAAAATTATTTTGTAGAGCTTTCTCTCTTCTTGAATTTAAATTGAAATTGGTTACTGAAGTCAATAAATTCAATTGAAAAACTTTATATTTTTTAGTCCGCGCAGGCGGACTTTGTTTCTGTAGCCCCAGACTTCCAGTCTGCGGGATAAAAATAAAATAATTACTATTCCAAATCCCCCGGATAATTACAATTCAACAACATAAAATCCGTTTTCTCATCAACATCTAAAGCTTCGACCTCAACACCAGAAAGCAACTCTTGAAACGAACGCTTTCCCGATTTCAAAAAATAATCTAATTCAGTTTTAATCTCTTTCCGATAAAACCCACACATTGGTTCCCAAATATCCCCACGTCGAGGAACTAAAGCCAAAGTTGAAGTTGGAGTTTGAGCAAGTTTATTTATCCAGCTTTGAATAATTTCTACATCTAATAAAGGTAAATCGCAAGCAAGTAATAATATCCAGTCAGCATCAATTTGCTTCAACCCTTCAGATAAACCATTAACTGGCCCTTTTCCCGGTTGACTTTCAATTAGATAATTACAATCTGACGACAAAATATTTTGATAGCGTTCTTTCCAAGGAGTCAAAATATAAACCTGTTCGGTACAACTAGCAGCAACTTGATAAACCCGTTGCAACATCGGCTTACCTTGGTAATTTACCAGTGCTTTATCTGTTCCCATACGGGAGCTTTTACCACCAGCGAGGATTAAAGATGAGATAGGGAGATGTGACAAGGAAATATTTGGAGTGGGTAGAGGGGGTAGAGGGGGTAGATTTCTCTAATTCCTCAATCCCAATCCTAAATCTAAAACAAAAGCATCAACTGTTTAAATCTAAAATCCAAAATCCAAAATTATTTGGCTAACCCAAATTCTTGAACTGCTGGATAAAAGTTTTTATTTTCATGACTGGGACGACTGAGTTTAATTAAAGCAAACCGCTGTAGTGGTGTCAGTTTTTTCCACTGTTCAACTGTAATCTCAAGGCTCGATTCTGCTGCTTTTTGCTCTATTGTTTCGGGAATTTCTGCTTCGTTCATCCAAGCAGGATTGTCTTCTATCAGAAGTTCTTTTGCGGGTGTTCCGGTTTTTTCAACTATCAAGTTTTGCAAGAATTCTCGATACTTTTGACATTCTTCTTGACTCGTACATGGCATTTCAACTAAGGTTTGACACTCTTTTTCTGTAAATTGATTCCAGTGAGATAACTTCAGTTTGACTCCGCAATTGTCAAGTTTAAACCTCACTTGCATGGGGATGCAGCGCAAGCTATCAACAAAATCAGCCTCGAATTTAAAAAAGTCGCTCATTATATTATGTTGCAGCTGAATTAAAAACTTGTTGAGCAGTTATATTTAGCTGGGGAAAGGTAGGAGAAATGATTCGGTTATTATCTGTAAATGCATTCATTTGATACTCGCCATCAATTAGTTCGCATACGAAGATGGTTGGTTGCTTTGGGTTGCCAATGAATTTGCGCCCACCTAATGCGGCATAATCTGCTATCCAATACTCGGGAATACCCATTTCCTCATAGTCTCCAAATTTATCATAATAATCATCGCGCCAATTAGTACTAACTACTTCAACTACTAATGGAACCGACTCAGCTTCCATGACTGTGGATGACTTTTTCCATAAAGGCTCTGAGGCAAGATTATCTAAATTTAGCAGTAATATATCGGGTAAGTAAGCAGATTCAGCAAATGGTGTTTTAACGTATCCAGTTTTAGGAATTCCGTAAGGTAAGTCAAGACGGTCAAATTCTACAGTCAATTTGCGCGATAAAAATGCAATAACTTTTTCATGCTCTCCATTTGGTGGGGGCATCTCAACAATTGCTCCTTTATGCAATTCATATCGTTTACCGTCGTTTGGCAGCCATTCAAGAAATAAACTATGGGTTATTTGCTTGGGTAGTGTTTGAGTCATGGTCAACGCCGAAGCATATATTATGAATTTACCATTTTAGAAGCCAATTATTCGCTACATGCTTTCCATAAAAAACTGTAACTCTGTTTACTTTTTGTAAAAATAAACGGTTACATTGACTACATTTTTGATGTTTTCCTTAAAATGAAATTACTGAGCTATCTATATTTAGGAAATAATTTTTAGATGAATGTCAAAGGTTTAGGCAGAAATTTAGAAAATAATGGTGAGTTAAATCGGCATCCACAGCATAATCTTTCCATGATTTCTCTAGTTATATTCGCTTCGTTTGCTTTGGGTGCAATTCCGATTACTTATGGTTCGAGGTTGACACCGGAATCAAGTCAGATAACGCTAACTGTTCCTGGTGAAGCAAGTCTTTGGCAGGCTGTGGGGCAGAGGTAATTGGCATGAGTTGCACTGCACAAGCTTTAAGTTCTGGCTGTAAGGAAATTGGACAAGCTTCAGGATGAGTAAGAGTGTTTGCTTCGGCATCTTCAGCCCACAAAGCTCCCCAGTGCATGGGAACGAATACTGTTTTTGGTGCTATTGCTTTGGTTACTTTTGCAGGAAATTTAGCTGTTCCGCGACGAGATTTAATTTCTATCCAGTCTCCTTCTTTAATGTTTAATTTCGCTGCATCTCGGGGATGAATTTCAATAAAAGGATGAGGATGCATTTTAACAATTTTCTCGATTCTTCCCGTGCGGGTTTGAGTATGCCAATGACCGTATAATCTTCCAACCGTGAGAACAAAAGGATACTCTTCACTGGGTGGTTCTGCCAAACCACGAGAATGATAAGCTGCAAATTTGGCCCTCCCATTTTCGGTATGAAAGCGTAAATCGGTGTAAAGACGTTTTCCTCGAAGTGGTTCTTGTTTAGTAAAACCTTTTAATAAAGATGAGAAGAAACCAGAATCGTTTTCTTCTATTTCGATTTCTGCTTTTTGGGTATCGTACCACTGCATCGGGCCGTTACTTGCCAAATTTTCGTGACTGATTTTTCCCATATCGCAGGGACGTTGATGAGTTAACTGCACGAATTCAACATGAACTGTGGCTGCATCTGCAAAGGAAAATTTATCTTGAAAACCAAGACGACAACCGACTTCAGCGAATATTTCCCAGTCTGGTTTGGCTTCACCGGGTGGTTCTCTAAATTTGGGACACAGAGTAACAACCCGTTCTGAGTTGGTCATGGTTCCGGTTTTTTCACCCCATTGAGCTGCGGGTAATAATAAATGAGCGTAAGCAGCAGTTTCGGTGGGATAATAAGCGTCTTGATAAATTGTGAAGTGAGATTTTAGTAAAGCTGCTTTAGTTCGCTGCAAATCTGGCATACTTACTGCTGGGTTAGTCGCTGCAATCCACAGTAAATCAACTTCACCAGTTTCCAATCCAGTAATCATACTCCAAGCATCACGACCGGGTTGTTCGGAAATTTGACCTGGATTTAAACCCCAAATCTTTTCTACTTCGGCTCGATGTTGGGCATTTTTTACAGAACGATATCCTGGAAGAATGTGAGCTAAACCTCCTGCTTCTCTTCCACCCATTGCATTGGGTTGTCCAGTAAGTGAAAATGGGCCGGTACCGGGTTTGCAAATATTTCCAGTCATCAAATGCAGGTTAATCAAGGTACGAACTTTCGCAGTACCTTCCTGAGATTGATTTATTCCCATCGACCATAGAGACAAAACCTTTTTAGAATCAGCCCAATATCTTGCAGCTTGTTCAATTTCGCTGATTTCAATACCGCATTTTTGAGCAACTATTTCTGGTGGATAATGTTCAATGATTCGGGCATAATCAGAAAATCCTTGAGTACATTCGTCAATAAATAAGCTATCAATTTCACCCCAACGCATTAATAAATGAGCAATACCGTTGAGTAAGTCTATATCGGTACCGGGATTGATAGCTAAATGTAAATCAGCTACTTCCGCTGTTTTAGTGCATCGAGGGTCTACAACTATCATTTTGACGTTGCGATTTTTTTTATGGTGTTTCCGCAAACGATTAAAAACAATTGGATGACATTCAGCGGTATTGGTACCAATCAAAAAAGCGCAATCTGTTAATTCTAAATCTTCATAACAACAAGGTGGCCCATCAGCACCCAAGCTTTGAGTGTAACCAGCAACTGCTGAAGACATACACAAGCGGGAATTTGCATCAAAATTATTAGTACCCAAACAGCCTTTGATTAACTTTTGAGCAATATAATAGTCCTCGGTTTGAAATTGACCGGAACCATACATACAGATGGAATTATAATCACCACGACTTTGGCGAATATTTTGAATACGTTCAACGATTTTATTAAAAGCTTCATCCCAACTTACTTGTTGGAAAGATTCTGACAAAGTGTCTCGCATCATTGGGTATTTGAGGCGATTTTTATCGATAGACTCTGTAACGGTAGCTCCTTTGACGCAAACCATACCTTTAGATGAAGGATGATTTTTATTACCAGTTACTTTCCAAATTGGATTACCTTGACTATCTCGATGAGTTGCACGTCCCGATGCTGCGGGAGGAGAAACTTCTAAACCGCACCCAACACCACAATAAGGACAAAGAGTTTTAACAGATTCGGACATATTTTATGATGGTTATAAAATATTGCAAATATTGTTCATATTTTCGTATGAAATGATTCTTTGAAGAGACTTTTGAACAAATTTTGGGTTAATCTTGGACTAAATAAATATATGGAATTATATACCTAATTGTAGAACTTATTACTACGTAAGCAAATTTTTTTTACATTACTATTTATTCAAATAAAGGCATCGTAACGCACCATCCGAGTTTGTCAATATTTTAATGGGGGATGGATGGTTTGTTAAACCTGTATAATTTTTTATTTACTTATTTACCTAGTTATTTGTTTATTTCATCAATGTATATTTATGGTCTCAACACTAAAATCCAATATTTTTTGTAACTATTCTAATTATGGATGATGCGTTACGAAATTATCAAAATTGTTATCTTCAAAATGATTAACTTGTGCCGTAACACACCCTTGTATATTAAGAGTCAAAAATCCAAAATAAAAAGGAACCGATAAACAATACAATTTTTATCGATTCCTTTAGTCAACCAAAGTTTCAATGCAATTAGCTATAGCTCTTTGGTTCGATTACAATTTGCTGTAACTCATCTTCTCCTTCATGATGGTCTGAAAATGAGCCTTCGGGTTCTTTCAAGACAAACCAGCACAAGAAAGCAACTATCAAAGCAGCAATACCCATCATCTGGAAAAAGACTGTATTCGACTGAGCAATAATTGCTGGAGTCACTTCTCCAGGACCGCTTAACCACTCTGGTAACAAACTAAAAATAGTCAGATAAGCTACCGCTCCAACGTTTCCATAAGCTCCAACGTTACCTGCAATTTGACCTGTAACTCGACGCTTAACCAAAGGAACAATCGCGAATGTCGAACCCTCTCCAGCTTGTACAAAGAAAGAACAAGCCATAGTCAACAAGATAGCTAAAGGTAGCCACCAGCCACTACCAACAGTTCCCATCATCATGTAGCCTATACCCATACAAGCTGTAAGGATAGCCATAGTGTTTTTGCGGCTACCGAGTCTATCGGAAATGAAACCACCACCAGGACGAGATACTAGGTTCATGAACGCATAGCTAGCAGCAATTGCTCCTGCTAAAGTCTTGTTTAAAGCAAAAGTTCCTTCAAAAAATGCTGGAAGCATAGAAACCACAGCCAATTCCGAACCAAAGTTAACCACATAAGTTAGTTCTAGAATAGCTACTTGGGAAAAATTGTAACGGTCTTTTGCTGGATACTTCTTACCTGAGAGCAAGTCCTTATTTACAATCCAACAGTTATAAGCCTGAAACAAATATAAAGCAGCTAATCCAGCCCAAACTAGAAACAGTATATTGTCACCGTATAAACCAACCTTTTTCAAGCGCCAACCTAGAAGCATCAAAACACCTGTTAGAGGCAAGTTCATCAACATCAAAAACCAGAAATCGCGCACGCTGGTAACTTCTAAACCTCTAGCATTCTTAGGCTTTTGATAGACTTTTCCAGGAGGATGATCCTGTACATTGAAGAAATACAGAATTCCATACAAAGCGGCAATAATACCACTTCCAGCAATACAAAAACGCCAGTTAAGTAAAGCTTCCCCGGTTGCTGGGTTAAGAGCTCCAAAAGCCAACCAAGCGCCAATTGTTGGTAGAGTCAGTGCAGCACCAGCCGAACCGAAATTACCCCAACCTCCATAAATTCCTTCAGCTAAACCAATCTCTTTGGGAGGAAACCATTCTGCAACCATGCGGATACCAATTACAAACCCCGCACCTACAATACTCAAAGCCAAACGACTGATTACTAGCTGCGTAAAGTTTTGAGCGCTGGCAAAGGCTATACAGGGAATCGCTGCATAAATCAGCAATAAAGTATAAGTAATCCTCGGACCGAATCTATCTAATAGCATCCCGATAATGATTCGCGCGGGAACCGTCAAAGCAACGTTACAAATTGCTAGGGTTCTGATTTGACTTACCTCTAAACCAAAGTCTGCTTTTACCTGTGTCGCTAAAGGAGCAAGGTTAAACCAAACAAAGAATGAAAGGAAGAATGCAAACCATGTCATGTGCAGGATTTTGTACCTGCCGCGAAAAGATAGTAATTCTCCGAGCATTGATTAACCTCTTAATAGTTCATAGTAGGATTTACTTTTAGATGCAGCATTGAGGACATAAACGCCTCTAAGCGCATCATCAAAATGCATATGGGAATCGAAAAAAAATCGAATAAAGGTAATTCATACATAGAAATTACCTTTTAATTTTGCCTTTTTCTAAGTCAGGATGAGACTAATTATGTTTGCTTTAGGCTTGTTTTGCTGTATCAATTAAAACTTTTTAGCTAGACATAATTACTGCTTAAATTAACAAGCCCTCCAAAGTCAAAAAATCTAATCTCACTTAGGCTTTGCGGCAAAAGACTCTATCAATATACGGCTTAAGACAGTATTAAGCTCGTCGCAAGGAATACCTTTATGCACGCAAGTTCCTAATTGGGCATCTTTGCCTACTTTGCCACCCATATATAAGTCCACACCTTCGACCATCTTGCCATCTTTACGGACTTTAGTCCCCATCAATCCGATATCAGCTACTTGAGGTTGTCCGCAGGAGTTAGGACACCCTGTCCAATGTATTCTTACAGGGTTTGGTATTTCTAATTCTGCATCGAGTTGCTTGGCTAACATTGAAGCTCGATTTTTAGTTTCTACCAGCGCAAAATTACAAAATTGCGAACCAGTACAAGATACTAAAGCTCTTTCTAACGGTTGGGGACTGATAGCAAATTTCTCTAACAAAGGTTCGGTGAGAAAATCCTGCAAATTATCATCAAGGATATTGGGAATAATTACATTTTGCTCGACAGTTAAACGAACTTCACAACTACCATAAACTTCAGCTAATCGTGCTAAGTCAAACATGTCTTGAGCATAAAGTCGTCCCACGGGAACGTGCAAACCAACGTAATTCAAGCTCGGTTGCTTTTGCTTGTTAACACCAATGCAATCTCTTTTTTCCCAGTCTATTTCATCTTTTTCGGCTGCAATTTCTAAAGTACGTCCAAATTCTTGTTCAACCATTGAACGGAATTTATCCATTCCCAACTCATCAATCAACCACATTAAACGAGATTTTTGACGATTTGCTCTTGCTCCGTTATCCCGAAACACAGATAAAATAGCCCGACATAAATCAACAACATCATCATTGGGGGGAACCCAAGCATTCAAGGGTATTGCACCTTCACAACGTTTAGCAGAGAAAAAACCACCAACTAAAACATTGAATCCCAATTCTCCATTTTTATAAGCCGGAACAAAAGCTATATCGTTGATTTCAGCATGAACTGAATTGTCTCGTCCACCTTCAATCGCAATATTGAATTTACGAGGAAGATTAGTAAATGCATAATTACCTTCACCATTATTGGTAATCATATCTTGAACTTTTTGCACCAGTTCCCGAGTATCAATCAGTTCCGAACCATCAATACCCGCAACAGGTGAACCAGTAATATTACGGACATTATCCATCCCCGATTGCATAGAAGTCATTTCTACTTCATCCAGACGACGGAAAATATCCGGTATATCCTCAAGACGAACTCCCCGTAACTGAATATTTTGACGGGTTGTAATATCAGCACTACCATCCGTACCATAACGTTGGACTATTTCGGCAAGCACGCGCAACTGGTCGCTAGATAAAATTCCGCTAGGAGTTCTCATCCGTAGCATAAATTTACCCGGTGTCACAGGACGATAAAAAACTCCTACCCATTTGAGACGATGTTCCAAATCGGATTTTTCCATCGCTTCCCAACCAATTTGGGCAAATTTTTCTAATTCGTCTTTAACGTCTAATCCATCTTTTTCCGCTTTAATCTTCTCAAACTTATTAAGACTTGCAGGTTTTTGCGATTGGGTAGTAGACACGGTTGCTTTACTCTAAAAAATCCAAAGTTAACTAATCAACAACGGTTGCACTGACTTAGATAATCGTGCAATCAAACTAATATTTTTTGCCCCAAAATCCCCAAGCTAGGTGTTGCAATCTTTACTTGGTTAAGTTCTTATTAAATCGATAAGTGCCTCAATATTTTTGTATCAGATGTAACTATTTATTTGTTTATTAATTAAATCAATGCAAAATACGCATTAAAACTACTTTATTTTTGCATACTAATTTTCAAGAACAGCATTCGGGATTCTCTAAGCTGCTGATAATTACTGAGATTCATGACAAGCTGAATAAAGAACTAGCAAAATTCAAGCTCAATCTTTGAAATACGCGAATGTTAAAAACTCTTGACATAATTGCGGATGCTGTAGCACAAGCAAACTGGATAGTTGTTAACCAGCAGCTACAGCAGCTATTAGACAAGAAAAATAAAATGCAAGTAGATAATAGTCAATTAGAGCAGGCTGTTGCTATAGTCTTGCAAATAATGAGGATAGGAGATTTTCAAACACGTTGGGATATAGCAAAGATATTTCCCAAAATAGGTAAACCAGCAATTGCTCCTTTGCTAGAAATATTGGATTCACAAAAAGAGGACTTAGAACTTCGTTGGTTTGCGCTTCGTATTTTGGGAGAATTTAACGAGCCTGAAGTAGTTATATCCTTAGTTAAGTTGCTTGAAGAGACACAAGAAGAAGAATTGGCTATTATGTCAGCCCAAGCGTTAGCAAAAATCGGTCAACCTGCTGTTAGTGCGTTGATTGAATTACTTAAAGACGAAAAATCGAGATTATTAGCGGTAAAATCCCTTGCTCAAATTCGACGTTCGGAAGTTATCGAACCTTTACTTTGGGTTATTGACGATTCTATGGCTGAAGTGAGGTTAACAGCGATTGAAGCTCTCAGTAGTTTTCACCACAAGTCTTTAATTCCTGTATTCATTAAAGCTTTGCAAGATACATCTTCTTCTGTTCGTAAAGAAGCAGTTATAGCTCTAAAAATGCGTGCCTACCTTGAAGAAGAATTTGATTTAGTAAATCGTCTTCAACCATTGCTTTTCGACATTAATTCAGAAGTGTGTCAGCAAGCGGTATTAGCAATGGGATGCATGAAAGATTCTTCGGCAATTACAGCTTTGTCTGATATCTTAAAGGCTAAAAATGCTCCTTTATTTATCAAAGAGGAGGTAGTACGTGCTTTAAATTGGAATAGTAGTTTCATTGCTTTAGATTACTTGGAATCTTGTCTTTACTCAAGCGATATTATGCTGATTCAAGAAATTGTTTGTGTACTGGGAAGGCAAGAATCAATTGAATTAAAATCTTACGCTACTAAGATTTTGATTGACTTTCTCAACAGCGATAGAGAAATAGTGCATCAGTCATACGTAAAGCAAAAAATAGCTACATCTTTAGGAGATAATCAAGATTTAAGTGCCCTCGCTCACTTAGAAAAGTTAGCTACTAATGATGATTCAAAGGTCAGATTATACGCAAATGCTGCGATAAAAAAAATACTTAACCGAAACAATAAGTAAGTATTTGACATACTAGGAACTGGAGAAGCCGCAAATGTTTTACCGGTTCCCTTACAGAGAACTTATGTTGTTTTATTGGGGTTTGCAATACCAAATACAAATAAAATTGTAATTAATATATATTACTTGAATGTTGTTTGAATATTACTCATTCACTATTTTATTAGTATTAAATAGGACAGAAAATCTCAATCCACAAACGGTATTTTTAAAATTTTTTATAGCAATATTCCAGAATTTAAATTATTCCAATAGCAATAAATGCACAAATAAATATTAGAATATAAAATTCGTCGTGCTGTGTAATTCCTCCCATGACCGCTACACCCCAAATCCCATTTTCGACAGAAGAAATAGCCAAAGAAGGCATAAAACCTGAAGAATACCAAGAAATTGTCAAAAGATTAGGTCGTCATCCGAATAAAGCCGAACTGGGAATGTTTGGCGTAATGTGGTCGGAACACTGCTGTTACAAGAATTCTCGACCTCTATTAAAACAGTTTCCGACTACAGGTAAACGTGTTTTAGTAGGTCCCGGTGAAAATGCAGGAGTTGTAGATTTAGGTGATGGTTTACAACTCGCGTTTAAAATTGAATCCCACAATCACCCTTCAGCAGTTGAACCATTTCAAGGTGCTGCAACAGGAGTAGGCGGTATTCTCAGAGATATTTTTACAATGGGTGCGCGTCCGATTGCAGTATTGAATTCGCTGCGTTTCGGCAATTTAGAAGATGCCAAAACCCAAAGATTATTTAGTGGTGTAGTATCAGGGATTGCTCACTATGGTAACTGTGTTGGCGTTCCTACGGTTGGTGGTGAAGTCTACTTTGACAGCGCTTACTCCGGTAATCCTCTGGTAAACGTAATGGCTTTGGGTTTGATGGAAACTCCAGAAATTGTTAAATCTGGTGCATCGGGTATTGGCAATCCTGTACTTTATGTTGGTTCCACCACAGGACGGGACGGTATGGGGGGAGCGAGTTTTGCCAGCGCGGAATTAACTGACGAATCCCTTGATAACCGTCCTGCTGTCCAGGTTGGCGACCCTTTTATCGAAAAATCCTTAATTGAAGCTTGTTTAGAAGCCTTCAAAACAGGTGCGGTAGTAGCAGCACAAGATATGGGTGCTGCGGGTATAACCTGTTCTACTTCCGAAATGGCTGCAAATGGTGGTGTGGGAGTGGAATTCGATTTAGACAAAATTCCTAACCGCGAAACTGGAATGGTTCCTTACGAATATTTGCTCAGCGAATCCCAAGAAAGAATGCTGTTCGTTGCTCAAGAAGGTAGAGAACAAGAATTAATTGATATTTTCCTGCGTTGGGGATTAAATGCAGTAGTCGCAGGAAAAGTCATAGAAGAACCAATCGTGCGAATTCTTTATCAAGGAGAAATCGCAGCAGAAATACCTGCTACAGCTTTAGCAGAAAACACCCCAATTTATAATCGAGAATTATTAGCTGAACCTCCAGAATATGCTCGCAAAGCTTGGGAATGGACTTCTGATGATTTGCCCGCTTGCACTTATCAAGGTATTGAAATTAAAGGAAAATTACAAACTTGGAACGATATTCTGCTGACCTTACTTGACACTCCCACCATCGCTTCAAAAAATTGGGTTTATCGTCAATACGACCATCAAGTGCAGAACAATACAGTCATATTACCCGGTGGTGCAGATGCGGCCATTGTTCGGTTACGTCCGGTTTCTGAGAGCGGAGGTAGCGGAGGGAGC
>ERZ1740052.468-NODE-468-length-13858-cov-4.414620_pt1 | contig 13858 bp, 10 predicted proteins | sample MGYA00581750_ERZ1740052 | MGnify/ENA primary metagenome ERZ1740052 (study PRJEB43018, sample SAMN04849743) | marine metagenome | isolation source: floating plastic debris | place: Pacific Ocean | collected 2008-08-30 | study: EMG produced TPA metagenomics assembly... | reverse complement strand
GATCTGCTAGGCATCCTTATCCTATCGGTTGTTGTCAGCGTGGTTAAAGGTGGCAGCGTCAGCCTAGAAGGTTTAATGCTTCTGGTGCTCAGCACCACTGCTTTTGTCGGTGGAATTATTCTGTTGCGCCAGCAGCTAGGGTCGGCTTTTGTCTGGCTCACTCACCGACTAAAAACAGAAAGCGCTCTACTCGTTTGCAGCGTTATCTTTACACTGGCTTGCGCGGCGGTGGCAAATGCCATTCACTTGGAGGCAATTCTAGGGGCCTTTGCTGCTGGAATCATTCTGAGCGATACCGAGATCAAACACCAGCTCACTGAACAGTTTCAGCCACTTGTCAATATTGTGGCTCCTGTCTTTTTTGTAGTGATTGGTGCAAAGACAGACCTAAGTGCACTTAATCCTAGTAATCCAGAAAGCACGACGGGCCTCGCGATCGCAGCTTTTCTGATTGTGGTTGCCGTCTTAGGTAAAGCGGTAACAGGCTACCTACTGCCAAAAGCGCCCATGCTCAATCGTTTAGCTGTGGGTGTTGGGATGATTCCACGGGGAGAGGTAGGCTTAGTATTTGCGGGTATCGGCACCGAACTCGGCATTCTATCTGAGTCGCTCACCGTTGCCATCGTTCTCATGGTGATTGTGACAACATTGGTCGCACCACTGCTTCTACGCGGGATCTTCAACCCAGTCGATTCCATGTATTTCGATTCAAGCAAAGCCATGCACTAATTCATTACCTACCAGCACCATAACAAACCACTACCCCAGCAAAATAATGTCTCTTTTTAGTCGACAAACCCACTTCAATGCCTTTAAGAAAGTCTCACCTCTACTGTTGGGTACAATGGTGTTGGGTGCAATGGCTGCGACGCTAACAGCCTTTCTACCAGCCAAAGGAGCAGAGAGGATTCAGTTTTTTTACGGCCCATTTGAGCCCACTATTTACGTTGACGACCTTGAAACCTTTGCCAAAACGGGAGAGGTTGCTGATAGGCTCGAAGTGTTAACTGACCGCCTAGACGATGAGCAAGAAAATAGCCTGCGGTTATTTTTAAATGCTCAGTACAGTATCGACGAGGTTTCTATCTCACAGTTCGCCTATTCTCCCCTGGGTGAGAGCCTACTACAATCACTGGGAGAAATCGTCCAAACAGACAACTTTCTAAATGGCGGAAAAGCTATTCGCGCAGCGCTTATATTTGCTGCCGCAGAGAGCATAGAAGGAATGACCGTCATGACCGTTCTGCAACAATATCCTCTAGAGACAATCCAGATAGATATTTCACGCTTGCAAAGCCTACTGACGGAAAGCGAACAGGTATTCCGCCATAGAGAATCTGTTATCTCTGAGATAGAGCAGCTATCTGATAGCCAGGCTGTTGGAGGTTTTGCGCCCACTATAGGTGCTGACCCGCAGCTGCAAGGAGTATACAGCTGGGAGGTTCAAACTATCCAATTTCAAAACCCAGAAAGAGCCGTTAGCTCATTAGCAGATATTTACTATCCACTAACATCGGGTGAAGAACTACAGAACATTCCTGTTATTGCTATTTCTCACGGTGTAGCCTCAAATAGAGAAACGCTTGCTTACCTGGCAGAACATTTTGCATCGCATGGCTATGGTGTAGTTGTTCCGGAACACGTGGGGACCAATACTGAAAAATTTAGACGGTTTCTAAACGGGGTCGAAGGCTCTCCAAATCCAGAAGAGTTTATCCTTAGACCACAAGACATTACAGCCGTTTTAGATACACTAGAGATAAAACAGCTCACCGACCGTCGTTTAGAGCAATGGGATTTAGCCTCTGTTGGTATTTTAGGCCACTCTCTAGGCGGCTATACCGCGCTGAGCGTTGGCGGTGCATCTCTTAATCAAACGCCGCTCTCTGAGCCTTGTACAGCATTGTCCAACTGGGTACCCATCAATCCTTCAATGCTGATTCAATGCGAAATATCAGCGCTATCAAGCGAAGGCCCTACTGTTTTAGCAGACTCGCGTATTCAAGCTATTGTCGCGCTCAATCCACTCACTAGCCATGTCTTTGGCCGATCTGGTCTTGAGCATATACAAGTGCCTGTCATGATGGTCGCTGGAGAAAACGACACCTTTACCCCTGCCGTCCCAGAGCAAATTGAACCCTTCAGCTGGCTAACGACAGAGGAAAAGACGCTGGTTTTTATTGAGCAGGGCACTCACTTTTCTCTATTGAGTGGTTCTAGCTCCAGTGTTTTACCCGTTCCACAAGGGACCGTCGGTCCCGATCCACACCAGGCTCAGCCTCAGATAAGAGCGCTGAGTCTGTCCTTTTTCGACCAGCACCTAAGAGACCAGCTGGAAGCAAAGGCGTTCTTAAATCAAGCCTATTTGAACGAATTTCCAGCGGAGCCCTTTAAGTTCAATATTGTTACTGCTTTCTAAATCACTAGTTTGTTGTTTCATCGGGAAGACAGTTACAAAGCCTTTTTCAAATGGTTGGCCAAGCGGCGAATGAAAATGAACTGCGATCGCAAGTCACACCCCAAATTAGTCAATACTTCACCACAACCCGGTCAGGAATGTTCTTCTTTGATAGTCTTCTCAGCGAATATCGAATTACCCTCTGCTCTCAGAAAAGCCGCAGAAACCGCACTTTCCGCCGAGCGCAATCCAATTGCTCGCTACATAGCTGAGCGGCATGCCCCAGCTCATGAAAGCCTGGCACTAGGAAAAAAGAACGCAGAAGTGGGTGCTGAACTTTGGATTACCGAAAACTCTGTCAAACAGGCGCTCAAGAAGATATTTCGCAAGCTTGAGGCTTCTTCCTGTACAGAAATAGCTGTGCAGCTCTCAGCAGAAAAACAGCCACAGTAGGATGCAACGCTGTTCTTTTGCGATATATTTCTGACTTCCTATCGACTGAGCAATCCAGTTGCCGACTCCTTAACCAGGCTCTAATCGCACTAGCCGACCGTTAGACTCATCCGTCAAAACGTAAATAAATCCGTCTGGGCCCTGAGCCACATCTCGCACCCGCTGCCCAATATCGATAGGCGTTTGGCTAACCACAGTGCCTGAGTCATCTAGCTTAATCTGCTGAATAGATTGCGAGACCAACCCGCCCGCAAACAAATCGCCCTGCCACTGAGGCACCTGTTCACCCCGATACACCGCCAGCCCAGAAGGGGCAATCGACGGCGTCCAAACAACGAGAGGATCTACCATACCAGGGCGCGATCGCTCAGATGAAATCTCTCCACCAGAATACTCACGACTATGAGTCACCAGCGGCCAGCCGTAGTTCTCCCCAGCAACTATCCGGTTCAGCTCATCACCGCCGCGAGACCCATGTTCTGTCGCCCACACCTGCCCTGTTGCAGAATCAATCGCCACCCCTTGGATATTGCGATGCCCATAGCTCCAAATCGCCGGGTCAGCGTCAGCTACATTCGTAAAAGGGTTGTCGACAGGGGTTGAACCATCGTCATTAAGCCGCACTAGTGAACCGAGATGACTGCTCAGATTTTGAGCCTGATTGCGGATCAAATCATTCTCCAGTTCTACCGGCGGGTTGCCCCCATCGCCAATCGAAACCAGCAGCGTGCCATCGGGTAGCCAAACCAGACGAGAGCCAAAGTGCTGAGTCCCTGATTTTGTGCGGTTTACCTCAAAAATAACCTGCCAGTCAGAAAGGGTACTGCCATCAAACCGGGCACGCGCCACCTGCGTACGATTCGCCGACCCAGTACCATCAGCATAGGTAAAATACACCCATTGATTTTCGGCAAACTGGGGAGGATCAGAGACTTCCATTAGGCGCCCTAGCCACCGATCTATCTCCTCATGATAGCCAGTCACAGCTGGCGGATCGAGCTCACCGTCTTTAATGATGCGCAATCGTCCGGGTCGCTCTGTCACTAGCACTGTGCCATCGGGTAGCCAGGTAAGACCCCACGGATGCTCTAGTGATTCTACAAGCGTAGCTGGCCGTGGCGTAGGAGACTGGGCAAGGACAGCTGATTCACTGGGGGCGGATGAGGAAGCTGGATCTGGTGGTGGTGTCTCTGAAGGTACTGAGTCTGAAGGTATTGCCTCTGAAGGTGCTGTAGCAGACGAAGTACAGCCGACCAGCGCTAAACTGACAATTAAGGTGCTCAGTATGTGCAGAGAACAGTTTTTAACACTTGCCATAACTCGATCTAGGTCCAATTGAGCTTCTCTTACAACAGTAAAACATAAAGAACAAAACTCAACTTCTTACTCGGCTAACGACGGTTGCCATCAAAATACAAATGGCTCCAATCGCACCGTTAAAACTTAAACCGTCTCCTAACAATAGAACAGAAAAGATGGTGGCAAAGACAGGTTCTAATGTGTACAGCAGGGCTGCCTCGCGGGCAGGAACCCACTTTTGCCCCATCGCTTGTCCCCACAGTGGGCCGATGGTATCAACCAGCCCTAAATACAACAGTGAAGGCATTTGCTCGCCAATATTGATGCCCTGATGCATCACTTCTGGCAATGCCCAAATTGCACCTAGCAAAGCCACAAACCAAACTTGTACAGCGGCTAGCGATAGCGGTTTGTGGCGAGGTGCGATCGCCTCCAAAAATAGAATATATATCGCAATGCCAAGCGCTGAAGCCAGCGTCAGCACATCGCTAAAGCTAAGGCCACCCCCGTCCCAAGACATCACACTCATACCTGTTGCCGCTAAGCCCGCAGCGACCAGAATTTGTCTGGGTAACGGCTTACCCAAAAGCGCACCTATAAGCGGTACTGCAACAACGTTTAGGCCAACAATAAATGCTGAGCGACTAGCAGAGATCATTTCTAAGCCAGTCAATGCGCATGTCGTTTCGAGAAATAAGACCGTCCCCAGTATCATTCCATCTCGCAAAAGCTGACGACTGATCTGCCGTAGCCAAGGCAAGAGCGCAACTGCCGCAATGCTATATCGAACGACAATCAGCACAGAAGGATGAATACTGCTAAGGGTGTCTTTTAGTACGGGAAAAGAAGTTCCCCAGATGAGGGTCACAAGCAAAAGCAAAAGTGTCCCTTTTTGATGGGTCGTTACAGGAGTAGCCGTCATTGCATTGCAGTGTTACGTCGTGATGACTCACTGTAAGCGACAAGCGCTAGGCAAACTAAACAATGAGCCAGCCGTTTACATCAGTCAATTCGATGGAAAGACCGACCCCTTTCCTGTAAGGTTTACGACAACTTAGACATGCTGAAAACGTAAGCTTGCCCGCGTTGCTAAAGAATAATTGAGGACTGACAAAATGGGACTGAGCTTCCCAAACCATCCCAAACTGGCATATTTACACACGCTCACTGTGGTCGCGGATGCAGGTAGTTTTAGTGAAGCCGCCCTGCGGCTCCAGGTTTCTCAATCTTCTGTCAGCTATGCGATCGCAGCTCTAGAAGACGAGTTAGGTGTAATACTGCTCTCGCGAGGCCGGCAGGGTGCCTACCTCACCCCAGTAGGAGAGCAGATTGTCAGCCGCGCTCGGCAGATTACTCGTCTGCTAGACGATGTTGTAAACCAGGCGAATCTAGCGAAGGGACTAGACGGTGGCCATGTTCGCATTTCTGCCTTTCGTAGCGCAGCGTCTCACTTACTACCAGAGGTCATCGCCGAATTTTGCCGTCGCTATCCGGCTATTGCTGTCCGCATTGCTGAGCACGACGATTGTCCTGAAGCTGAAGAAGACTTACGCCGGGGCCGAGTTGACTTAGCAATCACCTATCTACCGCCTAGCAGCGACCTTGAAACCTGGGAACTGGTACAGGACGACTTTGTAGTGCTTTTTCCACCTGGCTTTCAGCCAAAAGGCAATACCATTCGTTGGACCGATTTGACGGCCTATCCCCTAGTGATGGCGCCTGAAGGCGACTGGTGCGACGCGCTAGTGTATGAGCACTGCGCCCAGTATGGCATCATGCTATATCCAAAGTATCACGTACGCTCAGATGCCACCATTGTTAGTATGGTAGAGAAGGGCCTAGGTGCAACCATTAGTCCTCGATTGGCCACAACACCTACACCGGACGGTGTTAGCGTTTATGGCTTACCCATGCCCTTGATTCGCAACATTCGCGTAGCCATTTTGAAAGAGTCACTGCTGACGCCTGCAGGATTTGCACTACTGGATTTACTCAAAGAGATGTGTTCTCTCAGTAAACCAAACCAAGGGGATGCTGAGACTACCCCTATGCAGTAGATAACCGATATTCGAAGTCAGCCCAGCAAAGAGATTAAACCCTGGCTAAGCGAGCAGCTGGTATGGGGTAGCGAATTGCTAGCGATTGCGTCTCAATGTCGTTCTCATTCACGAACGCAACAACTTCTGGCACAATCTCTGGTTGTGTGACAGCTGTGAATCGTAGTCAAGGTTAGTAGGATTAGCCGCACTCGCTCCGTGCCGACCAGCCTCAATGCCAATCTCTTTTCCCTTCTGATTAGGTCACCTTCAACCTCAACGCCTGTAAGATCGTTGAAGACATGACATTAAGAAAGCCTAACGATGCCGCCATCAGACGCTGGCTAGAACATACTCACGCAACAGAATATCTTCAGCACCAAGGGCGAGGTCGGTATCAGAGATTTTATCGAGTTGTAGCTCGCTACTCGCTGCCGCTCGCACTAGCTCTTTCAGACGCCCTGCCTACTGAAGCGCTTCAAGATCTTCAGCTCCATTAATGTGATAGCTGCCGAAAAAGATTTGCGGGGCACTCGCTACGCCCGAAGCATAGATACTGCTATCAGCATCGCGCTGGCTGCCTATTACATTGTGGAAATATCACCTCGTCACCATAGAAGAGGTCGGTGAACTGTTCGACTGGCTCACAAATGCGTGGGAATCGGCTCGCCATGAGTCTCTTCACAACAGGTGCTAACGCCTTCACGCTGTACTCAAAGGTCTCAGCATTGCGAGAAACCGCATCATAAGGCGCAGATAATTAGGACGACTTAGAGCAGCTTCCCACTGAAATACAAACTTAATAACACTCAAAGGGCACATCAATGGTGGCATGTGGGCTGTAGATTTTAGTCTCGATGGCGTGGCTCTTTTGTAGGAAGACCACAAAAGACATTGAGGCAGAAGAACGAAACATACAGGTCGAGGCTACCTATTGAAACGAGCCTAATCTTTCATAAAGGAAATCCATAGAGGAAATCTATCAACTCATCACGTTTCTTTTTAGATGTAAGGCTCTCAGGGAGGGCATTTGTACGCTTGAGTACAAAAAGAATTTGCCAATTCATCAGAATGCTTGCATACGAACAGGAATTTAGGGTGCTTATTTCGGCGGCTGTAGTTCTCAAGCGGGATCGCTCTGTTGCTGAATAGTGGACGGTACGACAAAGCTCTATTTAATGAAGTGTCTAGGAGTTGAATATGCGACAGGTTAAGCGTTTTTTGGGTCGGCGTAAGTTTTTTGTAGTGACAGGGCTGGCAAGCTGCTCAATGGCGTTAGCAGTTGGCTGCTCACAAAGCGTAGAGGCACCAGTTGAAGCTGAAGCGCCAGCAGCAACGGATAGTGAAGTCGCCGCAGCGCCTGCTGCCGATATGCCCAAAGTTAAAGTGGGTTTTCAAACAGGGGACATCAACAACATTACGATGGTGGCTGCTGAAGAAGGCTATTTTGAGCAGGTAGGATTGGACGTGGAGATGAGTCCTTATTCTTCTGGCGGTGCTATGGTGCCAGCGCTTGCGGCTGGAGAAGTCGATATTACCTGGTTTTTCCCCTTCCCTTCGCTGACAGCGTTTGCCACAGGGGTTGATCTTGAAGTGGTCTTGCTCGACCACGCGCCTTTGACGGCAGAGCGTTTGATTGCCAGTGAGTCAGTGCCTGATATGGCAGCACTTCAGGGAAAAACGCTGGGTGTCACCATCGGGACCTCGGGTCACCATTCTCTCTTAGCCGCTTTGGATCAAGCAGGTCTTTCTCAAGATGATGTCACGCTCGTAAATCTGAAGCCTTCAGAAATGGCAGCGGCCTTCTCCGCTGGGCAAATTGATGCTGCCTGGACCTGGGAACCCGCAGCAGGCAAGCTCAACGAGCTAGGTGGAACAGATATTGCAACGGCTAAGTCAGTAGGTGCCTATGCCGTAGCGCTGTGGGGCGTGCGCAAGGAATTCGCCGAAGAGAATCCTGAGGTGATGATGAAGTTTATGGAAGCCTGGGATATGGCTCAAAAAGACTACCTCGCCGATACTATGTCTGGACAAAAGGTGCAAGCTGAAAGACTCAATCTTTCTCCAGAAGACTTTGGTGCAATGGTCGATCGCCAGGGCTCAACGGTGATTCCGATAGAAGATCAGCTGTCGGATGAATGGCTAGGCGAACCGGGTGCTCCCGAATCAACGAACCTGTACAAAGCCTATGAGCAATATGCGACTTTCCTGGTTGATCAAGGGCGATTGGATGGTGTGCCAGAAGATCTTGCACCATTGATCAACTCCAGCTACATTGCTGATTATCTTGAGACCAAGTAGATATGTCTCAATCAATTCATATACCTTCCCCGGTAACCCATCAGCCGGGTAGCCATCAAACTAAGCCACATAGTTCAACAGTGGCTCAAGAAGAGATTATCGGTCTAGACCGTGTGACGTTTGGATATAGTCGCAAGCATCTAGTACTGCAAGATCTTACCCTCAGCATTCAGCGGGGAGAATTTTTGACTTTGCTAGGGCCTTCGGGCTGCGGCAAGTCAACGATTATGAACCTGATTGCGGGCTTTTATAAGCCGCTAGCAGGACTAGTCACCCACGGTGGCGAGCCGGTTAAGGGCCCTTCAGAAAGGAGGGGAGTGGTGTTTCAGGGCAATGCGCTGTTTGACTGGATGACAGTAGAACAGAATGTTGCATTTGGGTTCCGGTTTCAGCCGTTGCCCAAGATTGAGAAGCAGCAAAAGGTGAAATCTATCATTGAGCTGGTAGGCTTGCGGGGCAGTGAACGTAAATATCCCTATCAACTGTCGGGAGGGATGCGACAGCGGGTGGCAGTTGCTCGCTCAATGGTAGTGCAGCCGGAAATTTTGCTGTTGGATGAGCCGTTTGCAGCGGTAGATGTGCAGACTCGTGAGGGCCTACAAGAGGAGCTGTTGAAGCTGCATGAGCAGGTCTCGGGGGCTATTTTGTTTGTCACGCATAGTATTGAAGAGGCGGTGTTTTTGAGCGATCGCATTATCATCCTCGATCGCAATCTAGGGGGCATTTACGATGAAACGATCGTACAGCTGCCTGCGCCTCGCTATACCGCAATGAATCGAGTCTCTGATGCCTTTAATCAGTACCGAACCGACCTGTATTTGAAGATGAAAGCCATCGGTTGATCAGCCCAGTGAAGGACTAGTGAAGGAAATTTCTCAATGCAGCTAAAAGCATCAAAACAAATCTCTGCCGATATCTCTGAATTTAAAGGGCGAGATCTAAGAACTCAGGAGCTAAGAGAAAGAGGACTGTTGTTTTGCGTGGGCATTGCGATGCCAGTGCTGATTCTCATCCTTTGGGAAGTCACCACGCGCCAAGGGTGGATTGATGAGCTGTTTTTACCGAGTATTTCGGGCATTGTGTCTCAGTTCTTTGCGATCGCAAAAAAAGGATACGCTGGTACCCCCCTGATAGCTCACGTACTTGCCAGCTTGCGCCGCGTATTCACAGCTTTAGGCATCGGCACCGTTGTCGGCCTCCTGCTGGGTCTGCTCATGGGCTACTACAAATATATCCGCGCTGCCTTTTACGTCGCAACAGAGATATTGCGCCCTATTCCACCACTCGCCTTCATCACTCTGTTCATCCTGTGGTTTGGCATTGGTGAAGTTTCAATAGTGTTGATTATCCTCTACGCTGGCGCACTGATTGTCATGCTCAACACTATGGAGGGCGTACGAGCATGCCCCAAGGAGAAGATATTGGCCGCCCGCACCCTCGGCGCGAACGATCTGTCTATTTTTGCATTTGTCATTTTCCCCGCTGCCTTGCCAAACATTTTTACCGGGATGCGAGTTGCACTGTCGGTCGATTTTGGCATTTTGGTCGCTTCTGAGCTGCTAGCAGGCGACCTAGGCATAGGCTATATCATTCAAGACGCCAGCACTTTCTTTAATGTAGAAGCGCTGTTTGTTGGCATTTTGATGATTGCCTTTTTTGGTGTGGTGTCTGACTTTTTGCTCAGGCTGATTTCTGCTCGCGTTGTTCACTGGCAGGGATGATGGGATTCGTACAACCCCTACGATCTCTGCGCAAAATCTAGATATTTTATTGGAATTGAATTCATGGTACAGACTCTCTCTAGCCCGTCCAAAACCGCTACTCTAGAAGAACAAATTCTCTCTGAAATTACAGCTGAAAAATGCATTCAGCTGATTAAGGATTTGGTGCCGACGGGGCAACCTGGCTGTGGGAATTCTATCGATCCAGAATTTCGGATGCCGCATGAAGAAGACATTTCTAAGCAGGTAGGAGAACTGTTGAAGTCTTATGGCTTGGATGTGGAGTGGGTGGCGGCCATTGAAGGACGCCCGAATGTTGTGGGTCGTTGGAACGATGGACTGCCGGGTCCCTCACTTATTTTTAACGATCATTTAGACACCTACCCTTCTTGCGATCCGCAAGAGTGGCATATGTCTGGGCACAACCCTTACAACGCTACGCTGCACGGCAACCATCTTTACGGTCGCGGTACCTCAGATACCCGAGGCAATATGACCTGCCAGCTGATTGCCGTAGAACTGTTGCGGAAGGCTGGAGTGAAGATTAACGGTGAGCTAATCTGCGCGTACACCGTGGATGAGGAGCGCCACGGCAAGGCTGGCTCAATGCATTTGTTGAACGAGTATGGCCTAACAGCTGACTATGAGGTGACCGCTGAGCCCACGTCTTGGACGAATGAGGACGAATGGGGAATTGGGATTGCGCTGGCTCATTCAGGGCTGTGCGTGGTGGATATTGAGATGAGTGGCGTGCGATCGCACATTTGGCGGCCCGACGAAGGCGTCAACCCCATCCTCCACATGGCCCAACTGATTGAAACGCTCAAGAACACGCCTTTCACCCACGAACCGCCCGAAATTTACGGACCCACTCAGCCAAGCATTTGCCCCGTTAAAATCGAGGCCGGCAAAATTGGTGAAGGTCAGTTTACGCCGCCCTCCTGCAAAGCCAGAGTATGGGTGATTGGCCTAGTGCCAGGCATGACCTACGACTCCATTGTGGCAGATATGCAAAAGGTGATTGATGAGATGACCTCAGCAGACCCTACGGTGGAGGCCACTATCACTCAGGTAGAAGGAGAGACTTTTGTTCCTGCCTACATGGAAGTCTCGAAAGATGCAGCTCACGTACAGGCACTCTCTAAAGCCTATAAGCAAATTCTAGGAAAAGACCCTGTGCTGTATCGCAAAAACGCCTACTGCGACACATTGCGATTCGCTCACAGCGGCATTCCTTCTATCACCTTTGGACCTGGTGAAGATGGCTGGGCTCCAGTAAACGAATACATAGATATAGAGAAAGTGGTTGCCGCCACCAAAATATATGCGCTGTTTTTGCTAGATTTTTTCAAAGTAGAAAAAAGCTAATACACCAAGGATTACCCTAAGTTTTTGCTTTCACGCACCACAGATACCCTGGCTTTGCTGGGGTATTTTCTTTGAAATGGAGATCCCCGCTTTGAAAATCACAGTTCCGGCTAGGCCCTACCCTACTTCGTTCGATTTCGAGCATACAGCGCTACTGGTCATCGATATGCAAAACGACTTTTGTACCGCTGGCGGCTGGGCAGACCGCAAGGGGTTTGACGTCAGTAGAACACAAAAACCGATTCAGCCGTTGAAGGCTCTATTACTCGCCCTACGGCAAACGCCGATCACGATCATCCACACGCGAGAAGGACACCGCGTAGACTTAAGCGATTGCCCACCCCACAAGCTCGCTCGCTCAAAACGACAGAATGCTGAGATTGGTAGTGAAGGTGTTATGGGACGATTGCTAACGCGCGGCTCCAAGAGTCACGATTTTGTCGATGACTTGCAGCCCTTTCCCAATGAGATTGTATTGGATAAGCCTGGAAAAGGCGCTTTTGTTGCAACAGATTTAGACCTAATTCTGCGACAGAGAGGGATTAAACAACTGCTGCTAACTGGAGTAACAACAGAATGCTGTGTACACACAACTCTCCGCACAGCGAACGATTTGGGCTATGAGTGCTTGCTACTGGAAGACTGCTGCGCGTCCTTAAATCCAGAGTTTCACAGGATATCAGTAGAAATGACAGAGACAACTTTCGGCTGGGTAACAGACTCTAGGGAACTTCTTAAATCAATCGATTCATAGAATCAAGAATTGAACCTTTGTAGCTATCAATAGCTTTTCACAGGCAGACACCCAGCGCTCATAATCTGATCTACTATCTGTTGAATCTAGCTCAGCAGCTGAGATTTCTTCAGCCAGCTGCGCCGTCCACTCTGACCAACTATAATTGATGCGTAGAAGCTAATAGATTAACAATGGCAAAGGCTTTAGCCTCCCAAGGAGCCTGAAAAACAGGCTCAGAGCTGTCGTCAGAGAAAGGCAATGAAGTTGGCGAGTTTGAAGAGGAAGGGTGCATAGCTTTCAGCAGCATTTAATTGTCTATTCCAGGAGATTGTTCTAGGTGGTCATCAAACAAATCGAGATACAGCGAATCATTGGTTGAAGCCTCCATGCCCTATAGCTCCTGAGCAGAGAAACAAACGCTATACACATGCTGTGGCTTAGTTGAGAGCCGTTGCCCGACTGTGTCTGGAAATACGTTAGTGTCTTTAGTTTTTCGCCATATTCGACCGCTGGTGTTTAGCGTGTTCACGCTGAACGACGAGGAAAAAGACGGTCAGAGGCTTTGCGCTTCTATCGTTATCCGATTGATGGCACTCACGGACAGAACACTGCCCAGCAAATGATACAGCGCTTCTTGTAAGTCCCTCAATGAAAAGGCGGCGAAAACTTACAGACACTAACCAATTTAACTAGCTAACTACGTAACTACTCAGGCGGTCAAAATAAACTGTTGAAGCCTGTCCTGATAGCGTTTCAGCGAATACGACAAAGAAATAAATTCCCAATAATTCAAAATAATTGGGCTTTATTGAGAATTCAATAAGTTCTAGTCGTTCTAATAAAACGTCTGAACGCTACTGGTAGCGTTTTCAGAATTGTTGGAAGCTGCATATGGGTCCTGAGTAGTTACCTAACTACTTATTAGAGCTACTCTTGCAGTCTATCCACCCAAATTTGGCTGAATATATTGCAAGCTTGCAGTCTATCCACCCAAATCAGCTGGATAGACTGCAAATTATCCATATAGTACGTTCATATTAGGTGGATATATTGAAAGTTTCAGTATATCTTCCGTGTCTGGGCAGCCAAATTTTGATGAACTGTATCAAAAAGTACATGCGTTCTATTTCTACATATGGACTCAAAGCCAAGAAAGCTACTCTACTGGACCAAGTTCGCGATTCGCTAAGAGCGAGGCTTCGCCAACGCATTCGGTTGAAGCACTATTCTTATCCTGGCTGTCTCCTGCTTGAGTGATAGATGCTTTGTCGTTACAGGTTTCTAGTTTTACTACGCCATCACTATGATTTCTCTGGATATAGCCCTAAAACACCTGCTTCAGAGGCATCACAAATCCCCCGCTCGGTAATCAATCCAGTTACCAACCGGGCAGGCGTGACATCAAAGCCATAGTTTACAGCAGGACTCTTTTCAGGGGTAAGCAACACTTTTTTGAGGTCACCTTCGTGCAAGCCTTGAATGTATCGCACCTCACCGCCATCGCGTTGTTCAATCGGGATTTCCTTAAGCCCATCCCGCATCGTCC
>ERZ1740052.467-NODE-467-length-13872-cov-5.633133_pt1 | contig 13872 bp, 20 predicted proteins | sample MGYA00581750_ERZ1740052 | MGnify/ENA primary metagenome ERZ1740052 (study PRJEB43018, sample SAMN04849743) | marine metagenome | isolation source: floating plastic debris | place: Pacific Ocean | collected 2008-08-30 | study: EMG produced TPA metagenomics assembly... | reverse complement strand
GGTAGAGTGTCTGCCTTACAAGCAGAAGGTCACAGGTTCAAATCCTGTATTACCCATATTTTGGGCCCATCGTCTAATGGATTAAGACAAAAACCTTCTAAGTTTGAAATGTAGGTTCAATTCCTACTGGGCCTATTATTACTTATCCGTTAATAGCTTTTTTAGCATATAAATATGAATAGCTGGTGAAGGGATTTGAACCCCCAACCTACGGATTACAAATCCGTTGCTCTACCGTTGAGCTACACCAGCTAATTGATAAAGGTAAGGATATATTATTCCAATATTTTTTTCAAGAATTAATTTTTGAATATTCGACAACTGTAGTGGAATCTTGAAAATTTGAAATTTTCAAGATTCTTTGAAAAAGATTAAATTTCAAATTGGTTGCCGCGTCGATATTGCAAGAAGGCAGCAACAAAAAGGCCTAATGCACTCACAGTGATTAGTCCTAAAACAATACCCGATAATAAAGGTTCTACCATTGAATTATTCTAAATTGTGTAATAGTAAGAGAGATATAATTTTATATGTCCTGCTATAATTATATAATATAAATAATCAAAATGAGACATTCTCAAATTTAATTATCTGAAACCAATAGCTGCTTGCCAAACAAATGCTAACAATAAAAAGAAAAGAGGAATAATGGGTAAAACATCAACAATTGGACTAAAGATCGCATAGGCTTCTGGTAAACGAGATATTAATAAAGTTTCCATGTGTAGATTATATATAATGTATATTTAAAATTTCAGATTAGTGTGGTTAATTTTACTATAAAAGTTTTCAAATTTTAAATTTATATTAATTTTTTATTTTATAGATTTTTTGTATACAATTAAGATTATCACTTTTTAAAATTGATAGTTTTTACATTCAAAAAATCTTGAAATTAAGATATGTCAACTTCTTTTTTACCTGCTATTTTAGTTCCCATTGTAGGTTTAATTTTTCCTGCATTAAGTATGGCGCTATTCTTTCTATATATTTCGGTTGATGATATTGATTAATCTTCGATAATTTTAGACTTGAAAAGTTTCAAGTCTAAAATAGTGTGAATTTTTTATTTTATTTTTTTAAACACTTTAGGCTAAATTGATATATAATTGTAAGTATAAGTTATTAAGACTAAAGTAAAACTATTTTAAAAATAGTTTATTTTTACAAAAATTAAATTAAAGGATTATTAAAATATGACCATTGCTATTGGGCAAGACCAAGAACGTGGCATTTTTGATCTAATTGACGATTGGTTAAAAAAAGATCGATTTGTTTTCGTGGGTTGGTCAGGTTTATTATTATTTCCAACTGCATATTTAGCAGTAGGTGGATGGATGACAGGTACAACTTTTGTTACATCATGGTACACTCATGGTTTAGCAAGTTCATATCTTGAAGGATGTAATTTCTTAACTGCGGCGGTTTCAAGTCCAGCTAATAGTATGGGACATTCTTTATTATTACTGTGGGGTCCAGAAGCACAAGGTGATTTTACACGCTGGTGTCAAATTGGTGGTCTTTGGGCATTTATTGCATTGCATGGTGCGTTTGGTTTAATTGGTTTCTGTTTACGACAATTTGAAATTGCACGTTTAGTAGGTATTCGTCCTTATAACGCTATTGCATTTTCAGGTCCAATTGCAGTTTTCGTTTCAGTTTTCTTATTATATCCATTAGGTCAAGCAAGTTGGTTTTTTGCACCTAGTTTTGGCGTAGCAGCAATTTTCCGTTTCTTACTATTCTTACAAGGTTTCCATAACTGGACATTAAATCCATTCCATATGATGGGAGTAGCGGGAATTTTAGGGGGTGCTTTATTATGTGCTATTCACGGTGCTACTGTAGAAAATACCTTATTTGAAGATGGTGATGCTGCAAATACATTCCGAGCATTTACACCAACACAATCGGAAGAAACTTACTCAATGGTTACTGCTAATCGTTTTTGGTCACAAATTTTTGGTGTAGCGTTCTCAAACAAGCGTTGGTTACATTTCTTTATGTTATTTGTTCCAGTAACCGGATTATGGACAAGTTCTATTGGAATCGTAGGTTTAGCCTTAAACTTGCGTGCATATGATTTTGTATCACAAGAATTGCGTGCTGCCGAAGATCCGGAATTTGAAACATTCTATACAAAGAATATCTTATTAAACGAAGGTATTCGTGCATGGATGGCGGCACAAGATCAACCACATGAAAACTTTGTATTCCCTGAGGAGGTATTACCACGTGGAAACGCCCTTTAATAGTAGTATCGCAGGTCGTGACATTGAATCAACGGGTTTTGCTTGGTGGAGTGGAAATGCACGTTTAATCAATGTTTCTGGTAAGTTATTAGGTGCGCATGTAGCGCATGCTGGCTTAATGGTTTTTTGGGCAGGAGCTATGATCTTATTTGAAGTTTCACATTTTGTTCCAGAAAAACCATTATATGAGCAAGGTTTTATTTGTATGCAACATTTAGCAACATTAGGCTTTGGGATTGGTCCTGGCGGCGAAATTACTTCAACTGTACCATATTTTGCTGTTGGTGTTATTCATTTAATTTCATCAGCAGTTTTAGGTTTTGGTGGAATCTATCATTCACTGTTAGGTCCAGATACATTAGAAGAATCGTTCCCATTTTTTGGTTACGATTGGCGTGACAAAAATAAAATGACAACGATCCTAGGAATTCACTTATGTCTTTTAGGTATTGGTGCTTTATTACTAGTTGCAAAAGCAATGTATATCAATGGGGTCTATGATACTTGGGCCCCTGGCGGTGGTGACGTTCGCTTAATTACAACTCCAACGTTAAACCCTATTGTAATCTTTGGTTATGTTTTCCGTTCACCATTTGGTGGTGATGGCTGGGTTGTTTCTGTTAATAACATGGAAGATGTTATTGGTGGACATGTCTGGGTTGGTGCTTTATGTTTAACTGGTGGAATCTGGCACATCTTTACAAAACCTTTTGCATGGGCACGTCGTGCATTTGTTTGGTCAGGTGAAGCTTATTTATCGTACAGTTTAGCAGCCATTTCATTAATGGGTTACACAGCTGCATTATACGCTTGGTATAATAATACTGCTTATCCAAGTGAATTATATGGACCAACAGGACCAGAAGCTTCACAATCACAAACATTTACGTTTTTAGTTCGAGATCAACGTTTAGGTGCTAATGTTTCATCAGCACAAGGTCCTACTGGTTTAGGTAAATATTTAATGCGTTCACCAAGTGGTGAAATTATCTTTGGTGGTGAAACAATGCGTTTTTGGGATTTACGTGCGCCATGGGTAGAACCATTACGTGGTCCAAATGGTTTAGATATTAATAAAATCAAAAATGATATTCAACCTTGGCAAGAACGTCGTGCAGCGGAATATATGACTCACGCCCCTTTAGGTTCTCTTAATTCCGTAGGGGGTGTAGCTACAGAAATTAATTCAGTTAACTATGTATCACCTCGTTCATGGCTATGTTGTTCACATTTCTTCTTAGGGTTCTTTTTCTTAGTAGGTCATTGGTGGCATTCAGGTCGTGCACGAGCTGCAGCGGCTGGATTTGAAAAAGGTATTAATCGTGCAAACGAACCTGTATTATCAATGCGTCCAATTGACTAGTTTTAGTTTCTTCTCCATTATTTTTTACCTAATTAAAATTAGGTAAAAAATAACAAATTACTATTTTATGTTTAAATTTAATTAAAAATGCTTTAACGTTATGTCAAGACAAAAAATTAAAAAGACATTGGCTGGTAAAATCGTAAGTTATGCTACACAAGGGTATCTATACGCTGAAATCATTATAGTGACAAATCTTCAAGTCGCAATAGTTGTTTGGTCTGAGGACGAGTATGATGACAAATTTATAAGGTATGCTGCTAAAAATTGCAAGTGTGTGAATTTTAAAGTCGAAACATTGTTGTCCAACTCGATTGATACAGGCTTTTTTGCTTACTAAATAGAAACTAATAACGCAAAAGAATATGTGGACTCCAACTTTTATTTAATGCTAACATATGAATTTACTGTGCTCTATAAATGTCCGATTAGAAGATGTTAGCAAATATTTGTATATTGACATTCGAATATAAATAAACCAAATACAGAAAAAGTCTCAGATAAATTTAAGATTTCTGATACTGCCGAGAATAATATTTCTGAAAGTGATACCCTTGATTCTACAGATTTATCAGAAAAAGTAGTTCGGTTACTGTGTAATAGTAGTCATCAAGATTTATTAGATTTGAATCCCCCTGACTTACCTCAGTTCGATTCCTCCCTATTTGGATGTTCTGGGATTAGACTCGAAATTGAAATACTGGTTCCGAAGACTCGAAAACTTTATGATTCGATTGAAAAAGGATATGACTCAATAGGATAGGGTATTATCAAAAAAATAATAATACCAGCAATGAGTAAAATTAGATATGTCGGACTGAAATTCTTTGATCATATACGATATTCAATGGGGATAAAGATTTAATTGAGACGTACATAATTGTATCCTATTGGTGTTACAGTGAAACTGTTAAAAAAGTATCTCCATTTCTAATCATTGAAAAGATCATAACAAACTTATTTTACTAATAGTAGGTTTTTATTAAATAATTTATTAAGACTAGTGAAGTATTTAATGGGTTGCCTGGGATTTGAACCCAGAACCATTCGGTTAAAAGCCGAGTACTCTACCATTGAGTTAGCAACCCTAGTATAAATAGTACCATGAATTTTGAAAAAACGTAACAGCTTTTTAAAATTCATGGTACTAGTTTCTCGAATTTATAAACCGGACCGAACATCCAATTTTTTATCTCAAAATTCTAGCTGAAATTTGTTAGTTCTTATTAGGAAAAAATAGTAATTAATAAATAAAATATGAAAATATTATTTTTACTTTAAATCATTTTAAAGTAAAATGAAACTTGACATTATCAGTTATTTTATTAATTAATGTTTTATTACAAATTAATATATAAGGATTCTAAAAAATGGTTAATTGGCAAGTTCTAGGACAATTAGTAGCAACAGGTATTATTATGTTGTCAGGTCCGGCAGTAATTATTTTACTAGCATTAAAAAAAGGTAATCTTTAATATTCATATTAATAATTTGGATCATCACTATAAAAATTTTTAAAAATAAATATGATAACCGTATTAACAGCTTTATTAGTTTTAATTTCATTAGGTTTAATTGTAACAGTTCCTGTAGCTTTGGCTACCCCTGGTGAGTGGGAAAATTCGAAGGATAATTTTACAAAAGGTTTTCAAGCTTGGGTAGCTTTAGTTATTATTATTGCAACTGCCGATGGAATTTCTTTATCAATCTAAACGTTTAGAAATTATAGGTAAGCTATAATTTCTAAATTATTTTAAAGTATTGACAAAACAAATAAACTTCGGTAATATTTAATAAAAATTGTAAAAATAAACTTCTACAATAATTATTTACAGCGGGCATAGCTCAGTGGTAGAGCGCAACCTTGCCAAGGTTGATGTCGCGCGTTCGAATCGCGTTGCCCGCTTCAAACTTAATCAAGTTTGAAGGAATTTAAGCCCCCATCGTCTAGAGGCCTAGGACAGCTCCCTTTCACGGAGCAGACAGGGATTCGAATTCCCTTGGGGGTAAGCTATAGAATCTTTATTTTGTTTGAAAATATAAAAACTTTACTTTTTCAAAAGAATAAGCTATGGTATCGTTTGTAATCTTTTAATTTAAATTTTTTGTAATCTATGAAACTATAGAATTCAACATAAACTTATGCTAGATCCATTTAAATACTTTGTAATTTCAATGAATACTGAAACATATTTACCCATATTTGATGTCAACTCTCAATCGTCTAGTTTTAGTTTACAAGATAACCCTCCGTTAATAATACTTTTCAATATGATTCAAGATTTCTTGAAAAAAGTTGAGGTTGGTTTAACAGCAACAGATATAGAAAACTTTATATTTTTTGTTATTGCTATTCGTGTTATAATTCTTTACTGGCGTTACAATTTAATAACATCCTTTTATATCAATTGTGTTTGTGCTGCTGCTGCTTATTTATGGTATCGGCACTTATTTGATTTGCTTGGCATGTATAAGTCTATTTTAATACATGTTCCACAAATAGGCAATTTAGCAACATTTAGCAAATTAGGGTGGGAGATGTATGGTTTAGAAGAATTATATACTAAAATATATCTGAATGAAGCAAGTGACGCTGCTCGTTGGCATACACCTATTCAACTATTTGAAGAGGCAGCTGGAAGAGTACTTATACATAATGGTCATTATATTGATCCTCTTTCAATAATAATTTCAAAATTCAATCTGAGTCCATTTTTTTCTAACGCTTATTATTTTATATACGAGCAAATATTAGGGCGAGGATATCAAACCACTCGTAAGTTTATACGTGATATTAGTAAGCTAGTAATTTATTCTTTAATAGTTCGTTCCGGAAAAAAACGATGTCCTTATTTAATACGGTGGCATTGGACTACCATAATCGTAACAGGAGTCCCAGAACGATTTTACGTAGGAATTGTTTGTCGATTCTTATATTATCAACAGGATGTTATAAGACCATTACTATACAATTCTGATAATTTTACACTTCAATTACAATCCCAGGTTTCAGATCTACTTCTATACCTTATGGTTTTTATCCATCTAAGTTTTGTATGTTTTGGGTTAGTACATGCTCTTTGTGGGCAATATTTTTATATCCCTTTGATAACTGAAAATACAGAACTCCATATTGGTCCACGTTTGGCTCAAGAAAACCCCGTTTTTGGTTATCGTGGAGGTGATACTGCGTGGCAAGAGAATAAAACGTGGTCAGATCAAGTAACAAATTCAAATACTTTAAAATTTTGGTATGGCTGGTTTGGTCGTGGAACAGATAAACCGCCGTTTTTAATACCATCTATAGCTGTATTACCCATTCCATTACGCTATAAAAAGTTGTTACGAAAGTTTGTAAAGTCTCTAAAAAGATTGTTTAAAAGATAAAATAGGAAGAATGCATTTTAAAAACATACCCGTTAAAACTATTTTATAATTTTAACGGATATATTTTTAAATTAAAGCGATGAACCTAATCCTGAATATGCACCATAGATAAATAATGAAAGCATAGTGATTACTGCTAATCCACCTACTAAACCTACAAGCCATAAAGGAATTCTACCAGTATTTGCCATAAAATACTCCTATCTAAATAATATTAATTAAAGAAATAACTTGAAAATAGAACAGCTAAAACAAAGATTAATAATAGTCCCCAGTATAACGATGTTCTATTTAATTCTACTGCTTGTTTATTGGGATTTGGACCGGTCATAAAAATTACCTCGTAATTAAATTAATATTTACATTTATCGTTGAATAAATTGCATAGCTGTGATTCCACCCAAAAAAAATACTGTTGGAACTGCTAATCCATGTATCGCAAGCCAACGGAATGTAAAAATAGGATACGCTACTGGTTGATTGATATTTTTTGCCATTTTAATTACCTCAATTATGATTATAAACCTTTTGTTAAATCTTCTAATTCTTGTTTTGCACTAAATCGATCATTTACCAATGGTATTTGTTGACGATCTTGTGTAAAATATTCATTTGGACGTGGCGTTCCAAATACATCGTACGCTAAACCAGTACTCACAAATAACCAACCTGAAACAAAAAGTGATGGGATTGTAATACTATGAATAATCCAATAACGTACACTTGTAATAATATCCGAAAACGGACGCTCACCAGTAGATCCACCAGACATATTTGTATTTTTCCTATAAAAAATGATTGTTGCTCAGTCAAAAAGATTCCAAAATAGAAAAGCGGGCAGGGGGAATCGAACCCCCATTATTAGATTGGAAGTCTAAGGTTTTACCACTAAACTATGCCCGCACAATTCTAGTATACGATTATGCGGGTCGAAAATCAATAAAATTTTATAAATTTTCTAATTTTGTATCTAAAAATTTTGCTAAGTTTGCCGCTTCTTCTTCTAAATTAGAAATTGCTACGGGTTCTCGAGCTGGTGTTAAGGGAATATTTCGCTCATCTTTTAAACATAAATAAATACTGCGAGTTGGGTTTAACCCTTCTGTCATTTTTATACCGATTGCTCGAACATTCAATAAAGAATAAGTTAAAAGAATTTCACGATTTTGACCTGGAAACCCTTTTCGAACAATTTTCACTAAATTTTCTAGCTTATTATATTCATTATAACCACTTCCAATGTCAAAAAAAATTGTAACAATAATATAAAGACTGAAACTTAGACTTAAAGTTCCATAAAATAACATTACTATTCCTTGGGGTATAAAAATTAAACTTGCCGTATTTGTAAATGGAAGAAAATTAATTTTAGAATAACTCGAAACACCGGCTAATGAAAAGCCTAATCCTCCGATCAATAAAAAAAATGACCAAAAATAATTACTAAACCGCCGTGAACCAATGATTTTATCTTGTCGGATTGGATTCTGCATCTATCAATAATAAATATTAAATTAATTTAATTGATTTTAATCCTAAAAATAATCCAGACGCAAGTGCAAAACAAAATCCTAGTAGTAACAAATAATCAATAGCAACTGTCATAATTTTTTTTTATTTTATCAAAATGAAGTTTATAAAAATTTTTATATGTATTAATATATATTATATAGTAATATATATGAAAATCTTGGTTAATTAAAGTTTTATCATTAACCAAAATTTCGTTCATTGAAAAATCTTATTATTCATTTAACTAGTTTTTAAATTTATTTTATGGCAAACTTCATTAAACCGTATAATGATGACCCATTTGTAGGGCATTTAGCAACACCAGTCACATCATCAGCAATAACACGGGCAATTTTACAAAATTTACCAGCATATCGTCTTGGTTTAACACCTTTTTTACGAGGTTTAGAAATTGGATTAGCACATGGCTACATTTTAATGGGTCCTTTTGTCAAATTAGGACCGTTACGAAATTCAGACGTTGCTTTATTATCTGGTTTTCTTTCAACAATTGGATTAATTGTGATTCTAACATTAGGTTTGACGATTTATGGAGTAGCAGCATTTGGTCAAGAAAACACTCAAGAAAGAACTGAAAATAATTTACAAACTAAAAAAGCTTGGGACCAGTTTCGTGGTGGTTTCTTTATAGGAGCTTGTGGAAGTGCAGGATTTGCATTTATTTGTTTATCAAGTATTCCATCCTTCACAACAATTTAAAATAAGATTAAATTTACTTTCTGTATCAATATTGATTGTATTAGATCAGTTTTTTTCTGTTCTAATACTCAAAAATATTCCTATTTATACTATTTAATTTTAATTAACTTTACAATCAAAAAATCATGAATACTTCTCCTGTATATTTGCAAGAAGAATACAAAAAAACAGAAATAGAAAAAATTTTAACTCTATTAGATGAGGAATTAATTGGATTGATTCCAGTAAAATCAAGAATTCGAGAAATCGCAGCTTTGTTATTAATCGATAAACTTCGTGAAGAATTAGGAATTGCAGCTGGAAATCCCGGTTTACATATGTCATTTACAGGTAGTCCGGGAACTGGAAAAACAACTGTTGGACTAAAAATGGCAGATATTCTTTACCAACTTGGTTATATTAAAAAAGGACATTTATTAACTGTTACCCGAGATGATTTGGTAGGTCAATATATTGGTCATACTGCACCTAAAACAAAAGAAGTTCTTAAAAAAGCTATGGGAGGTGTTTTATTCATTGATGAGGCTTATTACTTATATAAACCTGATAATGAACGAGATTATGGTTCTGAAGCAATTGAGATTTTATTACAAGTGATGGAAAATCAGCGAGATAATTTAGTCGTTATTTTAGCTGGTTATAAAGAACCCATGGACAAATTTTATGAATCAAATCCTGGTCTCTCATCACGAATTGCGAATCATATCGATTTTCCAGATTATACGACTGAAGAATTGTTACAAATTTCAAAATTAATGTTAGAAGATCAACAATATCAGTTGACAGCAAATGCGGAAGATGCTTTAATTCATTATATCCAAAAACGAAAAGAGCGCCCATTATTTGCGAATGCTCGAAGTGTAAAAAATGCTTTAGATCGTGCTCGAATGCGTCAAGCAAATCGGATTTTTGACAATCGTGATCAGGTTTTAACAAAAAAAGAACTTGTTAATTTAGAAGCAAACGATATTTTACAAAGTAGTGTTTTTCAGAATTAAAAATAATTAAAATTAGGCTATTAAAGTATATGAGTTTATTGGTTATTGGTAGTACAGGTACTTTAGGACGACAAGTTGTTTTACAGGCTCTGACAAAGGGGTATCAAGTTCGATGTTTAGTTCGAAATTTTCCGCGAGCTAACTTTTTAAAAGACTGGGGTGTTGAGTTAGTTTATGGCGATTTATCCAAGCCAGAAACAATTCCACCGTGTCTAAAAGGAATTACAGCAATTATTGATGTTTCTACAAGTCGTATAGATGAACAAGATGCATTAAAGGAAATAGATTGGAAAGGGAAATTAGCTTTAATCGAAGCTGCTAAAATTGGTAAAATTGAAAAATTCGTTTTTTTTTCAACACAGAATTTGGATCAAAATAATCAAATTCCATTATTGAAACTCAAAAATGGGATCGAAACACAGTTACGGATCTCTGGGATTCCATACACAATTTTTAGATTAACTGGATTCTATCAAGGTTTGATCGAGCAATACGCAATTCCAATTCTCGAAAACTTACCAATCTGGGTAACAAATGAAACAACGTATATTTCTTATATGGATACGCAAGATATTGCAAAATTTTGCTTGCGGGCTCTTCAAATTCCACAAACAACAAATCAAACATTTTCGTTAAACGGTCCTAAAAGTTGGTTATCTTCAGAAATTATAAATTTATGTGAACAATTAGCAGGTCAGGAAGCAAAAGTTCAACAAATTCCACTCTTTTTATTAAAAGTTTTGAGTAATTTTTTTAGCCTTTTTGAATGGAGTCAAAACATTAGTAATCGGTTAGCTTTTGCTAAAATCTTAAATACTGAAAGTAATTCGTCAAAATTTAATGCAGATTTGTATAAAATATTCAAAGTGGATTCATCCGAAATTATTCAATTAGACGATTATTTTCTAGAGTATTTTATTCGATTATTAAAACGTTTACGAGATATTAACTTTGAGGATGTTCAAAAACAGAAAAACCTTATTATTTAAGTAATTTTAAATCTACTTTATGGGTGATACTAATTATTTAAGTGGTGTCATTAGAATTATAGAGACACCAAAACACCGATTTTTAAACAATAATAACCTAGTAGCAAGCTGTCGAGTAGAATTGCCAGCATTTCGATCTACTCAAATTGTTCAATTAGAATGTTGGGGTAATGTAGCGAAAGATTTTGTTAAATATTATAAAATTAATGATTATATAATCGTTGAAGGTTATGCTTCACTTCAAAACAAATCTGGCCGAATAAATCAAAATTTTATTGAAAAAAAATTAAAGATTACTGCTTTCCGAATTTATCCCTGTTTTATAGGCTTAAAATAGAAAACTTTTTTTCAAAATAATTAAATATTTCAGAATTTTTTATTTTAGTATAATTAATATTATTAAAAATAATTCTTAAGAGAAATTAAATGTTAACTTTAAAAATTCTAGTTTATACAACAGTTATCTTTTTTGTGTCATTATTCATTTTTGGTCTTCTTTCGAGTGATCCATCACGAAATCCGAATCGAAAGGATTTTGAATAAAGTATTCTTTTCTATAAATTCTCAAAAATATAACAATTGTTATATTTTTGAGAATTTATAGAAATGTTATTTTATTGGTTTTTCTTGGATTAAATATAATTTAAAAATATTTAAGTTAGATATTGTTTTTTAATACCAAAAAATAGGTATCTCAAGCATTATCTTTTGAACATTTTTTGCAAATACTAAATTATACATAATAACTTTTTTTATACATGAAACGTTCTAATTTAATATCAATACTTTTACTGTCTTTTTTAATATTTAGACCAATTCCCGTTTTAGCAGATATTGGAGGCTTAAAAAAATGTAGTGAGTCACCAGCTTTTAATAAACGATTAACTTCAAGTATAAAAAAATTGGAACAAAGATTAAATCAATATGAGATTGATTCTCCGCCAGCTTTAGCGTTAAAGCAACAAATTGATAGAACACAAACACGATTTGAGAAATATAGTCGGTCAGATCTATTATGTGGAACAGATGGTCTACCTCACTTAGTTGCTGATGGACGTTGGACCCACGCTGCAGAATTTATCATTCCTGGATTTGGTTTTCTTTATATTTCTGGTTGGATCGGTTGGGTTGGACGAAAATATGTTCGGGCAGTTAGTGCAACAAAAAATCCAGCAGAAAGTGAAATTATTATTAATGTTCCATTAGCTTTAAAAATAATGACTACAGGTTATATATGGCCCATTTCTGCTTGGCAAGAATTTACAAGTGGTGATTTAATTGTTTCGGATGATAAGATAACCGTTTCGCCACGTTAAATTCGTTTTTAAAATATAATTACTAATTCTCTAGATTTAACTTTATGGAAAATTTTCAAAAATATTTATCAACAGCTCCAGTTTTACTAACGATTTGGCTAAGTTTTACAGCTGGCTTTATTATTGAGATAAATCGCTTTTTCCCAGATACATTAGGTTTTTACTTTTAATTCATTGTACTATTAAGTATAAAAATTTTTATACTTAATAGCATAAAAATAAAGAGTATTGTATTTACTTATTTTTGTATTAAAAATTAGATTATAAATTTTTTTATCATTCAACTTCTAATTTATGTATAATAATATTATTGAAAACTCATAACCGATAGAAAGCGTTCGAAGTTCTATTAACCAGTTTGTGAGGGTTTCGTAAATTTTCGTCTCCCAGCAAGGAGAAAATTAATGGCAATAAGCTCAACAAACCGTAACACAAAAAATGTTCAAATTTTTGTTGAAAAAGATGCGGTTGAAACTAATTTTGCAAAATGGGCACAACCTGGTCATTTTTCAAGAACATTAGCAAAAGGTCCCAAAACAACTACTTGGATTTGGAACTTGCACGCAGATGTACATGATTTTGATAATCAAACAAATTCATTAGAAGAGGTTTCTCGTAAAATTTTTAGTGCACATTTTGGACAATTATCAATCATCTTTTTATGGATTAGTGGGATGCATTTTCACGGAGCCTACTTCTCTAACTATTCGGCTTGGTTAACAGATCCGATCAATATTAAACAAAGTTCACAAGTTGTTTGGCCAATAGTAGGTCAAGAAATTTTAAATGGTGATGTTGGAGGAAATTTTCAAGGAATCCAAACAACGTCAGGTTGGTTCCAGATGTGGCGTGCTGAAGGAATTACAAGTGAAGTTGAATTATATTGGATTGCTATCGGTGGTTTAGGAATGTCAGCAATTATGTTATTTGCCGGTTGGTTTCATTATCATAAAGCGGCTCCAAAATTAGAGTGGTTCCAAAATGCTGAATCAATGATGAATCATCATCTGGCAGGTTTATTAGGGTTAGGGTGTTTATCTTGGTCTGGACACCAAATACATATTGCACTACCAATTAATAAGCTATTAGATGCTGGTGTTACACCTCAAGAGATTCCATTACCTCATGAATTTTTAATTAATCGTGAATTAATGAGTCAACTCTATCCAAGTTTTTCGAAAGGATTAATTCCATTTTTTAGTGGACAATGGGGTGAATATTCCGATTTTTTAACCTTTAAAGGAGGTTTAAATCCAATAACTGGTAGTTTATGGTTAACAGATATTGCACACCATCATTTGGCTTTAGCTGTATTATTTATTATAGCAGGTCATA